>Ga0070739_10002269_pt1 | contig 26300 bp, 23 predicted proteins | sample Coa_R1_7_FD_66445 | JGI IMG/M metagenome (GOLD analysis project Ga0070739, IMG submission 66445) | Surface soil microbial communities from Centralia Pennsylvania, which are recovering from an underground coalmine fire - Coalmine... | ecosystem: Environmental > Terrestrial > Soil > Unclassified ...
CTCGAACGCGAGCTGCAAGCCGCCATCGGAACGAACGGCGAGAAGCCGCCTCGCACGTTCCTGCAACCGCGCGATCCGATGCCGGCGGCGAACGAGCACGTCACGGGCGTCTTCGCCTTCTTGAAAGATGCGGCTGCCGCAACGGCGCGCGTCGAGTTTCCCTATACGTCGGCCCGCGGCGTTCGGAGCGTACGTCGCGTCGAGCCGTATCTCACCGTCCTGCGCAGCGGGCGCTATTACCTGGTCGCATACGATCTGGGGCGGCGCGACTGGCGGTATTTCGGCCTGGATGCAGTCGACGCGCCGATGAAGCGGGACGGCACGTTCTCTCCGCGTCCGGTGCCGGAGCACTTCCTCGCGCAGCGTGCCGTGGGCTGGATTCGCGGCGCGCAGCCCGCGGAGGTCACGATTCGCGTCAGTGCACTCGTGGCGGCGGCGGTCGGCGCCCGTTCGTGGCAAGCCGGCCAGCGCATCGACCGGCTGGCGGACGGCGGCGCCGACATCACGCTGGCGTTCGACGACTTGGGAGAAGCCGTGCGCTGGAGCCTGAGCTTCGGCTCCGAAGCGCGTATCGTCGCGCCCGCCGAGGCGGTCGAGGCGGCCCGGGAGACGGTCGGTGCGCTCGGCCGCGCCTACCGGCGGGCGTCCGGCCTGGTCGCGGTCGAGAAGCGACGCACGGGTGGCGCGATCGCCTGATACGCTGGGCGTCGAAACGATGACGAGCGCAACGACGAACTTCCGCCGCGGGCGGGCCGGGGTGAGCTGATCTGCGATGGAAAGCGGAGTTTTCGTCGAGAGCTGGGCGCAGTCGTACGGCTCTCCGTATCTGGTGAAGAGCGACGATGTGGGCGCCTCGGCGACGGAGCTGGTCGAAGACGGCGCGCGCCTCGCCATGCACGTACCCTCGGAGCCGGCCGAGTCCCGGACCCTCGTCTTCGTCGACGGCGTGCGGCGGGGCGAGGCGTCGCTCTACCAAATGGACGAGGGCGGTCATCTCGCGCGCGGCGTGGCGGGCGCGCACGCGTGCGGCGCGGTCAGGGTGCCGCCCGCGGGCCGGGCAGCGTTCGGAGAGATGCGCGTCGCGCGCATGGTGATCTGGGGCTCCGGCCGCACCGGCGAGCTGCCTGCCGTCCCCGGAGGCTGGTCGTGGGACATGAAGAGCGTCGCCGGCGACGAGCCGCAGAAGCCGCTCGACGAGCTGCAGCTTCGCATGCGCAACGCGGAGGGCCGGCTCGCCGCGTCGTTGTGCGCCGCCGGGACGCTGGTCGTCGCCGACGGCCCGCTCGACTTCACGCTCCGACGCGACCGCGAAATCGTGGGGTACGTGAAGACGCATCGGCGCGCGCTGCTCGAGCCGGCGCTGCATGCGCAGGTTCCCCACCTTCGCGCGTGCGAGCGAACATCGGTGTTCCGCATCGGCGACGAACGCTATTCCTGCTACGCGCGGCTCGTCGATGCCGAGCCCGCGCACGGTCCGTGGTCGGGCATCGTACGGCTCGAGTTCCCCGCGTCGGCTGGTCTCGATGCCGCGGTGCGGAGCTTCGACGAGCTGGCCGCGCGCCTTCCGCGCTTCGCCGGCGTGCCGCACCGCGATCCGCGAGCGCCGCAAAATCTCCAGCCGATCGGCGCGCTCGAATGGCGCCTCCGCCATCTCCTCGGCCCGGCCGGCCTTGCCGAGCGCGCGGTGCGCGACGCGATCCACGCGCTGCATGCGCGGCCCTCCGCCGGAGCCCTGGCATGATCGGGTACGTCGACGGGTCGGTCGCCGCGTCCACGCGGCGGTTCAACGTCGTCCTCGAGCCGAGCGCCGTCGTGCAGCTCGACGATCTCGTCGTGACCCGCCACACGTTGGGAGACGGCCGGGACGTCGCGCACTACGGCATCGTGGTCGAGGCGTTGGGCTCCATCGAAGGTGCGCTCATGCCGTCCGACACGCAGCGCATCGGCGAGAACGTCATGCCGGGGCTCACGTCGCGGTCGGTCACGGTCCAGATCCTGCGCACCGTGCCGGAGCTCTGGCTCGCGCCGCTGCCCGGCAGCACGGTGGAGCTCGCTTCCGGTGCCGCCCGCGACGAGGCGCTGTTCGTCGACCAGATGGGGCAGCGGCTCGCGGTCGGCCTCGACCAGCACGACCGGCCGATCTTCGCCGACTTCAGCTTCATGAACGGCGAGCGCGGCGGGCACGTCTCGATCTCCGGCGTCTCCGGCGTCGCGACGAAAACGAGCTACGCGATGTTTCTTCTGTACCAGTTGCTCGAAACGCCGCACGGCGCCGCGTTGCTCGGCCCGGCTCGCGCGCAGACGCATGCGCTCGTCTTCAACGTCAAGGGTGAAGATTTGCTGCACCTCGATCGTCGCAACGCGATCTACGACGCGGAGCGGCAGGGACCGCGTTGGGCCGCGTTGGGCGTTGCGACTCCCGGCCCCTTCGGCGACGTCGAGTTCTTCGTCCCGCGTTCGGCGGCCGCGACGGACGACTCGCGCGCGGTCGACCTCACGTCGCGACGCCAGAGCGAGGTCACCGTGTTCGGTTGGACGCCGCAGGAGTTCGTGAAGCGGCAGCTCTTGCGTTTCTGCTTCGGCGAAGAGATGCGCACGCAGGTGCCGTTCGTCGAACAGCACGTCCGGCTGCAGCTCGCGCGCCACGCGTATCCGTCCGCCAACGGCGACGGCTCGATCGTGCTCGCACCGAACAGCGCGTCGTCGTCGAACATCGATCGCGTCCTGGCCGAGCGGCGCCAGCCGAAGCAGCCCGGCGAAGGCGAGCCGGTCGCGACGTTCGGCGACCTTGTGGCGTTCGTGCGCGAACGGTTGACGGCCGATCCGCCGGATCCCGTCTGGAGCGCACGCTTCACCGAGGGGACGATCGGCGCGTTCCTGCGGCGCCTCGAAGCGTTGCGTCCGCGCCTGGGACGGCTCATCTCGACGCGCGTCTCGCCAGTCGAGCTGCGGCGTAGCCTGTCGGTGGTCGATTTGCATTCACTGCATGACGATGCGCAGCGTTTCGTCGTCGGCGCGCTGCTTTCTGAAGTGTTCGAGGCGAAGCAGGGAACGGGGCGTGAGCCGCTGCGCTTCGTCGTGCTCGACGAGCTGAACAAGTACGCGCCGCGTGAAGGCACCAGTCCGATCAAGGACGTGCTGATCGACATCGCCGCGCGCGGGCGAAGCCTCGGTGTGCTGCTGATCGGCGCGCAGCAGAGTCTCGCCGACGTCGACCGCACGATCACGATGAACGCGGCGCTGAAGATCGCCGGGCGGCTCGACGCCGCGAGCTCTGACGACTACCGGTTCCTCACGCCCGAGCTGCGCGAACGCGCGGCGCGATTTCTGCCCGGCACGATGGTCTTCGATCAGCCGCTCGTCCCGGCGCCGATCCCGCTGCGGTTCCCGTTCCCGGCGTACGCGACGAACACCAGCGAACGTGCGCGCGACGAAGCCGCGGCGGACGGCGCCGACGGGACGGCCCGCGAGCGCGGCGACGGTCGCGACGTGTTCGAGCGGCTCTGAAGCGGGCTTCGACACTGATGCGCCTCCTGCACACGTCCGACTGGCACCTCGGCCGGATCACCTACAACGTCTCTCGCCGGCCCGATCACGAAGCCGTGCACGCGGAGATCGTCGCGGCCGCGCGCGAGTTTCGTCCGGATCTCATCCTGCACACCGGCGATCTCTTCGACGCGTCGGCCCCGGCGTTCGACGACATGCGGCTCGGCGTCGAGATGCTCGACGAGCTGGCGGCCGTCGCGCCGGTCGTCGTGCTCGCCGGAAATCACGACTCGCCGAAGCTGTTTCGCGTCTTTTCGATGCTGCGCGGCGCCGATGCGCGGGTGCGGTTCGTCGACCGCGCCCGCGGCCCGAGCAACGGCGGGATCCTGACATATCCGACCCGAGACGGCGAGACGATCCGGCTGGCGCCGATCCCGTTCGTGCGGAGCACGAGCTTCATCGACGAGTTCGAGGCGCCGGAGGACTGGTCCAGCGTCTACGCCGACAACCTCGCGCACGTCGAGGACGTGCTGGGGCAGGGGTTGCGCGAGGGCTATGACCCGTCGCGCGACGTGCTGGTCTTTGCGGCGCACCTTTTCGTGATCGGCGCGACGATCGCGAACAGCGAGAGAAAGGTGCACATCGACGACTACGGGACGCGCGCGGAGGCGATCCCGCCGGTGACGTACGCGGCGCTCGGACACATTCACAAGCCGCAGGCGCTTCCCGGCCGGCCGTGGGCGCGGTATGCCGGCTCGCCGATCCCGCTCGACTTCGGCGAGCTCGACGAACAGAAGGGCGTCGTTCTCGTCGAGGCGCGTCCGGCTCAGCCGGCGCGCGTGGAACAGCGTCACGTCAGCGGCGGACGGCCGTTGCGCCGCGCCTCCGGGACGCTCGACGAGCTTGCGCGCCAGGCCGATGCGTTGGCGGGTGCGCTGGCGCTCGTGACGGTGACGACGGAAGAGCCGACCATCGGGCTGTACGATCGCGTCAAAGCGCTGCTTCCCGACACGGTGCTGCTCGACGTCAGCGAGCGTTGCGCCGCTGGACCGCTGGCGGTCGTCGTCTCCGAGCGCGACGACGAGCGCGAGCCCGCGATGGGCGAGCTGTTCCGCGAGTATCTCGCGCAGAGCGGCGCGCCGGACGTCGACAACGAGCGCGTCGCGGCGTACTTCGAGCAGCTCGTCAAGGCGGCGCACGACGCCGAGCCGTTTTCGGTTTCAGAGCTGCGGCTGCAGCCCGGCGGAGAAGCCGCGTGAGACCGCTGCGGCTCGAGCTCGCGGGGTTGCGGAGCTTTCGCGGCAAGCAGTCGATCGACTTCAGCGACCTGGGATTGTTCGCCGTCGTCGGCGACACGGGTGCCGGGAAGTCGTCGATCCTCGAGGCGATGATCTTCGCGCTCTTCAACGCCTCGACGTGGGATGCGCGCGGCGCGAAAGTGTTACTGTCCCAGGACGCCGACGCGATGACCGTCCTCCTCGACTTCGCGGTCGGGGAGCGGCGGTACCGCGTGACGCGCACGCTCTTCGCCAACACGCGGCCCGCGATCCACGCCCTCCGCTCCCTCGACGATTCCGAATATCGCTTCGACGGCGATACGGCGGTCAACGCGGAGATCCGGCGGCTGATCGGGCTCGACTACGACAGCTTCAAGAAGACCGTCGTGCTGCCGCAAGGCCGATTCGCGGATCTGCTCAACGCGACGGAGACCGAGCGGCTCAAGATTCTCGGCGACTTGCTAGGGCTCGACGAAATCGACCGGCTGCGCGAGGCGCTCGAGCCGGCGCGGCAAGAATGCGAGGCGCGCAAGCGCGAGACGCTCGCCGCGCGCGGCGCGTTTGGCGACGATCCGGCCGGGGACGTTCGGCGATCCGAGGCGGCCGAAGCGGAAGCCCGCACCCGCCTCGGCGCGATGGCGAGCGCGCGAGACGCGCTGCACGCGCACGCCGCGGACCGCGCGCGCATCGCCGCACGCGCGTCCGCGCTGCAGACGGTCGAACGCGAGTCCGCGGCGCTCGTCGCTCCGGCGCAGGCGATTCGCGCGCTCGTGCCGCTCGACGAACGCCTGCGGAGCGAGCTGTCGACGTTCGAGGGCCGCCAGGTCGAAGCGCAGCACGCGCTCGACGTCGCGCAGCGCGAGTTGGAGCGCATGACGCGGGAGCGGTGCGATCTCGCATCGATCGCGGCGGCCGCCGCCGCCGTCGAACGCGTCGCCGCGGATACAGCGCGCCTCGCCGCGGAATCGACGCGGCTGAACGAGCGCGCGACGACGCTTCGCGACGAGGCGGCGGGGCTGGAACGCGATCGGGAAGGGCTCGAGACGCTGCGGAGCACTGCGCGGTCGGCGGAAGAGGCGCGCCTGTCGGCAGAGCGGAGCCGCGACGAGCTGCGGCAACGCACCGAACACGCACGCGGCGTCTGGCGCGCGTGGACTCGGGCCGATGCGGCGCTCGAGAGCGCACGCGAGACGGCGGAACGAACCGAGGCGGAGTTTCGCGACGCGGCGAGCCGTTGCGTCGAGCTCGACGGCGAAGCGAAGGCGGCGGCCGCCGCGTACGACGCGGCGCGCGCCGCATACGAGGACGCCGAACGCGCGGAGCGAGCGGCATCCCTGGCCCACGAAGCGCACCCCGGCGAGCCCTGCCCGGTCTGCCGGCGGAGACTTCCGCGCGACTTCGAAGCGCCCGAAGCGCCGAACGTGGCGGATGCAAAACGGGCCTGCAAAGCCTCCGAGCGCGCGCGGGACGAATGCCGGAGCCGCTACGACGGAGCGCGCGCGCAGCTCGAGCTCCTCGAGCTCCGTCGAACCGACGCCGGACGCGCGCTCAGCACAATGTCGGCCGAGGCCGATGCGGCGCGCGCGAACCTCGTCGATGCGGGCCTTGCGCCTTCGGCCGAGAGCGAAGACGTTGCGCTCGCCGCGTTGTCGGAAACGCTCGCGCGCGCGGAGGCCGCTTCGGAGGAGGCGCGAGTCGCCCGCGACCGCGAGAAGACCGCATTCGACGGAGCCGACGCGGACATCCGCGCGCGAAGCGCGTCGTACGCGCGCGCCGTGAAGGAGCATGACGACGCGGTGCAGGCGACCGAGGCGCGCTCCCGCGACACCGATCGCGTACGCCTGAGCGTTCCTGAGGCGTACCGGCCTAGCGCGGACGCCGCGCCGCCCGAGTTTGCGCGCATCCTGGCGGTGCTCGCGCAGGCGCGGCATACCGCCGAGGCTGCGGCAAGCGCGCAGACACGCGCGGCGACCGCGGTTGCGGACGTCGAGCGCCGCCTGCGCGCGCTCGACGCCGAACGGCGCGACACGGTCCACGATGCGGCCGAACGGCGGCGAGCCGAGCTCGAGAGGCACCTCGCCGCGCTGGTCCCGGCGCGTGATGCGTGCCGGGTCCCCGCTCCGCCGGTCCTCTCGGGCGTCGACTTCGGTGCGCTCGTGCGCTGGGCTGAGACGCTGCTGCGCTGGAGCGAAGACGCGCACGCGGTCGTCGCCGCGCAGACGGCGGAGGCGTCGGCCGAGCTGCAGCGCGCCGAGCAGGCGGTCGAGACGATCCTTCGCGCGTACGACGTCGCGACGACCGCGTCGTTCGAAGGGTGGTACGTCGAAGCGGCGCAACTCGCCGGTGCCGCGGCGGAGCGGCTGACGGCGGCGCGGACACGCGCCGAGCGCGCCGACGCGCTCGACCGCAGCGTCGCGGAGCTGGAGCCGGTTGCGCGCGCGCTCGAACGACTCGGCACGTACCTGCAGAATCGGGCGTTCAAGGAGTTCGTCATGCGCCGGCGCGAGCGCCGGCTGCTCGGGATCGCGACCGAAGTCTTGCGCGACATGACCGGCGGCCGCTTCGCCTTCGCGGAAGGCTTCGCGATCCTGGACGGCCAGACGAATCGCACGCGCTCGGCGCGGACGCTCTCCGGCGGGGAGACCTTTTTGGCGAGCCTCGCGCTGGCGCTGGCGCTGGTGGAAGTGGCGTCGCGCACCGGCGGCAAGCTCGACGCGCTGTTCCTCGACGAAGGCTTCGGCAACCTCGACGCCGCCGCGCTGGACGAGGCGCTGTCCGAGCTGTCCGAGCGCGCGAGCAGCGGCAAGCTGATCGGCATCATCACCCACGTCCGCGGCATCGCCGAGCAGATCGACACGGTGCTTCGGGTACAGCGCCTCGCCGGCGGCTCCGTCGTGGACCGCCTGGAAGGCACAGCGCTCGCCGCGTTCATGGAAGACGACATTGGGACGGGACTTCTCCAGGCGATTTCGCCGAGCTCGAGTTCTTGATGTACAGGCGCGCGCCAAAGGGGCCGCGACCGGCGTCGCGGGGAGTAAAGCCCGATGCTTGAGCTACCGTGCAAGGACAGGCTTCAATGGGGCCGGGCTGTCGCGGGTGAAGTGCGCCACGTTCAAAGGCGCCCCCTCTTGTTGCAGGGCTTAACGTTACTGTCATTCCATGGTAGAGTCGAACAGCAGGATCCGCACAGCCGGAGGTCGGAAGCGACGTGTCCGTACGCGGCACGGCGGACGGAGGTTCCCCATGAACCGGAAGCAGCCAAGACGAGGAACGCCTCGCCATGACAGCCATGCGAAGACCTGCCGCAAATGCGGTTTCTGCCGAGCCACGCGACTCCTCATCGTCGAGGAGTCCGTTGGAGATGCATTTCTTCGCGGACTCCTCTACGACAACAGCGATTGCGCCGCGATTCTCGGTACGGCGTCGGGGCGAGTAGCGAAGAAGCCGTCGTGTGTTGGAATTCGAGGGCCTATTTCGTGTCGCGGCGGGAGGGGCTCAGGTGCGCGGCGTTAGGCCATGCCCTCATGAGTTTTGGTTTGCCGAAGCGCGCGCTGACTGCATCGAGAACTCAGCGGCCGGCTTTGATATCGCGGAACGCATAGGATTTGAGCTATGACAGCGCCTGTCGCCACAACGATGCAGAAGTCCCGTCTGGAACACGCTGTCACGTGGGAGCGAGGCTTCTACCAATGGCAGCGGCGGTTGCTGGAAGACTGGTTCCTTAAGGGGATCGTCCCTCGAACAGTGGACGTTCCAACGGGCCTCGGAAAGACGAAGGTTATCGCCGCGTGGCTCGTCGCGCGTGCGCTCGGCGCGGCTTTACCTCGACGGCTCGTGTACGTCGTGGATCGCCGCGCCGTCGTCGACCAAGCGAGTGAGGAGGCCTCAAGACTCGTTGGCGCTCTCGCAACGCTATTCGAAGACTCAACTGTTTGCGATGATGAACGCACCGCATGGCGGCGTAATCTTGGACTAGGCCCGGGCCAGCAATTTCCTGTTTCTACGTTACGCGGCCAATTTCTTGACAACCGGCTATGGATGAACCGACCACACGGCTGCGCCATCGTCGTCGGTACGGTCGACATGATCGGTTCGCGTTTGCTCTTCAGCGGGTACGGCGTGTCGCGGGGTATGCGTCCGGTGCACGCCGGGCTCCTTGGTTGCGATGCCTATTTCGTGCTCGATGAGGCACATCTCGTGCCCCCATTCGAGATGCTCCTAGAACAGGTCGCTCAGCAGACCGAACGCGATCATCGCGGTGCCGCTGTGCCGTGCGTCCCGCCTTTCGCGCTGACTGCACTTTCCGCGACGAGTCGAACGAGCTCAAATGTCGCTGCTTTCCGGCTTAATGAGGCTGACGCGGAGGATCCGCCGGTCTCGGCACGCCTTCATGCTGAGAAGCGCGTGTCCATGTTGCCGCAGGTCCCCGTCAACGAGCTTGCTGACACGCTTGCACAGCGCGCATGGGAGCTATCCGCCGGGAACCGCCGGATTTTGGTATTTTCCAACAGCCGCAAAATCGCGCAGGATGTCGAGACAAACCTTAGAGATCGCTGCAAGCGCGAATACGGCGAGAGAATTCTTACAGCACTGTTGGTCGGTGAGCGGCGCGTACGCGAACGCCTACAGCAGTCGGCGCCTACCGGCGATTCGGCTGGGGGACGAACCGTCGTGCAACGCTTCCTGCCGCTCGACGTTGCCGCGGAGACGTCGACGCCCGACGAGCCCTGTTTCCTGATTGCTACTTCGGCCGGCGAAGTAGGCATCGACTTGGACGCCGATGACCTCGTATGCGACTTGGTACCGTGGGAACGGATGGTGCAACGTTTCGGGAGAGTCAACCGGCGGCCAATCCCTGGGATTGCGCGGATCGAGATCGTTCCCAGCCTTAGCGAGAAGGATGCCGAAAGCTCTATTGCGATTGAGCGGCTTAACGAATTGCGCGCGCCGTTCGAGAGCGCGGAATGGACTGTCGCCGCTGACGGCTCGCGTGATGCGAGCCCCGCAGGGTTACACGCCCTTCGAGAGAGAATCAAACCACTGCTCGAGCGGGCCACGACGCCGGCGCCATACTATCCCGCACTCGAGCGCGCCCACGTCGATGCTTGGGCACTGACTTCGCTTAGGACCCATTCGGGCCGTCCGATTGTCGGTCCCTGGTTGCGCGGGTGGAACGATGACCGGCCCCAAACGACTCTCGTTTGGCGTAGATACCTTCCGCTCCGGCGCGGCTGGGAGCGCTCATGGTCGGCAGACGGAGAGCGTAAGGCGATCGAGGCCGACATCGAAGGCTTCTTCGAATCGGCACCTCCCGATATCAGCGAGACATTGGAGGCACCAACCGACCGCGTAGCCGGCCTCATCAGAAAGCGCGCCGAGGCGTTGAAGGAATTCGGCCGCGACGCTCAAGGCGAAGGCGGGCCCGAGTACGAGCCGGCATTGGTCGTCCTCGACGACGCGAACGACGTCGAGCGTGTGCTTCCGGTGAAGGCAGTGCGCCACTGGAACGCAGCCCGGCTTGAACGCTTGTTCGCTGAGCGGACAGTTGTTCTTGACGCGCGGGTCGGGGGATTGTCGAAGAACGGCTTGCTCGACGAAAAAGAAGACGGCCCGCCGCTGACGCTCGATGACAACGAGTTCGCCTGGTGGGACGCAATCGGCAAAGAGCCGCTCAGGAGGATCCGGTGCGGTGCTCCCGAGCGCCCGGCCGACCCGTGGCGATTCGAAGGGTTCCGTTGGTTGCTGCATCCCGACGATCCGGATTCCCCGGAATTATGGGTCGAGGTCCGACGCGACCAGCGGCCAGCCGTTGGTGACGCCGCCGTGACGAAGCATGCGCAGTCGCTTGCAGAGCACCTGGCGTGGACGCATGACGACGCGGCCGAAGTCGGCGAGGCACTCGACCTGCCGCCGGCGCAGAAGCGCGCGCTCGAGGTCGCGGCACAATTGCACGACGTTGGCAAGACGCGCGAGCTCTGGCAAGACGCGATGAATGCGAAGAGGGACGGACGACCGTATGCAAAGACGACGGGTGGTGCAACGCCCCGCGCCCTGGGAGGGTATCGCCACGAGTTCGGGTCGCTCGCGGACGCTCTGAAAGACGCCGAGGTCGCGGGATTGGCGGCAGAAGATCGCGATCTCGTCCTGCATCTCATCGGATCGCACCACGGCTACTGCAGGCCTCAAATCTTTCCGTTCGACCCGCACACTCCACCTTCGGCTAGCGTGTCAGTCTCGCGAGATGCGCTACTGCGCTATGAGCGGCTTCGGCGTACCTGGGGCCCGTGGGGGCTCGCATGGTGGGAGGCGGTACTACGCTCGGCGGACTGGTCGTCATCACGCCGCGTGAATGCCGATGGCTAGCTCCGTCATTCCGGTCGATTTGCGCAATCCGGGGCAGGTGATTGCATCGCTTGGATTCGCGGAGGCAGCCGAAGCGCTTCTCGGCGCAACCGTACGGAGTGCCTTCCACGGCGATTCAGGGTCCACGCGAGTCGAATTTTTCCTCGAGACAGACGCTGCCAGCGACCCGATCCGCGAGCTCATCCAAATGCTGCGCGGTGCATCGGTCGCGGCCGTCATTCCACGAGGCAGCACGCTCTCGACGAAAAAGTGGAGCGTGGCCGAAGTCGTCGCGCCTGGCTTAGTGTCGCCAAGTCCGGTTCCTCGCACGCCCGCCACCCTGCCGGCGCGGTTGGAGTGCGGTGAACGTTCCATTACGCTTAGCTCGTGGGCCGACGGACCGCATTCCGGTCTGGACAATGCGAAGCTTTGGGCCGGCGCAGGCGGATATCCCGGCGCAGCCCTCGCGCGCGATATTCTACAGTTGATCGCAGAAATACACGAAAGCGACATCGACAACGTGGTTCTGGACCCGTTCGCGTACTCTACGCCGATGACGAGCAGCTTTCGCCTTGACTGGCGTCGTGATTATATTCCGCTGGATGCCGGGTTCTCTCCGAACCAGCACGGCGATGTTACGATGGTCGGGTATCCCTTCACTGAGCTGTTTGGTGCGATCGGGTTGCGGTACGCTCGGCCGAAGAAAATCGACAAGTTGCACTACCGTTATGGAACTTGGGGTGAACCGCTTCCGAACGCGCTTGCACGGCCCGTGCTTGGCGCCGTTGACATCGGTGTGCCGATACGGAACTTCGAAATGATACTTGGCTGGCCTGGTAAAGAAGGCCAGGCGCGCTGCATCATTGATGCCCGAGAGGATCTCTAACATGGAACCGTTGACTGATTCGGCGATCGACGCGTGGGCGGACGATCTCCGGGGGCCCGTGGCTCTGCATCTCCGCGAAAAGCTCGTGCCGGTGGAGGGAGATGAGGCAGTCGTTTTCCCGCCGACGTATGCGTTCAGCGAGCGTCGCGAGGGACCGCCGTATGCGATCAATCAGTTGAGCGACGGCAAGAAGGTTGTGCAGATGGATTCGGTTGGTTCCCAGGCGAACCGCATGGAGCCACTGTTCCTGCGATCAAAGCCCGGTATGCCGCCGAATCCACTGGCTGACCTCGTGCCGCAGATCGACTTCGCCATCGAACCGGAGCTCGAAATTTCTCTGCTCGATGTGGGGCACCGTCTCGGCGATGCGTTGGTTCGGTCGTCGACTCTGAAGGAAGACGCTGAGTCCGCGTTCGCTGCGTTCCTGACGAACGGTGACGCTGGTCCGATCGCAAAGCTCGCGCCGACTTCGCTCGTGTTCGGCGCATGGGATTCGCGGGGCGAGGGTGCGAAACTACCGCGGCTTGTCCAATCGGTGATTCGCGCCTGGGATGTGGACCCGCTTACACGGTCAGCGCAATACAGTCCCGCCATCAACTATGCGAAGTTCGCCGTTTTCAGCGATGAAGAAAAAGAAAAGGCGGAAGGCAATCCTAAGAGCCCTCTGGCTCAGAGAGGCTTTGTCGAAGTTCCCGCCGTCGACACACACGGCGGCGTAGTCGTCCGCGGCAGCATTTATCGTGACGTGACGGTGAATCTCGTTGCCCTGCGGCAGCTCGGTTCGCCCAACAGTGGCATGGAATTGCGGCGCTACGTGCTCGGCTTGGCATTGGTCGCAGCTACTGAACCTCAGGAGGCCTTTCTTCGCCAAGGCTGCTTGATCACGCCGGAACCCGGCGCCGGAGGCACGTGGACGTTGATCCAGCGTAACGGTCTTCGCGAAGCGGTCGTACTCGACGCCGACGTGGCGCTGAGATTCGCGCGGCGCGCGGCGGCTGCGTATGGCGTCGGGCAAGACCGTAAAGTTGCATTCTCCCGCGACCGCGCAAAAGCGGACTTGCCCAAGAAGGACCTGAAGGCGAAGAAGTCATGAACGACGCGCCGGAACGTGCGCTCGTCATCCGCGTCCAGTTGCTCTCCGACTGTTGGCATGGCACGGGCGATTGGCCGCCATCGCCGTTTCGACTTTTTCAGGCATTGATTTGCGGTGCGTACGGGGCGCGATGGACTGCAGAGGACACGGTCGTAGCGAAAGATGCAGCGTTCCGTTGGCTAGAAACTCTTCCGGCGCCGTTGATTGGCCGGCCTGCCAAGCTGACGTCGGACAGTGTGCAGTACTTCGTTCCGAATAACGACCTTGACGCGGTCGGAAACGACCCGCGTAGGAGCGGTGAAATTCGAACACCGAAGAAACTGCGAACAGCGGTGCTCGCGGCTCCGGCGACAATTGCTTACGCGTGGCGCTTTAGTGGCGACGATGTTCATGCCCAACAGCTTGTGACGCTGTGCGAGCGTCTGCACACGTTCGGGCGGGGGCTGGATGCGGCGTTCGCCAGCGCGCGCGTCGTGGCCGGCTCTGAGTTGGACGACGCCTGCATGGAAGGCGGTCTGCGGCGATGCGAGCCGAGCGACGGGCCGGGCGGAAGCGCGACACGACTTGCGTGTCCGTCGCCCGGCTCGCTCGAAAGTCTAAAGCAGCGTTTCCGGGAAACCGGCGAGCGCTTGCGAAATGAGAGCGCAGGTGCGAAGGTGGCGATCCGCTTCAAGCAGCCTTCGAAGGCACTGTCCAGAGTCGTTGCTTACGACGTGTCGCCTGTTACCCTCGTGTTCGAGCTACAAGAACTTACCGAGCCCGGCCGCCTATACCCGTACCGGCTCGAAGTCGCCGCTCGGCTCGCTATTGCGATCAGGGATCTGGCCTTTGGGCGCCTTTCAACCGCGATGGGACGTGAGGCCGAGCTCGAGCGCGCTGTGCTAGGCCGTATGTCGGGACCCGGCGAGCAGCGAAGCCGCATCCGAGTAATTCCGCTGCCGTCGCTGGGCACCCCGCATACCGACCCGTCGATCCGGCGCGTCGTTGTGCAAGTTCCGGCGGACTGTCCGGTGGAGGCATCGGACATTCGGTGGGCTCTCGCGGGCCAGCGCGTCCCGTCGCTTTCATCGGCTCAAGGTGAAAGTGCCGGAGCGGCGCGACTTGTAGAGAGCGGCGGTGATGCCATGCTTTGGAAGTATGGATTTGTCGGCGAGCCGTGCGACCGGTGGCGGACCGTCACGCCAGCCGTTCTTCCTGTGCATCTGCGGAGCGGCCGGCGAACGGGCTCGGAGCGAAGCCAGTTCGAAGACTTGGCGGCGCTTTCAGTGGCCGATGCGGTTCGTCACGCCGGAATTCCAGCGCGAGTCCGCGAAGTGCGATGCCAGCGCGAACCCTATTTCACGCGCGGCAAACCCGCGAACGAGTTTGCCCGCGATCGCTTCGAGAGCGGCCGTCTCCGACACGTAGAGCTCGTCCTCAATGAGGCTTGCCAAGGACCGCTGATTATCGGCGATGGCCGATGGCTAGGCCTCGGTCTCTTGTATCCTGTGCGCACGGGCGAGGCTGACGAGGTTAGCAGCGCGCAGCCGTCCGACTCGATCGAGGACATCGCTGAAGCCGACCAGAGCGATGCTTCCGACGCCGACGAGACGCCTGATGCAGAAGAAGGGTAGGCCGTCGGAGACGTCGTCCGCGAAAGCGAGACGACTACCGTGCGGTCGTGCCCCCGAGCTCGCGACGTACGGCCTCGGTTCGGTCGAGGCCATCCGCGGATGATCGCATTACGTATCGAGTTCGTCGCCGGGCAGTTTCATGCGAATCCGTGGGACCGCGGGACGAACGAGGGAGAGGTGGAGTGGCCTCCTTCGCCGTGGCGTCTACTGCGCGCGATCGTCGCGGGCTGGTATCGCAGCGGAGCTGAGCACCGCGACGTGCTGATGCGCGTACTGGACGCGCTCGCCGAACCGCCGGTGTTCGATCTGCCTGCCGCGGCCTCCGGACATACGCGCCACTACGTCCCGTTAGGCGGGCTGAAGGACGGTAAGCCCGAGCGCACGCTCATGCTCGATTCGTTCATCGCGCTCGAACGCGGTCGCGAGCATGAAGCGAGCGCTTTTGCGATCTGGCCCAGCGTGCAACTGTCCGCGGACGAACGGCTACTGCTCGAGCGCTGCTGCGCGATGATTCGGTACTTCGGGAGAGCGGAATCGTGGTGCGAGGTGTCGCTGGTCGGCGAGATTCCGTCCGCTTCGGCGCGATTCCGTGTCGATCTGGCGTCGCGAGCGGAGGGCGACGGGCCGCGCGCCCGGCGAATGGCTGCCGGGCCGTCGCTTCGCGGTATCGGCCTCTTCCGCGCGCTCGGCGAACTGACGGCGGACATGCGGCGGTCGCGTCGGACGATGCCCGAAGGAACTGCCTGGGTCGACTATCGCCTGCCGCCGAATTTCGGATGGGTTCCGGAGCAGGCGCAGCGGCGCGATCTCGCGCGGCCGGCGTTTGCGCCGACGGTCCTGCGCTTCGCGCTCGACGCGGAAACCGGCGTTCTTCCGCGGATCACCGACGCCGTCACAGTCGCCGAGAAGATGCGGCAGGCCGCGATCAGACGGTATTCCGAGAACACCGGATGCCCGGCGTCGACTCGACTCGCGGGGAAGCGCGACGACGGTGGCGATCGTCGCGAAGGACACGACCATCCGTTCTTCCTGCCCCTCGATCTACGGAGCCGCGGAGTGGTCGACGGCATCGACGTGTGGCTGCCCAACGGATGTACGCACGACGAGTTTCGGGCTTTCTCGAGCGTCCCCGCGATTTGGGACGACGTCGTCTTGAAGGGCCGTTTCCCGGTCACGTATCTCGGCCAGGTCGAACAGTCGACCGGAGCGCAGTGGACGACCGTCACGCCGATCGTGCTGGATCGCTTCCCAAAGCGTCGCGGGCCGGAAGGCTCGGTCGTCGTCGACGGTGCGGAAGAGCAGATCCGGCGGTCTCTGGAGCGCCGCGGCTTCCCGAACGCGCAGGTTGACGTCTGGACGCCGAGGCAAACGATTGCGCACCGCTTCGGCGGCCAGACCCGACTCGATGCGTTCAGGCGCAGCCGCATCGGCGAGCGGACGAGACATCCGGTGGTCGGCGCGACCGTGACGTTCGATCAGCCGATTACCGGGCCGCTCGTCCTCGGAAGGCTCGCCCATTTCGGGCTCGGGCAGCTTCGTCCGCAAAGGGATCGATAGGGGTGGAACATTATCGCGGGAAGGTCAACGTTCCGCAGGACCGAGTTGCCGCTTTTTGCCGTCAGTACCACATTCGGAAGCTCGCATTCTTCGGATCGGTCCTGCGCGACGATTTCGGTTCAGAGAGCGACGTTGACGTTCTCGTGGAGTTCGAGCCCGGATTCGTGCCCGGCCTCAAACTCTTTACGATAGAACGCGAACTGTTGGAGATATTGGGCTGGAAGGTCGACCTCAACACGCCCGGGTTCCTCAGCAAGTACTTCCGCGACCGGGCACTCGAGGAAGCTCAGGTTGTGTATGTCTCGGCGTGATAACGTCGTCAAGTTCATGCACATGCTCGACCACTTCGACATCGTGTGGCAGATCGTCTGGGGCGATCGCCCGCCACTGATCGCGTCTCTGGAACAGATCATTCGAGGGTTCGAAGGCCGTCCTTCATGAATGCGACCGAGGCGCCGGAGCTGCTTCCTGCGCGCATGGTCAATGAGTACGTCTATTGTCCGCGCCTGTTCTGGTTGGAATTTGTGGAGCGCGAGTTCGAGGCGTCCTACGATACGGTCGACGGCGAGCGCGTTCATCGCCGGGTCGATACACCGCGCGGGGTGCTGCCGGACGACGTTCGCGCTCTCGAGAAGGACGTCACGTCGGTCGAGCTGACGTCCGCGACGCTCGGCGTCGTCGCAAAGATCGATCTGGTGCGCGCGTCCGACGACGGAAACGCGGTGATCCCGATCGACTTCAAGCGCGGGAAAGTCCCGGGGCGGGGACCGTACGATCCGGAGCGCGTCCAAGCGTGCATCCAAGCGCTGCTGCTGCGCGAGAACGGGTATCGCTGCGATACGGCCCGCATCTACTACGCCGGATCGAAGACGGCTGTCGACATTCCTCTCGACGACGCGCTTGTCTCGCAGACGCTGTCCGCCGTCGAGGGCGCACGTTCGGCCGCCGTCCGGACTTCCGTTCCGCCGCCGCTGGTCGACAGTCCGAAGTGCGCTCGCTGCTCGCTGCATGCGATCTGCCTGCCGGACGAGGTCAACATCCTTCGAGGGGCACATGCGACGGCGGCGGCACGGCGCTTCGCCGCGCCGCTCGATGATCAAGTTCCCGTCTACGTTCTCGAGTCCGGTGCTCGACTCGGGTTGTCGGGTGAGGTGCTCGAGGTGCGAACCGACGCCGGCGTGGTCGCGGAAACGCCGCTGATCGAAGTCGCCAGCATCTCGCTCTTCGGAAACGCGCACATCAGCTCGCAGGCGATGCGCGCCGTGCTGTCGCGGAACGTGCCCGTGTTCTACCTCAGCTACGGCGGTTGGCTCACCGGCTGGGCGCGATCCGTGGACGACCACAGTCTGGACTTGCGCATCGCGCAATACGCAGCGGCGCACGACGAAGAGCGATGTTTGCCGGTCGCCCGGGCGTTCGTCACCGGAAAGATCCGGAATCAGCGTACGATGGTACGTCGGGCGCTCGGCGGAGCGGCACGAGAGACGTTGCAGGCCATGGCGTTTCTCCACCATCGTGCAGAGCGGGCGCGATCGAGCGATGAGCTCCTCGGGCTGGAGGGTGCGGCGGCGAAGCGGTATTTCGAAGCCTTCGCCGACATGCTTGGCACGGCCACGGGTTTCGAGGTGACGGGACGTAGCCGACGGCCTCCGACGGACCCCGTGAATGCGATGCTGTCCTTCGGTTACAGCATGCTGACGCGAGAAGCGTTGGCCGCGGTGATCGCGGTCGGCTTCGAACCCGGACTGGGCTTCTACCACCGGCTGCGACCGGGACGTCCTTCCCTCGCGCTCGACATCATGGAAGAGTTCCGGCCGCTCATCGTCGATTCGACGGTCCTGACGCTGATCAACACGCGTGAGGTGCGGCCGTCGCATTTCGACCGGCGCGGTCGCGCGATCGTTCTCACGGCCGATGGGCGCAGGATGTTCATCTCCGCGCTGGAGCGGCGGATGCGCGCCACCATCACGCATCCGACCTTTGGGTATCCCGTGAGTTACCGTCGCGCCCTAAACGTCCAGGCGCGACTCCTCGCGCGGGCGATCCAGGGCGATATCCCGGCGTATCCGGCGTTCATGACGCGCTGACACCATGCTGCGCGCATACGTTCTGTCGTACGATATCGGCGACGCAAAGCGGCTGCGCGCGATGCACCGGCTGGCGAAGGCGCACGGCCGGCCGCTGCAATACAGCGTCTTTACGTGCCTTCTCACTCGCGAGAACCGGATCCGGCTGGCCCAGCGCATCGACGGCATCATCGATCGCACCAAAGATCGCGTCGTGCTCCTCGACCTCGGCTCGGTCGCCGACCGAGAGAGCTGGATCCCCCCTGTAGAGGTCTTTGGCCGGCAGGACATCCCGGCACAGCGATCCGCAATCATCGTGTGACCGCGCCCGCAGGACCTCATCGAGCGGCTCGGTGCCGCCTGTCCGCCTCAGGGCCGCTCGACCGCGTGGGGACGAGCTTTTTGCCGCACTCGAGCATCGTCGGAAGGCACGCGAGCGCCAATGCGGTAGGGGTGCTCGAAAACTGAAGGAATTGTACATGCAATAGCGAGACATTTTGACTTAGCCGCTTGCGCGCGTACAATCGCGCGCCCCCATTGAAGCAGTACGACGATGCGAATGTCGCCTACATGGTGCAGGCGGCTTGCGCGCGTACAATCGCGCGCCCCCATTGAAGCGCTTCCCATTCTTTCGAGAGCCCATCGAGGTCGTAGGCTTGCGCGCGTACAATCGCGCGCCCCCATTGAAGCTCGTCGGGTTGCGCGAGCACCGTCCGGCGCGCCGCGGCGCTTGCGCGCGTACAATCGCGCGCCCCCATTGAAGCCCAATCGAAGTCGGCCTTCGTGTCGAAGACCGTCACGCGCTTGCGCGCGTACAATCGCGCGCCCCCATTGAAGCGTCACCGTGGGCGGAAAGCGCGTCGTCGCAACCGTGACGCTTGCGCGCGTACAATCGCGCGCCCCCATTGAAGCGCGACGGACGGCATCTATGCGACGGCGCCGCTCGACGCTTGCGCGCGTACAATCGCGCGCCCCCATTGAAGCCGACGGGATCGTGCGCGACCGCCTCGCGCTGCTCGCGCTTGCGCGCGTACAATCGCGCGCCCCCATTGAAGCTGGATCCGAAGGACTGTGTGATGCTGCGCTGCACGCAAGGCTTGCGCGCGTACAATCGCGCGCCCCCATTGAAGCCGGAACGGAGGGACGTTCTCAACGATGACGACCTTCGGGCTTGCGCGCGTACAATCGCGCGCCCCCATTGAAGCTCTGGGCGTCGCCGAGCTGCACCGAACACTCGTACGCGGCTTGCGCGCGTACAATCGCGCGCCCCCATTGAAGCGCAGTCCGCGATAATCGCTTCCAGCGTGGGGCGCGCGGCGCTTGCGCGCGTACAATCGCGCGCCCCCATTGAAGCTCGGGTACCACGCCGCGGGTTCATCCCGCCGCGCGCGCTTGCGCGCGTACAATCGCGCGCCCCCATTGAAGCCGGCATCGTCGTCCCCAGTCGTCAGAACGGGATCTCGTGCTTGCGCGCGTACAATCGCGCGCCCCCATTGAAGCGTCACCGGCGCGTACAAGCGCGAAATCCTGCCGCGCGGCGCTTGCGCGCGTACAATCGCGCGCCCCCATTGAAGCTCGAAGTCGGCGCGCGCGGTCGCGACCCAGCCTAGGCTTGCGCGCGTACAATCGCGCGCCCCCATTGAAGCTGTGTCGACCGACCCGTTGGGCTTCGCCCGGCGGGTCGCTTGCGCGCGTACAATCGCGCGCCCCCATTGAAGCTGGCACCGCCGGCCGCAGTATCGCTGCTGGCCGTTCCGCTTGCGCGCGTACAATCGCGCGCCCCCATTGAAGCCGCGTGACGGGAGCGCGATCCGGCGCATCCTCGACAGCTTGCGCGCGTACAATCGCGCGCCCCCATTGAAGCTACACGCTGGGCGCCGCGCTCGCCGGCGAGGAGGGCCGCTTGCGCGCGTACAATCGCGCGCCCCCATTGAAGCCGCACCTACGACGAAGCGTGGGACGCGGTCGTCGACGCGCTTGCGCGCGTACAATCGCGCGCCCCCATTGAAGCATGCTCTTCCTCGAGAAAACGGGGCAGCGTCCGTTCGGCTTGCGCGCGTACAATCGCGCGCCCCCATTGAAGCGACCAGAGCCCCGTCGGCGTCGATATCGGCGGCTCGGCCGCCGTGCTTGCGCGCGTACAATCGCGCGCCCCCATTGAAGCTTGTGCGATCGCCGCGACCCGATGCGGCCGCTCGTCGCGCTTGCGCGCGTACAATCGCGCGCCCCCATTGAAGCACACGTCGCACAACGCCGAGCCGCTTCTCCAGCAGCGGCTTGCGCGCGTACAATCGCGCGCCCCCATTGAAGCCTCGAGGACGCGCTCAACCCGTTCCCGACTCGGATGCTTGCGCGCGTACAATCGCGCGCCCCCATTGAAGCTTGCGTTTGCCCTGCTCGTCTCCGTCATCGGCCTGGGCTTGCGCGCGTACAATCGCGCGCCCCCATTGAAGCATCGCGCGGCCGAGCGATTCGGAGGCCATGAGGTCGGCTTGCGCGCGTACAATCGCGCGCCCCCATTGAAGCAGCGTCGCGCCGGGCGCGTTGACGTAGAGGTCGGCCGCTTGCGCGCGTACAATCGCGCGCCCCCATTGAAGCTTCAGGTTGTTGTTGAGGTCGATCGACCACGACGCGAGCTTGCGCGCGTACAATCGCGCGCCCCCATTGAAGCTTCGTGGTGCCGCCGCTGCCGCCGGTCGCGCTCGTTGCTTGCGCGCGTACAATCGCGCGCCCCCATTGAAGCGCGGAGGCCTTCTGCTCGTGGTTCGGCGAGCAGTAGCTTGCGCGCGTACAATCGCGCGCCCCCATTGAAGCTGACCGGCGCAGAACTCATATGCGAGAGACTTCAGCGCTTGCGCGCGTACAATCGCGCGCCCCCATTGAAGCGAACCTTGGTCGACCGGGACGCCGTAGGCGATGATGGCTTGCGCGCGTACAATCGCGCGCCCCCATTGAAGCTCACCGACGCCTCGGCGCTCGCGCCAGACGTGCCGCGCTTGCGCGCGTACAATCGCGCGCCCCCATTGAAGCGCGGTCGTCCCAACGCTGTAGCCGCCGTTGGCCTCGGCGCTTGCGCGCGTACAATCGCGCGCCCCCATTGAAGCAGGACTACGCGGACTCCCTCGAAGAGGCGGGGCTCGCGCTTGCGCGCGTACAATCGCGCGCCCCCATTGAAGCTCATCGCGCAGCTGCATCGGCGTCGCGGGCTCGATGGGCTTGCGCGCGTACAATCGCGCGCCCCCATTGAAGCCGCGTCCTCTTCTCGACGTTCCCCGGCGATGAGCGCGCTTGCGCGCGTACAATCGCGCGCCCCCATTGAAGCAACCACGTCGGCCGAAGCAGTACCGCGCCGCCCTGGGCTTGCGCGCGTACAATCGCGCGCCCCCATTGAAGCCGGTTCACGGATCGCGAGGGCAAGGCGCTTCTCGCGCTTGCGCGCGTACAATCGCGCGCCCCCATTGAAGCTGTCCGGCGGTCATCGCGCCGTCGGTGAGCTGAATCCCGCTTGCGCGCGTACAATCGCGCGCCCCCATTGAAGCTCGAACATCGCGCGCGACGTTGCGATTCTGAACGAGGCTTGCGCGCGTACAATCGCGCGCCCCCATTGAAGCGTAGTTAGCGCCGGGGACGCGCCGCCCGAGGGCTTCCAGCTTGCGCGCGTACAATCGCGCGCCCCCATTGAAGCCGTGCGACCGCGCTGGGCCTTTACGTAACAGCCCGGCGCTTGCGCGCGTACAATCGCGCGCCCCCATTGAAGCTAGTTAGCGCCGGGGACGCGCCGCCCGAGGGCTTCCAGCTTGCGCGCGTACAATCGCGCGCCCCCATTGAAGCACGGACGACGTGCGTGACGTTGTTTCCGACGCCGAGCGGCTTGCGCGCGTACAATCGCGCGCCCCCATTGAAGCTTCTGCGACTCGCTCGTGTATTTCACGAGGTTGCGCGTCGCTTGCGCGCGTACAATCGCGCGCCCCCATTGAAGCAGTGTCTCGAACGTCTTGTGCGCCGTATCCAGGAAGCTTGCGCGCGTACAATCGCGCGCCCCCATTGAAGCCTCGAAAAGCGCGGCGAGATCGACGACGAGCCGTCCAAGCTTGCGCGCGTACAATCGCGCGCCCCCATTGAAGCTCCTGCACGGCGGTCTGCAGCCGCCGCATCTGCGTCTGCGCTTGCGCGCGTACAATCGCGCGCCCCCATTGAAGCAGCGAAGCTTCGTAGGCCTTCGAATGCTGGTTGAAAGGCTTGCGCGCGTACAATCGCGCGCCCCCATTGAAGCGTCGTCCGCTGGACCGCGTCGTCGTACTGCCGCTGCGCTTGCGCGCGTACAATCGCGCGCCCCCATTGAAGCCTCGTTCCCGGGGACAGGAGCGGGCGAGCGAGAACGCGCTTGCGCGCGTACAATCGCGCGCCCCCATTGAAGCCTCGAACGTCGCGACGTCGGAGGCGACGGCGCCGAGCTTGCGCGCGTACAATCGCGCGCCCCCATTGAAGCTGGCGCTACGGCTTGACGGTGAACGGCCGCCCGAGAGCTTGCGCGCGTACAATCGCGCGCCCCCATTGAAGCTGGCCGTTCGTCACCGTCGCGTTGAAGAGGTCGGCGACGCTTGCGCGCGTACAATCGCGCGCCCCCATTGAAGCCTCTCGACGACGCGCTCGATGCGGCCACGGTCGCCGCGCTTGCGCGCGTACAATCGCGCGCCCCCATTGAAGCGAGGCCGGGAAGCCGGTCTCGGGCACCGTCGAGCTGCGCTTGCGCGCGTACAATCGCGCGCCCCCATTGAAGCCGAGCGCCGCCGCCGCGGCCTGTTGCGCTTCGCCCGCGCTTGCGCGCGTACAATCGCGCGCCCCCATTGAAGCCATCCCTAGACGGCGTGTCCAACAGGGGTATCTGCTGCGCTTGCGCGCGTACAATCGCGCGCCCCCATTTGAAGCCTGAAGACCTGCGCGCTCGGCGCGCTCATCATCGTCGCGCTTGCGCGCGTACAATCGCGCGCCCCCATTGAAGCTTTCAATGCTCGTTCGTCGCGGCGTGCGAGGCGAACCTGCTTGCGCGCGTACAATCGCGCGCCCCCATTGAAGCCTCGTCCAGCTGGAGATAAAGCCCTGCGTGTTGCCCCCGCTTGCGCGCGTACAATCGCGCGCCCCCATTGAAGCTGCCTCAAGGCGTGTATATCTCGCAGAGTACGAACCGCTTGCGCGCGTACAATCGCGCGCCCCCATTGAAGCCCGTATGTCAACCCCCGCCGATGCGAAACTTTCGGGCTGCTTGCGCGCGTACAATCGCGCGCCCCCATTGAAGCGTCTCATTCTTCTCAGAGCAGACCCGCACACCGGATGGCTTGCGCGCGTACAATCGCGCGCCCCCATTGAAGCTTCGATGCGCTGACGGTGAACTTCCCGATGGGGATCGAGCTTGCGCGCGTACAATCGCGCGCCCCCATTGAAGCGTTCGTGTCGAACGTCGCCGGGTCGGGATCGCCGGGCAGCTTGCGCGCGTACAATCGCGCGCCCCCATTGAAGCGTAACGTCGCGCGATACGAAGCCGACGGCCGCGTCGACGCTTGCGCGCGTACAATCGCGCGCCCCCATTGAAGCGTGAATAACGTCCTGCATCTGCTCGGCAAAGGCATTCCGCTTGCGCGCGTACAATCGCGCGCCCCCATTGAAGCGGTGCCGTTGGCATTCGCGTAGAGGAACGCGCAGGGCTTGCGCGCGTACAATCGCGCGCCCCCATTGAAGCTGCCCCGGCACGACCGTGATGATCGGCGAGGCTGCGCTTGCGCGCGTACAATCGCGCGCCCCCATTGAAGCTTGCGGAGCATGTTCGCGAACGCGAGGTGGCTTGGGTCGCTTGCGCGCGTACAATCGCGCGCCCCCATTGAAGCAACCCGTAGAGCGAGGGACGTCGCCTGCGCGGCCGCGCTTGCGCGCGTACAATCGCGAGCCCCCATTGAAGCTTGCGGATTCTCGCCGGAGGGAGCGGGCGGATCAGCCGCTTGCGCGCGTACAATCGCGCGCCCCCATTGAAGCAACAAGAGCCAGGTGAAGCACGCCGACCTCATCCCGCGCTTGCGCGCGTACAATCGCGCGCCCCCATTGAAGCTGGTTCACCGATCGCAAAACGACGGACCAGATTTTGGCTTGCGCGCGTACAATCGCGCGCCCCCATTGAAGCCTGTCGAGCGTCGTCGTCTCGCGCGTTTTCCAAGTGCTTGCGCGCGTACAATCGCGCGCCCCCATTGAAGCACCTCGTCGATGCTCGGCTCGCCGGTCACGGTCTCGCTTGCGCGCGTACAATCGCGCGCCCCCATTGAAGCACGTCGTGGCGCGGTCGCACGCGATGAGCGCCGGCTCCGCTTGCGCGCGTACAATCGCGCGCCCCCATTGAAGCTCCACGGCGGCGAGCGCGCGCCGCAGCCACTCGGGGCTTGCGCGCGTACAATCGCGCGCCCCCATTGAAGCTCACGCTGCGGATCAGTCCCGACTTGTACGCCGTGCTCGCTTGCGCGCGTACAATCGCGCGCCCCCATTGAAGCTTGCTTCGCCGCTTGCTCTTGCTTCGCAGCCTGCTGCGCTTGCGCGCGTACAATCGCGCGCCCCCATTGAAGCGCGTGGCCGCCGGCGGTCCCGATGAGGCTGCGCCCGCGCTTGCGCGCGTACAATCGCGCGCCCCCATTGAAGCTTCTTTGCGCGGTCGTCCCGCGCTGAACGGAGGTCGTCGCTTGCGCGCGTACAATCGCGCGCCCCCATTGAAGCACCACGCACGTCGCGGTGCCCAGAAGCGCGGAGCCGGGCTTGCGCGCGTACAATCGCGCGCCCCCATTGAAGCTGGATGATGACGCGCCGGTACTGACCGGTCGACACGCTTGCGCGCGTACAATCGCGCGCCCCCATTGAAGCGTGCCACGGCACGAGCTGCGCCCGAACCTCGGGCGTCGCTTGCGCGCGTACAATCGCGCGCCCCCATTGAAGCACCAGCGCCGAGGACGAGAACCGCAGCCGCTCGCGCCGCTTGCGCGCGTACAATCGCGCGCCCCCATTGAAGCTACGACGAGTACGTCCAGATGAAGGACGGCGCGCCGACGCTTGCGCGCGTACAATCGCGCGCCCCCATTGAAGCACGATCGCCGTGCCGGGCATCGTCGACGCGGCGTAGCTTGCGCGCGTACAATCGCGCGCCCCCATTGAAGCGGTCAGTTGATCGAGACGTTTCTCGTCGACCCGGAGCTTGCGCGCGTACAATCGCGCGCCCCCATTGAAGCGACAGCACCGATGCCTTCCCGTACCGCGCGATCCATGGCTTGCGCGCGTACAATCGCGCGCCCCCATTGAAGCGTCTCCAGGAAGTTCTGCTGCTCCAGCACGGCGCCGAGCTTGCGCGCGTACAATCGCGCGCCCCCATTGAAGCCGCACCCTGCGCGACGGCGCGATCGCGCTCGGCATCGCTTGCGCGCGTACAATCGCGCGCCCCCATTGAAGCTACCAGAAGCCCGCGAACGCGTGCACGACGATCTTCGCTTGCGCGCGTACAATCGCGCGCCCCCATTGAAGCGCACGGCCTGACGCTCAATCAGATGGCGATGGTGGCGCTTGCGCGCGTACAATCGCGCGCCCCCATTGAAGCTCGTTGTCGTTCCCGGCCCAGAACCCAGCGATTGAAGGCTTGCGCGCGTACAATCGCGCGCCCCCATTGAAGCGTCTCGATCATCAGATCGGCTCCGCGATCGCGCTGAGCTTGCGCGCGTACAATCGCGCGCCCCCATTGAAGCGAGGACACGAATCCGGCTGACCGTCCGCGAGCGGCGCTTGCGCGCGTACAATCGCGCGCCCCCATTGAAGCATCGTCCTCGTAGCGTTCTAACGAACGTTGGTCGAGCTTGCGCGCGTACAATCGCGCGCCCCCATTGAAGCGCGTTCGACCAGGGTCATCTCGAGCTCGCCGTAGCGGCTTGCGCGCGTACAATCGCGCGCCCCCATTGAAGC
>Ga0070739_10002271_pt1 | contig 26280 bp, 26 predicted proteins | sample Coa_R1_7_FD_66445 | JGI IMG/M metagenome (GOLD analysis project Ga0070739, IMG submission 66445) | Surface soil microbial communities from Centralia Pennsylvania, which are recovering from an underground coalmine fire - Coalmine... | ecosystem: Environmental > Terrestrial > Soil > Unclassified ...
CCCCTCGAAGGCGGCAACCGACGCGGTGTTCACGACGAGGCCCCGCTCGCCGTCCTCGAGCGGCTCCGTGCGCGCCATCGCCGCGGCAGTCAGGCGCATCACGTTGAACGTGCCGATCAGGTTGACGCGCACGACCCGCTCGAACAGGCCGAGATCATGGGGCGAACCGTCACGGGCGAGCGTACGGACCGCGATCGCGATCCCGGCGCAGTTCACCGCGAGGCGCAGCGGCGCGCCGGACTCGGTCGCGACCTCGATCGCGGCAGACACCTGCGCGGGGTCGGTCACGTCGGTGCGCACGAACCGGGCGTCGAGGCGCTTCGCGGTCGTGTTCCCGCGCTCGTCGTCGAGATCGGCGAGCACGACGTCGGCACCCGCGCCGGCGAGCATCGTCGCGGTCGCCTCGCCCAACCCCGACGCACCGCCGGTGACGATCGCCGAGATCCCGTCCAGCTGCATGGCACCTCCTGCCTGGGAGGGGCCTCACGCTAACGGGAGAACGCGCGCAGGACCGAGTCGACGAGCGTGTCGACGTACGCGTCGTCGGTCGGCTCCCCGGTCACCAGCTGCCGGTAGAACAGCGGGCCGGACAGCATGTCGACGAGCGCGGCGGCGTCCGTGTCGGCGCGCAGGTCGCCGCGTGCGACGGCGCGCTCGACCATCGCGATGGTGTGCGCGCGCCGGCGCCCGACGAAGTTGCGCTGCGCGTCCCGCATCTCGGGCTGGCGCGCCGACTCAGCGACCATCCGCGGGATCGCGCGCCCGGCGACCGAGGCCTCGAGCATGTCGACGAGCCCGTGCGCGACGGCGCGGAGGTCCACCTCGAGGTTCCCGGTCTCCGGCGCGTACGGCTGCTGCTCGCAGCACCGCCGCGCTGCCGCGATGACGAGGTCGACCTTGCACGCGTACCGGCGGTAGATGGTCGCCTTGCCGACGCCCGCGCGCGCGGCGACGTCGTCGACCGAGAACCCGTCGAGCCCCGAGTCGACGAACGCCTCGACCGCGGCGTCGAGGATCGCCTCGTCGACCTCCGGACTCCGCGGCCGGCCGACGCGCCGGACCGTGTCTGCGTCGGCCTCGGTCCGGACGTCGGTCACGCCTTGACCTCCTGCACGGCGTCGCCGACCTCGCCCGCCTGCGCGGACACCGTGGCCTCGACGGCGACGGCCTCCTCCAAGGAGAGGTCGAGCTCGTCGCGCGCGTGCGCCGGGAGCCACAGGAGCGACACGAGCGCGCCGACCAGCGCGGCGAGCGCCCCCACGAGGACGCCCTGGTGCAGCCCGCTGACGAAGGCGTGCTTGGCCGTCGACGCGATCTGCTCACCGATCGGGCCGCCGATGCTGCGCGCCACCTGGAGGGCCGCGCCGAGCTGGCTCTTGACCGCGTCCGCGATCGGCTTCGGAACCGGGCGCGACTGGTGCGCGATCGCGTCGCCGATCTTCGATCCGTACACCGATGCGAGGACGCTGCCGATCACCGCGACACCGAGCGCGCCGCCGACCTGGCGGGTCGTGTCGTTCACTGCCGAGCCGACGCCGGCCTTCGCGCGTGGGAGCGAGCCCATGATCGACTCGGTCGCGGGCGCCATCGTGCAACCCATGCCCGCGGCCATCAGCATCATCCGCCAGATGATGTCGCCGTACCCGGTGTTCACCTGCATGGTCGTGAACAGCACGAGGCCGACGGCGACGAGCAGCAGGCCGACGGTCACGACGACCTTCGTGCCGACGCGTTCGACGAGCCGCGCGCTGAGCGGCGACACGACCATCAGCACGCCCGCGTACGGGAGGAGGCGGACGCCGGTCTCGAGCGGCCCGTAGCCGAGCACGAACTGGAAGTACTGCGTCAGCAGGAACGTCGAGCCGAACAGCGCGAAGAACACGAGCGAGATGCCGGTGCTCGCGGCGGTGAAGCGGGGGTTGCGGAAGAACTTCACGTCGAGCATCGGGTGGTCGCTGTGCGCCTCCCACAGGACGAACCCGGCGAGCAGCACCGCCGCGACCGCGAACGCGCCGACGATCAGCGGCGCACCCCACCCGTCCGTCGGCGCCTCGATGATGGCGTAGAGCAGCGCGCACAAGCCCGCGATCGACAGGCCCGCGCCGACGAGGTCGAGTCGGGGCGCGGCCGGGTCCCGCGACGTCGGGACGAGCAGCGCGGCGGCGATCACCGCGATGATCACGATCGGGACGTTCACGAGGAAGATCGAGCCCCAGTAGAAGTGCTCGACGAGGAAGCCGCCCGCGAGCGGTCCCAGCGCGATGCCGACACCGGCGATGCCCGCCCACACACCGATCGCGCGCCCACGCTCACCCGGGTCGGTGAAGACGTTGGTCAGGATCGACAGCGTCGACGGCATGATGAACGCGCCGCCGACGCCCATGAGCGCGCGTGTCGCGATCAACTGGTTCGACGTGCCGGCCATCGCGGAGAGCACCGACCCGACGCCGAAGACGGTGAGGCCGAGCTGCAGCGCGCCCCGCCGGCCGAAGCGGTCGCCGAGGCTGCCGGCGGTGAGGAGCAGACCCGCGAAGACGAGCGTGTACGAGTCGACCATCCACTGCAGCTGGCTGTTGCTCGCGTGGAGGTCGCGCTGCACGGTCGGGATGGCGACGTTGAGGATGGTGTTGTCGAGCGTGATGACGATCAGGCTGAAGCACAGGACGGCCAGCGCCCACCAGCGCCGGTCGTACGCCGTCGTCCCGTTCGTGTCGGTCTGCACGGTGCCGCTCTCCCCTCGCTGCCGGACCAGCTGCCGGACCAGCCCCCGCCGCTTCCGAGACGTGTCCGTCTCGGAAGTCGCACGATACCGGGCGTGAAAACGAAACGCAACGGTTTCGTTTCGAAACTTTCGGCCGCGGTGTGGGCATCTCCGCGCCGCCGCCCGCTCGAGCTGTGGGCCCTGGCCGTGGCGGCCCTCGCGGTCGTCGTCCTCTTCGTCCCCGGGTGGGCCGAGCCCGGCGCGGGAGGCCCGCGCCGCGGGCAGTCCGCCGTCGACGCCCCGTTGCCCGCCGCGACGCGCGACGACCTGTCCCGCCGGCTCGCGTCGCGCGACCCCGCGACGTTCCGCGGCGCGCTCGTCCCCGCGGTCGCGGCCGCGCTCGGCGACGACGTCACCGCGTCGATGCTGCCGCCCGGGTCGCGTCTGGACCTGCCCGACCGCTTCGTGGAGATCGGCGACCGGGGCGCGGTCGTCGCGTCGATCACCGGGCCGTCGCCGGAGCACGTGCGCCTGCACCTCGTCCGCTCGGGCGGGCGGTGGCTCGTGTTCACGACCGAGCAATTGGGCGCCACGGCGAGCGCGACGACGTCCACGAGCACGACGCCCGCGACCGCGACCGCGGGCACGACCGCGACGGCGACCGGCGACCCGTGCGCGGTCGACGGCACGGCGACGCCCGTGCTGCTGGTCCACGGGTTCGCGGACTCACCCGAGGTCTGGGAGACGGGAGCGCCGTCGATGGTGCAGGCGCTCGCGAGCGTGCCGGGTGTCTCCGTCGCCCAACCGTTCGACTACTCGCGCACCGCGCTGCGCTGGGTCGACGACCCGTCGATCGGTCCCGCGCTCGCGCAACGCATCGACTGCCTCGCACGCGCGTCGGCGGCTGCGCACGGGCCGGGCCGCGTGATCGTCGTCGCGCACTCGATGGGCGGGCTCGCGGCGCGCTTCGCCGCCGCGCAGCACGTCGGCGACCGCGCGGTCGCCGACGACCTCGCGCTCGTCGTCACGATCGGGACTCCTGAGACCGGGTCGTTCCTCGCGTCCGCCGCGACCCAGCTGTGGCAGCAGGCGAAGGGCGCGAACCCGTCCCTCCTCGGTGCGCTGCTGCGCGTCGGGTGCGGACCGCCCGCGAAGCCGCACGAGAACGTGCCGCTGCAGCCCCTGTGCCAGCTGCTGTCGCAGTCCCGTGCACCGGCCGCGCGCGCGATGGAGGTCGGTTCGCCCCAGCTCGAGGCCTTGCCGCCGTTCCCGTCGTCGGTCCCCGTCGACGCGATCGCAGGTGACGTGTCGTTGACGGTGCGCGTGCTCGACGGGCCCACGGTCGCGCTCGCGCACCCGGGCGACCTCGTCGTCGGCACGCCGTCGGCCGCGACACCGGCCGGGGGCGCGGGGCGGAGCACGACGATCCCGTGCGCCGCCCCGCTGTACGAGCCGGTCGGCGACGTCACGAAGCTCGCCGGTCTCCAGCCGCTCGTGCTGCTCGCGCGCGCGTCGCTCTACGCGAGCGCGCCCCCGTGCTGGCACCTCGGGCTGCCCCAGGACCCCGTCGTCCAGGCGGCCGTCGAGCGCGCGATCGCGGGGTCGCGTTGAGGCGCGTGCGCAGCATCGCGGTCGTCGCGTGCATCGTCGTCGGTGCGCTGCTCGCGCCGATGGCCGCCGCCGCGACCTGGTTGCGAGTCGACGTCCTCGCCTCGCGCCAGTTCTCGCGTCACGTGGACAACCTGCTCGGGGACGAGCGCGTCCAGCGCGAGATCAGCGCGCAGGTGCTGAACCAGATCACCGCGGCGGGCTCACGGGCGACGCCGGCCGACCGAACGGTCCTCGAGCAGGTGACGTCGGCGGTGCTGGCGACACAGCCGTTGCGGACGCTGCTGCGGCGTGCGATCGGCCGCGTCCACACGCAGGTCGTCGACGGCGCGCCGCGGCTCGAGCTCGACCTCCGACCACCCGTCGACCGCGTGCGCGCGACGCTGCGCGGCTTCGACCCGCGCCTCGCGTCGTTGCTCCCCGCCGACGACGAGATCACACCCATCGTCATCGCGCAGCGCTCGGACGCCCGACAGCTGTGGACCGCCGTCGCGATCGCCAAGCACCTGCAGTACCTGTTGCCGCTGGCGGCCGTCGGCGTTCTCGCCCTCGGCACCGTGCTCGCGCGGCGGCGCGGCCACGAGCTCGCGATCGCGGGCGCGGGGATCGCGATCGCGTGCGTCCTGGTGCTCGTCGCGCTGCGCGTCACACGTGGACACGTGCGGTCGTCCATCCCGGACGAGACGGGGCGTCAGGCGTTCGACGCCGTGTGGTCGACGTTCGCCGCGCCGCTCGTGCGCAACCTTCGCGTGGGCGCGCTCGTCGGGCTCGTCGTCGTCGTCGGCGTCTTGATCACTCGGCGCGTCGCGGTCAGTGCAGCGAGGCGGCGTCGACCGCGTCCAGCGCCCGCCGCAGCGCACTCGCCGACGCGTTGATGAGGGGCAGCCGCACGTCGGGCGACGGGATGCGACCCTGCGCGTGGAGCGCGGCCTTGAACACGCAGGGGTTCGGCTCGGAGAATCCGGCCTGCACCACCGGGAGGAGCGCCTCCGCGTGCGCGCGCCCGTCGTCCAGCTTGCCGGCGAGACCGCACTCGACCATCGCGACGAAGCGCGGCGTGCACAGGTGCGACGCCGCCGCGATCGCGCCCGCGCCGCCCATGAGCATCGTCGGGTAGATGTACGCGTCGTCGCCGCACAGGACGGCGAAGTCGTGGGGCGCGCCGGCGAGGATCTGCAGCGTGTCGGCGTCGAGTCCGCCGACCGCCTGCTTCAGCCCGGCGATGTTGCGGTTCGCCGCGAGCTTCAGCACGTTCGGCGCGCTGAGCACGCGCCCAGTGCGGTACGGGATGTTGTAGAGGACGAGCGGTACCGGGCTCGCCTCGGCAACGGCCTCGAAGTGCGCCACGATGCCGTCCTCGGGCGGTCGCACGTAGTACGGCACGACGACGAGGATCGCGGTGAGCGCGGGCGTGCCGCGCAGCGACTCCACCGCGGCGATCGTCGCCGCCGTGTTGTTGGTCCCGGCACCGACGACGAGCTGCGCGCCGCGCGTCGCGCAGACGCGCGCGCACGTGTCGACGACGGCCTGCTTCTCGGAGGCGTCGAGCGCGCTCGCCTCCCCGGTCGAGCCCAACGCGACGATGCCCGTCGCGCCGGCGTCGAGGTACTCGCTGGCGAGCTGCTCGACGGCGTCGAGCGCGACCTCGCCCGAGGACGTGAACGGCGTGACGAGCGGGACGTAGAGACCACGGAGCAGTGGTTCGGCCGGCATGGCGCGAAGCGTACCCGCCGCCTCCCGCGCACTAGCTTGCGGTTTCCATGCCGGAGCCGTGGCGCACGCTCGTGACGCTGGTCGTCGGCGTCGCAACCGGGGTGCTGTCCGGCATGTTCGGCGTCGGCGGGGCAACCGTGTCGACGCCCGCGATCCGCGTCCTCGGCGTCAACGCGATCGACGCGGTCGGCACGACGCTGCCGTCGATCCTGCCGTCCGCCGTCAGCGGGACGTTGCGGTACCGGCGCGAGGGACTGATCCGGCTGCGCGCCGTGTCGTGGACGTCGCTCACCGGGATCGCCGCGGCGGTGCTCGGGTCGCTCGCGTCGCACCACGTCCCCGGCCACGGCCACCTGCTGATGGTCGCGACGGCCGCGCTGATCGGGTTCACGGCGTGGCGCATGGCGCGCACCGCGAAGCCCGAGGACGCGATCGCCGAGGCGGAGCCCGACACGATGGCCGCGATGGAGGACGCCGACGCGCGGGCCGGCTCGTCGTCGGCCGTCGCGACCGCGGTCGTGCACGCGCCGAACCGGGCGTGGTGGCGGTTCGCGCTGACGGGCGTCGGCGCGGGCGCGCTGAGCGGGCTCCTCGGCGTCGGCGGCGGCGTGGTGATGGTTCCCGCCTTCTCGGAGTGGATCGGGCTGTCGATCAAGGAGGCGGTCGCGACATCGCTCGCGTGCGTCGGTGTCCTCGCCGTGCCGAGCACGATCACGCACGCCTTCCTGAACGACATCGACTGGTCGTACGCGATCCCGCTGTCGGTCGGCGTGATCCCCGGTGCGCGGCTCGGCGCGATCCTCGCGATCCGCGCGTCGGACCGCTCGTTGCGGCTCACCGTCGCCACGATGCTCGGTGTGCTCGCGGTCGTCTACGCGGTCGGCGAGCTGCTCGCGCTCTGACGACCTGCGGCGAGCTCGCGCGCACGCACGAACACGGCGTCGGTCATCGGCTCGGTCAGCTTGCCGGTGAACGTGTTCTGCTGACTCGGGTGATAGCAGCACACGACGGTGAGATCGCCCGCACGAACCTCGACACCGTGTCCGAAGCGTGGACGCGGCTTCGGGAGCGTGTGGACGCGCGCGAACGCGTCGTACGCGAAGCCGCCCAGGACGACGACGACACGCACGCTCGTCAGGAGGTCCAGCTCGCGCGCGAGGTACGGGAGGCAGGTGTCGCGCTCCTCGGTCGTCGGGCGGTTCGCGGGCGGTGCGCACCTGACTGCCGCGGCGACGTACACGTCGCGCAGCTCGAGCCCGTCGTCGCACGAGACGGACGTCGGCTGGTTCGCGAACCCGGTGCGGTACAACGACGCGAAGAGCCAGTCGCCGGAGCGGTCACCGGTGAAGATGCGACCCGTCCGGTTCCCGCCGTGCGCCGCCGGCGCGAGGCCGACGACGAGGACACGCGCGCCGGTGTCACCGAAGCCGGGGACAGGACGGGCCCAGTACTGCTGCCCGCGGAACGCGGCACGGGGCTCGGACGCGGCTGCCTCGCGCCACTCGACGAGGCGCGGGCACTTGCGGCACTCGACGACCTCGGCGGTCAGCTCGCGCCACGCGCGTCGTCGGTCCACGCCGTCACACTACGGGCAGGCACCTATCCTCCGGCCGTGCGCGTGCTGTTGATCGTCAACGCGGTGGCGTCGGCCGTCACGCCGCGCCGTCGCGTCGTGATCCAGAAGGCACTCGGCGCGGACCACCAGCTGGAGGTGGCGGAGACCAGCCGTCGCGGGCATGCGGCCCGGCTCGCCCGGGGCGCTGCGATGGACGGGGTGGACGTCGTCGTCGTGCTCGCCGGTGACGGCACCCTCAACGAGGCCGCCGACGGTCTCGCGGGAACCCGTACCGCGCTCGCGCCGCTGCCCGGCGGGTCGACGAACGTGTTCGCGCGCACGCTCGGGATCTCGCGCGATCCGGTCGAGGCGACCGCGGAGCTGCTCGAGTCGCTCGACGCGGCGTCGTTCCGGCGCATCGGTCTCGGCTCCGTGGAGGGTCGACACTTCGTGTTCCACTGCGGCATCGGCTTCGACGCGGCGGTGATCGAGCAGGCCGAGCGGCGTTCGGTCCTGAAGCGGTTCGCGGCTCCGCCGCTGTTCACGTACGCCGCGTTCGAGACCTGGCTTCGCACGTACGATCACCGGCGCGGACGGTTCGACGTCGCCGTCGACGGCGCAGACGGCGATGCGGTCCGCGACGCGATCTTCACCATCGTGTCCAACACGACGCCGTACACGTTCTTCGGCAGCCGTCCCGTGGTCGTGGCACCGGCCGCGGCGCTCGACGCGCCGTTCGAGCTCATGATCATGACGACCCGGCGCACGACCGACATCTTGCGTGTCGCGGCGTCCGCGCTCGGCTCCGGCCGGTTCATCCGCCACAACCCCGGGATCGCGCTGCGGCACGCGGCGGCGCGCGTCCGTGTCACCGGGCACGGCCCCTTCCCGTACCAGGTCGACGGTGAGTACCTCGGCGAGGTCGACGAGCTGACGATCGCCTACGAGCCCGACGCGCTGACCGTCGTCACACCGGTCGACCCAACGCGTCGCGCGCCAGATCGGGAACGTTCGTGATGATCCCGTCCACACCCGCGGCGGCGAGGGCGCGCACCTCGCCGGGATCGTCGACCGTCCACGTGTTCACGGCGATCCCCGCGTCGTGCGCGAGCGCGACGAGCGCGCCGGCGTCGTGGTCCAGGAGCGCGCGCCGCTCGGGGTGGACCGCGTCGTAGCCACGCCCGCGTGCGAGCGCGACGACCTCGTCGACCGGGAAGCCGGCCAGCGTCAGCCAGCCCGTGCGGACGCGGGCATCGGCGGCGCGGACGCGGTCGAGCGCGACGGCGTCGAACGACGACACGATCACGCGGTCGTACATCGACCGCGCCCCGACGACGCGCGCGACCGCGGTCGCGACAGGGTGGCCCGGGTCGTAGTCGGGCTCGGTCGGCAACGCCTTCACCTCGACGTCGACGATGCCGGTGACGACGTCCAGTGCCTCGTCCAGGGTCGGGACGTCCGCCGCGAGCGGACCGTCGCCGAGCGGGTCGTGGTGGACGACGAGCGTGCCGTCCGCGGCGCGGCGGACGTCGAGCTCGACGCCGTCCGCACCGAGCGCCGCCGCGGCGCGGAAGGCGGCGAGCGTGTTCTCCGGCGCGGCTCGAGACGCGCCGCGGTGGGCCAGCACGACAGGAACGTGTTTCATCCTTGCACCCCACGGCCGCGGAAAAGTGCTGGTCGGGACCCTTGCGCCGGAAAATGTGACGGCGTTAGCCTGCCGACGAGCCACGCGTCGGACGGCAGCCCGGGGGTGCAGGGGGCGCGGTACCGGCGGCGTCGGGGGGACACGCGATTCGAGACGGAGGCTTCGTGGCGCTCACCTGGATCCGCACACACGACTGGGATGCCGGCGCCTGGCGGAACCGATCGGCCTGCCGGGACACCGACCCCGAGCTCTTCTTCCCCGTCGGTGCGACGGGTCTCGCCGTCGACCAGATCGCGGCGGCGAAGCACATCTGCGCGCAGTGCACCGTCACCGGCGAGTGCCTCGAGTTCGCGCTGGCCACCAACCAGGAGGCCGGCGTGTGGGGCGGCACCACCGAGGAGGAGCGGCGCAAGCTGCGGAAGGCCTGGATGAGCGACGAGGTCGCCGCCGGCTAGGTCCCTGCCCGCGCGGCCGGTCATCCGGTCGGGGAGCCGGCCTGCAAGCCGACGCGCGGCGCGGCGATCGGGATCGTCACGTGGACCCACGTGCCCGACTCGCCGTCGCGCATCTCGATCGTCCCCGCGAGCTCACCGGTCACGAGCGCCTGCACGATCGACAGCCCGAGTCCCTTCGACGACTCGAGCGAGAACGACGGCGCGAGCCCGACGCCGTTGTCGACGACGTCGACGCTCAGCTCGTCGGGCGCGCGCCGGAGCCGCACCTGCACGCGGCCGTCGCGCGGGCGCTGCCCGTCCGAGGGGAACGCGTGGTCGACCGCGTTCTGCATCAGCTCGTTCAGCACCACCGCGAGCGGCGTCGCGATCTCGCCGGGCAGGCTGCCGGCGGACCCGTCGACCTCGAAGTGCAGGCTGTCCTCCGGGGTCGAGACCGTCTCCTCGACGACGCGGACGAGCGGCCGGACGATGTCGTCGAACGGGACCACGTCGCTCGCGTCCCGTGACAGCGTCTCGTGCACGATCGCGATCGACCGGATCCGCCGCTCCGACTCCTCGATCGCCTGCTGGGCCTCCGCCGAGCGCAGCCGCCGGCCCTGCAGGCGCAGCAACGCGGCGATCGTCTGGAGGTTGTTCTTCACGCGGTGGTGGATCTCGCGGATCGTCGCGTCCTTCGACATGAGCATGCGGTCACGGCGCCGCACCTCGGTCACGTCGCGGATGAGCACGAGCGCGCCCGCCGCCTGGTGCCCCTCGAGCAACGGGATCGCGCGGATGAGCAACGAGATCTCGCCGCGCTCCATCTCCTCGGTGACCGGCGCGCGTGCGCGCATCGCCGTGTGCACGGCCGCGTCCTCGAATCCGAGCTCGGCGAGGTGCAGGCCCGTCGTGTACGCGTGGATCCCCATGCGGTGCAGCGAGCTCACCGCGTTGGGGCTCGCGAACCGGATCTTGGCGTCGGCGTCGAGCACGATCGACCCGTCGCCGACCGCCGGGCTCTCGGCCGGCGCGAGCTCGTCGCGACCGAAGGGGAACGTGCCGTCGGCGACCATGCGTGAGAGCCGCTCGAACACCTCGAGATAGACGCGCTCGAGCTCGCCCAGACGGCGCCCGAGCGTCGCCGCGGTCTCGCGCGTGACGATCGCGATCATCCGGTCCTCGCGGCGCACCGGGATGCACTGCACACGGATGCGCTCCTTCGCGCCGAGGACCGTCGCGTCACCCTCGACGATCTCGCCGATGCGCCACGTCCGGCTGAGCAGCGGGCGCTCGACCTCGTCGACGACGGTGCCGATCATGTCGGCCGGGTAGAGCGTCTGGCCGGTCGTGGGCCGCACCTGCCCGACGACGACGAACCGGTGGGCCTCCTCCCCCGCCACCGGGGCGAGCATCAGGAGGTCGGTGAAGCAGAGGTCGGCGAGCAGGCGCCACGACGTGACGAGCCGGCGCGCGTGCGCGAGGTCGTCACCGTGCAGGTCGGTGTTGCCGACCACGAGCTCGTCGATGACCGCCACACGACGATCGTACGGGCCGCGGGCGCACGCCCGTCACGCGAAGAGCGTGCGGCCGACGAGGGCGAGGCCGGCGAGGTCGTGGATGTCGGCCTCGAAGCGGGGAACGTCGACGACCACGTCGGGCACGTCGGCGAGCTCGGCGCGCAGCTCGGCCTCGCGCTTGGCGACGACCGCGAAGTTCCGGAACGAGTCGCCGATCGTGTGCAACACGCGCGCCGTGCGGTCGGGCTGCGCGAGTGCCGGGACGCCGACCTCCTCGAGCGCGCGCGCAGGGACGTCGGCCTCCGCGACCAGACGGTCGGCCACGAGCGCGCCGTCGGGAGACCGGAGGTACGCGGGCAGCGTCTGGTTCAGCACCAGCGCGCCGAGGTGGTAGTCCCGGGCGACGAGCGCGTCCATGAAGAACTCCGCCTCTCGCAGCGGTGCGGCCTCCAGCGTCGAGACGACCGCGAACGTCGTGCGCCGGTCGTGCAACAACCGCTCGACCGCGCGTGCGCGCGTCACGAACCCGTCGTACATCGACTGGAAGTTGAGGAAGAACTCCGCGATGTCCTGCAGGAACTGGCTCCCGAGGATGCGGTCCGCGATCTGGTAGAAGGGCCGGCTCGCGACGTTGATCATCCGCGCGCCCCGACCACCGCCCATGCGGTACGGCATCGTCAACCAGCGCAGCAGCCGGCCGCCGAAGAACTCGGCCATGCGCTTCGGCGCGTCCAGGAAGTCCATCGCGTTGCGCGTCGGCGGCGTGTCGATGACGATCAGGTCGTACTTGCCGGTCCCGTGCACCTCGTACAGCCGCTCCATCGCGATGTAGTCGTGGCTCTGCACGAAGCGTGCGGTGATGTTGTGGTAGAGCCTGTTCTCGAGGATTCGGTACGCGGTCTCCTGGTCGGGCGCGTGGCGGAGCACGAGGTCGTCCCAGCCTTGCTTCGTGTCGAGCATGGCGGCCCACAGCTCGCCGCGCGGCTCGATGCCCGCGCGCTTCAACGCTTCGTCGGGCACCCGTCGCTCGACGTTGCCGAGCCCGCCTTCCAGCCCCAGCGCCGAGGCGAGGCGGCGGGCCGGATCGATCGTCAGCACGAGCACGTTCCCGCCGAGCCGGGTCGCGGCCTCGAGCGCGGAGGCCGCCGCCATCGACGTCTTGCCGACGCCACCCGACCCGCAGAAGACGACGACCTCCTTGGTCGCGAGCAGCGGCTCCAGCCCCGTGCGGCTCACAGACCCAACTCCTGCCCGAGCGCGTCGGCAACCATGCGCGTCACGCGCAGGCCGTGACCGCGCACGAAGAGGTACGGGAGGAACAGCGTCGGGAGATCCACCGCGTGCCGGAGCTCCGCGAGATGCGCGGCGCGCGTGCGGCGCAGCGACACCGCGAGGCGCGCGCCGTCGAGGACGGCGGTCGTACCGCGCGCGGCCTGCTCGCCGCCGAGCGCGTCGACGAGCGCGGCCGTCGCGGTCGGTTCGCGCAGCGCCTCGTACGTCTCCTCGTCGGCGTGGGTGAACAGCTCGGGGAGCACGCGGTTCACGACGACCGTCCCGAGCGGGACGTGCAGCTCGCCACGCACGCGCCCCACGAGCTCGATCGTCTCGTTGACGGGCATCTCCTCGGGCGTGGTGACGACGTTGAGCGCGGTGACCGACTCGTCGGCGAGCAGCTCGCTCATCCACTCCGTCTGCGCGCGCACCGGACCGACGGACACGAGCTCGCGGATCGCCTCGGGCGCGCCGAGCTGGGCGACGATGTGGCCGGTCGCGGCGGCGTCGACGAGCACGAGATCCCAGTCCGCTCGACCCTCGAGCGACTCCCGCACCTCCCAACACACCTTGCCGACGGTGAGGATCTCCTTGACGCCGGGCGCCGCGCTCGCGACGAAGTCGAGCGCCTTCGCCAGCGGTCCGATGCGGCCGAGGACCGGGATGCGGAGGTTGAGGCGGAGGTACTCGCGCAGCGACGCCTCGGTGTTCATCGTCATGACGAACACCCCAGGTTGGACCTCGACGGGGTCGAACCCGACGGGCTGGTGCTCGAAGAAGTCGGTCAGGTCGCCCTTGGCGTCGACCTCGACGACGAGCACGCGCTTGCCCTGCTGCGCGGCGAGCAGCGCCATCGCCGCGGTGACGGTGCTCTTGCCGACGCCGCCCTTGCCGGAGAAGAAGAGGAGGCGACGCTCGAGCAGCGCCGGCGCGGCGGCAGGAGGCACGTGACGCGAGCGCCTACGAGCGACCGAACCCGACCCGCCGGTGCGCGTCCTCCGCCGCGATCTCCACGTAGGCGATCTTGTCGACGGCGACGCCGACGCGCCGGCCCTTGCTGTCCGTCAGCCACAGCACGGGGGCACCGTCCTTCACCGCGGCGTCGACCTTCGCGATCACGTCGTCCGGCGGGCCGTCGACCTCGACCGACAGCTCCTTCGACGTGTACACGACCCCGATCGTGACTTCCATGCGCTTCCTTCTCTCGGTGCGTCCGCGGCTCGGGCGATCGTAGTGCCCCGGGTCCGGCGGTCCCGCGGGACCGGTCGTCGCGCATTCACATGACATCCAATGCCCGCTGACGGGATTGACGGTCATGTGAACGAGTCCGGTGTCAGCCTGGTCACAGGCTTCGACGAGAGGTGGCACGTTGCCGACGCTCACCGGGCGAGTCGAGATCTGCCTCACGGTCCGCGATCCCGCCCGCAGCGCACAGTGGTACGCGCAGCTGCTCGGTGCGAGTCAGCGAGCGGACCGGTCGTGCACGTCGCGTCGCTGCCGACGTTGCAGCTCACCGTGGACCGCTTGACGGTGCCTGCGGGGCTCGTACGGATCGACTACACCGACGAGGGCGGCACGCACTTCTTGCGCATCGCGGGAATCCCGGCGTCACGGTTCGAGCTGCGCGTCCCCATGGGCCCGACGACGGGGACGATCCGCCTCCACCGCGGCGACTACGAGCTCTACTGCTCGGTCCCGGGTCACGCGGCGGCCGGCGAGCGGGCGATCCTGGCGGTGCGCTGAGGGGCGGTCCTGCGGGACCGTTGGTCACGTGATGCGGAGCTCGGGGTGCGCGCGCTTCGTCGGTGCGAGCTCGCGGTCGACCTTCTCGGCGACGGCGCAGAACGCGCGCGCGGCTTCGTCGTCGGGATCCGACACGACGATCGGTCGGCCCTCGTCGCCGCCCTCGCGCAGCGCGGGGACGAGCGGCACGCGCCCGAGGAGCGGCACGCCGAGCTCGTCGGCCAGCTCCTGACCGCCGCCGGCGCCGAAGATCTCGTACGCCGTGCCGTCGTCGCCGCGGAACCACGACATGTTCTCGACCACACCGACGACCGACAGGTTGACCTTGCGCGCCATCGCGGCGGCGCGCTGCGCGACCTTCTGCGCGGCGGGTTGCGGCGTGGTCACGACGATCACCTCCGCGCGCGGCAGGAACTGCGCCATCGAGATCGAGACGTCGCCGGTGCCGGGCGGCATGTCGACGACGAGGTAGTCGGGATCGCCCCAGTGCACGTCGGTGAGGAACTGCTCGAGTGCCTTGTGCAGCATCGGACCGCGCCACACGACGGCCTGGTCCTCGCGCGCGAAGAACCCCATCGACACGAGACGGACGCCGTTCGCGACCGGCGGGACGATGACGTCGTCGATCAGGTCGGGCGGCTCGTCGACGCCGAGCATGCGCGGCATCGAGAACCCCCAGACGTCGGCGTCGAGCGCGGCGACGTCGCGGCCCCGTCGTGCGAGCGCGATCGCGAGGTTCGTCGTGACGGACGACTTCCCGACACCGCCCTTGCCCGACGCGATCGCGAGCACCCGTGTCCGCGACTCCGTGAACGGGTTGGTGCGCGGCCGGGACTGGCTCCCGGCTGCCGACGCGTCGGTCAGGCTGAGCGGCGAGACGCCCTTCAAGACCTTCGCGACCGCCTTGCGCTCGTCCTCGTCCATCGCGCGCAGGTCGACCTCGACCCGCTCCACGCCCTCGACACCCCGCGTCGCGTGCACGATCCGGCGGCGGAGCTCCGCGCCGTCGTCGGCGGGTGCGAGCGGCAGCGCCACCGCGACGACCGCCGTCCCCCGTTCGACGGTCGCACCCTTGACCATGCCGAGCTCGACGATCGAGCGCCCGAGGCGCGGGTCGTCGACGGTTCGGAGCACGGCGAGCAGCGGGCGGTCGACGGGCATGATCGGCGTCCCGGGGGATTTCCACTACGGACATAGGTAGAATATCGGGCGTGCCCGACAGCAGGCCCATGACCGCGGACGAGTTCACGGCGTCCGTCGCCGCGGTGACGAGCGCGTTCGGCGATCCCACCCGGCGGGACATCTACCTCTTCGTCCGGGACGCGACCGCGTCACCTGCCGGCGGTGTCACCGCGAGCGAGGTCGCCGACCGGTTCGAGCTGCACCCCAACGTCGCCCGCCACCACCTCGAGAAGCTGACGGGCGGCGGGTACCTCACGGTCGCCGCCGGTCGCGCGGCCGGCACCGCGGGGCGGCCGTCGAAGCGATATCGCACGAGCGAGGTCGACGCCACGCTCGCGTTCCCGCCTCGTCGCGACGACCTGCTCGGTCAGCTCCTCGCGCGCGCGCTCGAGATGCTCGGCCCCGACCGGGCCGCGGAGATGGCCGACGAGGTCGGGTTCGAGTACGGCCTGGCACTCGCGGAGCGCATGGGGACGGGCGCCGACGCGGCGAACCGCGCCCACCGCTCGCTCAGCACCGCGATGGTCGCCGTCGCCGACGCGCTCACCGCGCACGGCTTCGCCGCCCACACCGAGGCGCGCGGCCGCTCGCTCGCGATCGTCGCCGAGTGCTGCCCGTTCGGTGAAGCCGCGCAGCGGTACCCGCACGTCGTCTGCGCGGTCGACCGCGGGATGATCCGCGGGATGCTCGCCGGCCTTTCGCGCGACGTCGAGCCGCGCGTCGAGGCGTCGCGCCCCGACGGCGACGCGCACTGCGTCACGCGGGTTTGACGCGCGCATACCTCGACCACGCGTCGACGTCGCCGCTCCGTCCCGTCGCGTTCGACGCGATGGTCCCGTACCTGCGCGAGCACCACGGCGACCCGGCGCGCCTGCACGCGGAGGGCCGGGCGACGCGCGTCGCGGTCGAGGACGCGCGCGACCGCATCGCCGCGTTCGTCGGTGCGCGACCGCGCGAGGTCGTGTTCACGTCCGGCGGGACCGAGGCCGTCAACATGGCGATCTACGGCGCGATCGCGCGCGCGTCGGATCCGGCACACGTCGTGACCACCGCGGTCGAGCACTCGTCGGTGCTCGACGCGTGCCGGCGGAGCGGCGCCGACGTGACCGTCGTCGGTGTCGACGGCACCGGACGCTACGACCCGGCCGCCGTGCTCGACGCCGTCCGCGACGACACCGCGCTCGTCAGCGTGCAGCTCGCCAACCACGAGGTCGGGACCCTGCAGGACGCAGCGGCCGTCTGCGCGGGTACCGACGTCCTCGTCCACGTCGACGCGTGCGCGGCAGTCGGTCACGTGCCGCTCGACTTCCGCTCGCTCGGTGCCGATCTGTGCTCGATCACCGCGCACAAGCTCGGAGGCCCGGCCGGGACGGGCGCGCTGCTCGTACGGCGCGGACTGCGCATCCCGCCGTTCGTCGTCGGCGGCGCGCAGGAACGCGCACGGCGCGGCGGTCTCGAGAACGTGCCCGCCATCGTCGGGTTCGGCGCCGCGGCCGCGGAGCTCGTCGAGGGCGACCGGCTCGCGACGGAGGCCGCGACCGCACGCCGCCAGGTGGATCGCATCGTCAGCGGCGCGTGCACCGCGGTCACGGGCGTCCGCGTGCTCGGCGACCGCGACGCGGCCCTCCCCCATCTCGTGTGCCTCGAGGTCGACGGCGTCGAGGCCGAGCCGATCCTCCTCGCGCTGGACCAGCGCGGCGTCGCCGTCCACTCGGGGTCCGCGTGCTCGAGCGAGACGTTCGAGCCGTCGCCCGTCCTGCAGGCAATGGGCCTCGACGGCGACCACGCGCTGCGGGTGAGCGTCGGGTGGACCACGACCGATGCCGACGTCGACCTGTTCCTCGTCGCGTTCGCGGACGTGACCGGTCGGCTCCGGAGTCTCCGGACGGGAAGCTCGACGCAGTAGGTTCGCCGGCATGGCGAACTCCTCCTGGGCCGAGCTCTCGGACGCGCTGCAGTCGAACCTGCACCTGACCGCGGCGCCGATGGCGATCACGTTCGCGAGCGAGCCACCGCCAGACGTCGCGCCGTTCGATGCGCCGATGCCGTCACCGGCACCCGACGGCCGGACCGGGCGCGTCCCGGCGGGGTGCGTCTTCTGGATGCACGGCTCGGACCGTACGTTCAGCACCGTGGCGCAGGACCACGCGAACTGCAGCGTCGGCAGCATGACGCACGGGTTCAAGACGCTCGACGAGGTGGCGGGGAACGGCGACGTCGCCGCGCTGCTCGAGTCGGGCTGGGTGACGATGGACGTCGTGCCGCAGATCCCGGTCGTGCACGAGAAGCCGGGCGCGGTCGTCTACGGACCGCTCGCGGCGACACGCGTCGACCCGGACGTCGTGTTCATCCGCCTGAACGCGAAGCAGCTGATGGTCTTGTCGGACGCCGTGCCGGGGCTCCGTGTCGAGGGCAAGCCGCAGTGCCACATCGTCGCCATCGCCAAGGAGCAGGGTGAGATCGCGGCGAGCGTCGGCTGCATGCTGAGCCGCGTCCGCACGGGGATGCCGAGCACGGAGATGACGTGCGCGATCCCCGCGTCGAAGCTCGCCGAGGTCGTCGCGTCGATCGAACGGAACGCGGTCGCGGACGCGGCGGTCGCGCAGTACGCGTCCCAGGACGCGCAGCGCTTCTCGTAGCTACTTCTTCGCCGACTCGAAGTAGGGGTTCTCGCCGCTCGCGTGATCGGTCACGTCGACCACGCGCGTGATCTCGGGGACGGCGTCGAGGATCGCGACCTCGATCCCCTGGCTGAGGGTGACGGCCGCGAGGCCGCAGCCCTGGCAACCACCGCTGAGGCGAAGGTACGCGACCTCGTCCTCGACGGCGACGAGATCGGCGCGGCCGCCATGCGCGGCGATCGCCGGGTTGATCTGCTGGTCGATCACCTGGAGGACGCGCTGCGCGACCTCGCCGCTCAGGTCGCCCGCCGGGCGGGCACCCATCGGGGGGCTCGCGGGCGGCCGGTTCGGGTTCTGGAGGACCATGCCTCCGCCCTGGAGGTCGAGTGTCGAGCCGCGCACCTTGTCGACGCTCTCGGAGGGGATCACGACCGAGAGGTCGTCGTGGCGCTGGACGGCATCGTCGGGGCCGGCTTCGTCGGCCCGCTGGAAGTACATGTCGTAGGTGTACGTGTTCCCCGACACGCCGCTGACCTCGAGCCACAGCGCGAGCGTGTCGGGCTCGGGCTCCGCGGCCCGCACCTCGAGGACCTTGTCGCGCGCCCGGTCCGTCAACGTGAGCAGGGGCTGGACGGTGCCGGTTTCGGTCATGCCGCGATGATAGGTCCGTGCCTCGCGCGCTCCTCCTGCTGCCGACGTCGACGTACCGGGCCCGGGACTTCGTCGCCGCGGCGCGCCGGCTCGGCCTCGACGTCGTGATCGGCTCCGAGGAGCCCCAGGTCCTGGCGGACGTGTCGCCGGGCCAGGCGGCTGTCGTCCCGATGTCGGACGTCGATGCCGCGGTGCACGCGATCGGCGCCCTCGATCGGCAGAGCGCGCTCGACGCCGTCCTCGCGGTCGACGACCAGGGTGTCGTCGTGGCGGCGACCGCGGCCGAGAAGCTCGGGCTGCCGCACAACCCGCCGGACGCGGCTGCCGCGACGCGCGACAAGGCCGAGATGCGGCTGCGGTTGTCTCGTGGCGAGGTTCCACAGCCGGAGCACCGGGTGGTCGACGACGCCGGGAGTGCCGTCGACGCGGCCCGCGACATCGGGGTTCCCGTAGTCGTGAAGCCGGTCGCGCTGTCGGCGAGCCGCGGGGTCATCCGCGTCGACGACGTCGACGCGGTGCGCGCGGTTGCCGACCGTGTCGCGTCGATCCAGGGTGGATGGCCGCTGCTCGTCGAGCGCTACGTGCCGGGCGCGGAGGTCGCGCTCGAAGGCCTGCTGCACGACGGCGATCTCCAGGTGCTCGCGCTCTTCGACAAGCCCGATCCGCTCGTCGGGCCGTACTTCGAGGAGACGATGTTCGTGACGCCGTCGCGTCACCCCGACGTGACCCAGCGCGAGATCGCACGCGTCACGCAGGCGGCCGCGTCGGCGATCGGGTTGCGCACCGGCCCGGTGCACGCGGAGCTGCGCATCCCGTCGCCCGGCGTCGCCGTCGTGCTCGAGGTCGCCGCCCGCTCGATCGGCGGGTTGTGCTCACGCGCGCTGGTGTTCGGCATCGGCGTGTCGTTGGAGGAGCTGATCCTGCGGCAGGCGACGGGCCGCGCGCTCGGCTCCCTGCAGCGCGCGCACGCGGCGTCCGGGGTCGTCATGCTGCCGATCCCGCGCGCCGGGACGCTGGCAGGCGTGCACGGCGTCGACGCCGTGCGCGCGATGCCGGGCGTCGACGGCGTCGAGATCACGATCGCTCCCGGACGGCGCGTCGTCCCGTTGCCGGACGGCGACCGCTATCTCGGGTTCGTGTTCGCGCACGGCACGAGCCCCGAGGCCGTGGAGTCGACGTTGCGCCAGGCGGTCGACGCGCTCGACGTCGAGATCGACGCGTAGCCTGGGCGTCGATGCGCGTCCTCCTGGTCTCGGCCTACGAGCTCGGTCACCCACCGCTGCACGTCGCTGGTCCGGCCGGCGCGCTGCGTGCGCGAGGACACGACGTGCGCGTCGTCGATCTCGCGCTCGACGCGTGGGACGTGGGCGTGCTCGACGGCGTCGAACGGGTCCTGGTCGCGGTGCCGATGCACACCGCCGCGCGCATGGCGCGCGAGATCATCCCGTCCATCGCGCAGCCGACGTGCTGCTACGGGCTGTACGCGGCCGCGTGTGCCGACGTGGCGGACGCCGTCGTCGCCGGGGAGTACGCGCCCGCGCTCGTGCGGTGGGTGGAGACGGGCGTCGCGGGTGACGCCGTGCAGCTGACGCGGGCTCGGCGCAGCGCGGATCCTGCCTTTGACGCGCTCCCGCCGTTGGAGCGCTACGCCCGGCTCGTGATCGGAGGCGAGGAGCGGCTCGTCGGCTACGTCGAGACGTCCCGCGGGTGCGCACACCGCTGCCGGCACTGTCCCGTGCCCGTCGTCTACGACGGGCGCATCCGCATCGTCTCGGAGGACGCGGTGCTGCGCGACGTCGACCGCGTCGTCGACCTCGGGGCCCGCCACGTCACCTTCGCCGATCCGGACTTCTTCAACGGCGTGCACCACTCGCTGCGGGTCGTGCGCGCGATGCACCGTCGGCATCCCGAGCTCACGTTCGACTGCACGGTGAAGGTCGAGCACGTCCTGCGCCACGCCGACGTCTGGGGCGAGCTCGCGGACTCCGGGTGCCTATTCGTCGTGTCCGCGTTCGAGAGCACCGACGACCGCACGCTCGCACGGCTCGCGAAGGGACACACCGTCGCCGATGAGGTCCGAGCCGTCGCCCTCCTGCGCGCGCACGGCATCGAGGTTCGGCCGTCGTTCCTGCCCTTCACGCCGTGGACGACGCGCGCACAGCTGCGCGATCTCGTGGAGTTCGTCGCCGACCACGACCTGGTCGAGAGCGTCGACCCGGTGCAGTACGCGATCCGGCTGCTGCTGCCGCCCGGATCGCTGCTCCTCGACGACCCCGAGGTCGCGGCCGTGGTCGACGGCTACGACGCCGACCGGCTGTCGTACACGTGGCGGTCGTGTGACCCGGCGATCGACGCGCTCCATTGCGAGCTGTCCGCGATCGTCGAGCGTGCTGCGGCCGGCGGCGAGCCCTTGACCCAGACGTACGCACATGTGCGCGAGGCGGTCGGCGCGCCGCCCCGTCCCGTGACGCCGTCCGCGACGCCCCGCCCGCACCTCACTGAGTCCTGGTTCTGCTGTGCGGAACCGACCGAGCAGCAGCTCGGCGCGCTGCGCTGACACCGCGGCTCCGGCGATGCACGCCCCGCCACGAGCGTGGCATCGCATGTGATGCCACTCGTGATGCCGCATGTGATGCCACGTGCCGCGAGAGCCGTGCACGACCGCCGGACGACGATCGTTGTCACACCCCGTCGATACGTCCATCGGATGCCGACCCGTCTCTCGCTTCGGCTCACGCCGGAGCTGCACCGCGCCATCCGAGCCAAGGCCGACGCGGCGGGCGTGTCGATCAACTCGTGGATCGTGCACGTCCTCGCGGCAGCTGCCGGCGAGCAGTTCTTCCGCACGCCCGAGGACGGCGGCACACGCGCACGATCGCGGAGGCGATCGCCGTCTCCGACGACGACGGCGTCGCGTGGTACGAACGGCGTGTCAGGAGCGAGCGGCCTGCTGCTGCGCGAGCAGGTTGAGCGCGGAACCGGCGCGGAACCAGGCGATCTGCTCCTCCGACATCGTGTGACGCGTCGGGACGGAGTCCGTCGTGCCGTCGGCGTGGTGGAGCACGAGCGTGACCGCGGAGCCGGGCGCCAGCGCCGTCAGGCCCGTCACGTCGACGACGTCGTCCGCGCGCACCTTGTCGTAGTCGGCCGGGTCCGCGAACGTCAGCGGCAGCACGCCCTGCTTCTTGAGGTTCGCCTCGTGGATGCGCGCGAACGAGCGGGCCACGATCGCACGCCCGCCGGTCGCGCGCGGCTCCATCGCCGCGTGCTCGCGTGACGAGCCCTCGCCGTAGTTCTCGTCACCGACCGCGATCCACTGGATGCCGGCGTCCTTGAAGTCGCGTGCGAGCTCCGGCAACGGCTTCTCGGTCGGCCACGCGTTGTCGACGCCGATGAAGAGGTTGCCCGAGATGTTGGTCAGGTGGCCGCGGTAGCGGAGCCACGGACCCGCGGGCGAGATGTGGTCGGTCGTGCACTTGCCGACCGCCTTCATCAGGACGCGCAAGCCGGTCAGGTCCTTGCCGTCCCACGCGGGGAACGGCGTGAGCAGCTCCAGGCGCTCGGAGTCGCGCGCCACTGCCACCGTCACGCTCGACGGGTCGTCCGCCGGCGCCACGAACCCGGACCTGCCGGCGTCGTAGCCGCGCGACGGCAGGTCGTCGGCGACCGGCGGCTCGAGCTTCAGCTGCGTGCCGTCCTCCGCGGTGATCGGCTCGTGCACGAAGTCGAGGTCGAGGCGGCCACTCAACGCCATGGCGACCACCGTCTCGGGCGATCCGATGAACGCGAGCGTGTCCGCGTTGCCGTCGTTGCGCCGCGGGAAGTTGCGGTTGAACGACGTGACGATCGCGTTGCGCTGGCCCGGCTGGATGTCGTCGCGCTGCCACTGGCCGATGCAGGGGCCGCACGCGTTCGCGAGGACGGTCGCGCCGATCGCCTCCAGGTCGGCGAGCAGCCCGTCGCGCTCGATCGTTGCCCGGACCTGCTCGGAGCCGGGCGTGACGAGCAACGGCGACCGCACGCGCAGCCCGCGCGCCGCCGCCTGCCGTGCGACGTTCGCGGCGCGACCGATGTCCTCGTAGGAGGAGTTGGTGCACGACCCGACGAGCGCGGACGACACCTCCGTGGGATAGCCCTCGCGCGCGACCTCCGCGGGCAGCGCGGAGATCGGACGGTCGAGGTCGGGCGTGTGCGGGCCGACAAGGTGCGGCTCGAGCGGGTCGAGATCGATCTCGATCACGCGGTCGTAGAAGCGCGACGGGTCGGTGTCGACCTCGGGATCGCTGCGCAGGAAGTCCGCGCACCGGTCGGCCGCGTCCGCGATCTCCTCGCGCCGCGTCGCCTTCAGGTAACGCGCGCTGCGCTCGTCGTAGGGGAACAGCGAGCACGTCGCGCCGATCTCCGCGCCCATGTTGCAGATCGTCGCCCGGCCCGTCGCCGAGATCGACGACACACCGGGCCCGAAGTACTCGACGATCGCGCCCGTGCCACCCTTCACGGTGAGGATCCCGGCGACGGCGAGGATGACGTCCTTCGCGGAGGTCCAGCCGGACAGCGTGCCCGTGAGCCGCACCCCGATCAGCTTCGGGACGCGCGTGTTGAACGGCCACCCCGCCATGACGTCGACCGCATCCGCGCCACCGACGCCGATCGCCACCATCCCGAGCCCGCCGGCGTTCGGCGTGTGGCTGTCGGTTCCGATCATCATTCCGCCCGGGAACGCGTACTGCTCGAGCACGACCTGGTGGATGATCCCCGACCCCGGCTTCCAGAACCCGATCCCGTACTTCGCCGACACGCTGCGCAGGAACTCGTAGACCTCGGCGTTCACGTCCTGCGCGACCCGCAGGTCGGCGTCCGCACCCACGTGCGCCTGGATCAGGTGGTCGCAGTGCACCGTCGTCGGGACGGCGACGCGCGGCAAGCCCGCGAGCATGAACTGCAACAGCGCCATCTGCGCGGTCGCGTCCTGCATGGCGACTCGGTCGGGCCGGTAGTCCGCGTAGTCGACGCCACGCGCGAGCCCGACGGTCGTGGCGTCGTCCGCGTGCGCGGCGAGGATCTTCTCGGCGAACGTCATCGGACGGCCGAGTCGTGCGCGCGTCGTGGCGACGCGCTCGGGGAAGCGGGCGTAGACGTCCTCGACGAGGGACAGTGGTGTGGTCGGACCCACGGGCTCGGTCATCGCTCGCTCCAGTTCTCGACGGACAGCGGGAATTCGACCTCGAACGCCGTGCGGTGCGCGGCGTAACGATGCTCGGCGAGCATCACGGCGCGGCCGCGACGGTCGTAGGTGACGCGGCGGCACGCGAGAACCGGCGACCCCGACGGGATGCCGAGACGGCGCGCGTCGCCGCGGGACGCGGACACCGCGGTGATCGTCTGCACGACGCGCCCGGGCTCGACGCCCTGCAGCGGGAGGAGCTCGTGGAACGTCGCCCGTTCGACGTCGGCGCGACTGAGGTGCGCACCGAGCGCGGCGTCGACCCATACCGTGACGATCGCGAACGGCTCGTCGTCGGCGAGGTTGAGACGCGTCACGCGCAGCACGTCCGCGTCCGCCGCGAGCCCGAGCGTCTTCGCGACGTCACCCGTCGCGGGCTCGAACGCGAACTCGAGGACCCTCCGGCTCGGTGCCGCGCCCGCGGCCTCGAGCGCGGCCTCGACGGTCGTGACGCGCCCGAGCGGCTGGTGGACCGGGTCCAGCGCGACGAACCATCCCGCGCCGCGCCGGCTCGTGACGAGCCCCTCGTCGCGCAGCGCGTCGAGCGCCCGCCGGACCGTCACCCGGCTCGCGCTGTACTCGTGTGCGAGCTCGGCCTCGCTCGGCAGCGACCCGGCGGCGCCGGCGGCGATCCGGGCCCGGAGCTCCTGGGCGATGTCGAGGTACCGCACAACTTGTATGGTACTTGTCTAGACTTCTCCCGTCAACGGGGCTGCCAGTTGGCCGGGTCGGACACCGCTGCGCGGACCACCTCGGGCAGCTCGCCCGCCGCCACGTCGGCCAGCGTGACCACGTCGAGCACGGAGCGGAGACTCGCCCGCACCGCGATCCACACGTCGACGAGCGACGACGCGGCGCCCTCGTACGTCAGCGACTCGGGCCGCACGCCCCGGACGGCCGCGAGCGGGCCCTCGACCGCCCGGAGGACCTCGGCGACCGAGATCTCCGACGCCGGCCGGGCCAGCATCGAGCCGCCCTCGGCCCCCCGCTGCGTCGCCACGAGGCCGGCCCGGCGCAGGTCACGCAGGATGTTCTCGAGGAACTCCCGGGGGATCCGCTGGCTGTGCGCGATCCGCTCCGCCTTCACGGGTCGACCCGGGGGCGCGGCCGCGAGCTCGGCGGCCGCCCGCACCGCGTAGTCCGCCTTCGCCGAGATCCGCACTTGACGCCCGTCCCCGCTATTCCGTAGCTTTTCGATCAGATTTATCGAGATAGACCTCGTCCTCCGGAGGCTACGTGCACCTCGACCCCTGGGTCGCGCTCGCCGGGCTCGGCGTCGGCTTCGTCGTCGGGCTGACGGGCATGGGCGGCGGCGCGCTCATGACGCCCGTGCTCGTGCTGCTCTTCGGCATCCAGCCGCTCGCCGCGGTGTCGAGCGACCTCGTGGCGGCCGTCGTCATGAAGCCGGTCGGGGGTGGCGTGCACCTGCGTCGCGGCACCGTGCGGCTCGACCTCGTGAAGTGGCTCGCGCTCGGGTCCGTACCCTCCGCCTTCGCCGGGGTCCTCGTCCTGCGCGCGATCGGCGCCGCGCGCGTGCAGGACCGCCTGCAGCTCCTGCTGGGGCTCGTGCTCGTCGTCGCGGCGGCGGCCATGGTGGCCCGTTGGATCCTCCAGCCACGTCGTGCGACGCGGGCCGAGCCCGTTCGCGTCCGCGCGATACCCACGGTGCTCGTCGGCGTCGTCGGCGGGCTCGTGGTCGGCATGACGTCGGTCGGCAGTGGGTCGCTGATGATCGTCGCGCTGATGATGCTGTATCCCGCGATGTCGACCGGTGAGCTGGTGGGAACCGACCTCGTGCAGGCGATCCCGCTCGTGCTGTCCGCCGCGCTCGGACACATGCTGTTCGGCCATCTCGAGCTCGGCCTGACGGGCGCGCTCCTGCTCGGGAGCATCCCCGGCGTGTACCTCGGCGCGCGCGTCTCGGCGCGCGCACCCGACGCGATCGTCCGGCCCGCGCTGGCGGTCGTGCTCCTGCTCTCGGCGCTGAAGCTGCTCGACGCGCCCATCGCCGTGTTGCTCGCGGTCCTCGTGCTCGCGGTGTGCGCGGGCGCGACGGCCGCGGCCGTCCGTCTCCCCCGTCGCGAACCCGCGCTCCAACCGATTCCGGAGGTCAGGGTGTCCCTACGTCTACTCGCGCGCGCTCGTACTGATCGTGTTCGTCGCGCTCGCGGCGTGCACGAGCGCGAGCAGCTCCACCGCGAAGGTGACGCTGCGTCTCGGCTACTTCCCGAACATCAGGCACGCGACCGCGTTGCTCGGCGTCGAGCGCGGGATCTTCGCCCGTGACCTCGGCTCGAACGTCACGCTGATGACCGCGACCTTCAACGCCGGTCCCGAGGAGGTCACCGCGCTCCTCTCCGGCGCGCTCGACGCGGGCTCCGTCGGGCCGAACCCCGCGATCAACGCGTGGCAGA
>Ga0070739_10002273_pt1 | contig 26268 bp, 24 predicted proteins | sample Coa_R1_7_FD_66445 | JGI IMG/M metagenome (GOLD analysis project Ga0070739, IMG submission 66445) | Surface soil microbial communities from Centralia Pennsylvania, which are recovering from an underground coalmine fire - Coalmine... | ecosystem: Environmental > Terrestrial > Soil > Unclassified ...
GGAGTCCGACCGGGGCCACGGCGTCGGCTCGGCCTCGACGTAACGCGACGCCGGGTGGCGGGTGGCGGCGTGCCAGACCCGGCGGCGGTCGGTGCGCCGGCGCAGCACGGCATACAGGCCGAGGCCGACCGCCAGCAGCACGGCCAGCGTGCCGCCCGACAGATGGCCCCGCGCCTTGCCCACCGTGGCCGTGACCGGAACGGCGCTGCGGTGCACCACGGCCAGCGGAGCGGCGTGCAGATCGGGGACCCGGATCGGGGGGAGGTGGTCGAGGCCGGACTCGGACGACACCGGAGTCGAGAAGCCCTGGCCGAGCAGGAACTCGGCCCCGGCGTACATGTTCGCCGGCGACGCGCCCATCTCCACAACGATCATGCTGCGGCCGTTGCGCACCGCCTCGGTGATGAACGTCTCGCCGGCGGCGACGGTCCAGCCCGGCTTGATCCCGACCACGGTGGGGTCCCAGGACAGCAGCTTGTTGTGGTTGTGCAGGACATGGCCGACCCCGTCGGGGCCGGTGAAGCGGTAGATCGGCAGCGAGACGATGGAGCGGATGGCGGGCACCGACATGGCGTCGCGGGCGATGACGGCCATGTCCCAGGCGCTGATGAAGTCGCCGCCGTCGTAGGAGAAGCTGTCGTCGAGGCCGGCCGGATCCTCGAGCTCCGGGCGGTCGGTGATTCCGATCTGGCTCACGGCACTGGCCATGTCGGCGGCGAAGCCCTCCTCGGTGCCACCCACCCGGTCGGCCAGGGCGACGGCGGCGTCGTTGGCCGACACGATCAAAAGCGAGTGGAGGGTGTCGTCGAGGCTCCAGACCTGGCCCGCCTTCATGTCGATCTTCGCCGCCTCGGTGCCTGCGGCGTCCAGGCCCACCGGCACGCTGGCGCCGGGCGGCAGGTCGGAGACGGCCATGAGGGCGGTGAGGACCTTGATGATGCTGGCCGGCCTCATCAGGGCGTGGTCGTTGGACGAGGCCACCACCGCCCCGGTGTCGGCGTCTACGACCACCCACGCCTTGGCGTCGGGGGGCGCCGGGGTGGCCGGGCTGGCCGGGGTGGCGGGCTCGCCTGCGGCGGTCGGGCTGGGGTAGGTCACCGCCGCGGCGGCGGGAGGGGCGGCGGCGGACCCGCAGGCCACCCCGGCCAGGCCCGCCACCAGAGCGAGACCCGCAGCGGAGAGCCAGCGCCGGCGCATCCACCCAAGGCTACGCATAGGGTGTCGGGCCGTGAGCGATGCCCCCCTGGCCGGCAAAGTGGCCATCGTGACCGGATCCTCCAGCGGTATCGGGGCGGCGGTGGCCGACAGCCTGGCCGCCCAGGGCGCCGGGGTGGTGGTCAACTCATCCAGCTCGGTGCGCTCGGGCAAGGAGGTGGCAGCCTCCCTCCCCGACGCCATCTACGTCCAGGGCGACGTCTCCGACGACGGTGCCTGCCACCGCATCGTGAGCGCCGCCCTGGAGCGCTGGGGCCGGCTGGACGTGCTGATCAACAACGCCGGGACCACCCAGGTGATCCCCCACGCCGACCTCGACGCCGCCACCGACGAGGTGTGGCGGCGCATCTTCGAGGTCAACGTGCTCGGCACCTGGCACATGACCAGGGCGGCGGTCCCCTTCCTGCGCGAGTCGGGGGCCGGTTGCGTCATCAACGTCACCTCCATAGCGGGGGTCCGCCCCACGGGCAGCTCCATCCCCTACGCCGTGTCCAAGGCCGGCCTCAACCACCTCACCCTCCTGCTGGCCAACGTCCTCGGCCCCGAGATCAGGGTCAACGCCGTGGCCCCCGGGCTGGTCGACACCCCCTGGACGGCGGACTGGGACGCCGTCCGGGCCCACGTCAAGGCCACCTCCCCCCTGCGCCGCTCGGCCCAGCCCGAGGACGTGGCCGAGGCCACCATGGGCCTGGTCCTGTCCACCCACGTGACCGGCCAGGTGCTGCTGGTCGACGGGGGCATGAGCCTGCGTTAGGGCCCCGGTCGGCTCAGCCGCCCCCGCCGGGGGCCGATGCGACCGGTGGAGGCGTCGGGGGCCAGAATGGAGGGTCCCAGCCGCCGCGAGAAGAGCAGCTTTGAAGACCCAGGCCCGCATCGAGGAGGCCCTCGCCCGCCGAGGGGACGACGCCGCCGGCACCCCGGGGGCGGACGCCGTCATGCGCCGGCTCCTGTTCCTGCCCGCCGGGCCGGTGCCGTCCCGATCGCGGGAGATCGACTCGCGCGGCTACCGGCTGGTGAACCTGTCACTGGCCCTGTCGGGCCTGCGCTGTGTCATCACCTACGTGCTGTTCCCGGTGCTGGCCCCGGCCCTGGGCGCCGCCAGCCTCATCGGCCCCGCCGTCGGGGTGCCGGTGGCGGGGCTGGCCCTGATCTTCGACGTCATGGCCCTGCGCCGGTTCTGGGCCGCCAACCACCGGCTCCGGTGGACCGTCACCCCCATCTACCTCGGCCTCATGGGCCTGGTGGCGGCCCTGCTGGCGATCGATCTCACCCACCTGACGCGCTGACCGGTCGGGGACGCCCGGGCGTCGGGCGGTGGTCCGGCCCGCGTTACGGTCACCGACTCGGGCCACCTCCCCGCTGGGCGCCGCCTCCTGCCGCCCTGCGCACCCTCTGGAGCCAGCTCCCGCCCGGTGCGCTGCTGAACAGTCTCCGCCTCTCGCGCCGCCACGCTCCCGGTCACCCCCTGCCGGTGCCGATCGTGGGCGCCGCCACCTCGTCCATCTACCGGTCGCCGTCGGCCACCGTCGAGCTCGGAGGCCACCTCTTCCTGGGCTGGGCCCCGAACAAGGGCAGGCGGCCTTGGAAGGGCGGTATCCCCACCGCCGGGCGGGCGGTCCTGGGCCTGGCCGACCGCAGCTCGTTCAGCACCGGCGGATGGGTGGTGTTCTGCCCCGGCTGCGTCCTCACCGTGCACAACGACGCGTCCCTCCATGTCGGGGAGGAGAGCTACGTCAACTTCGCCGTCCGGATCCTCTGCCATGACCGCATCCGGATCGGTCCGTCCACCGCCATCGGCTGGGAGACCCTGATCATGGACAGCGACCAGCACCACCTGGCCACCGACCGACGGTGGAGGTCGATGACCGCCCCGGTCACCATCGGCGCCGGGGTGTGGATCGGGGCCCGCTGCACCATCCTCAAGGGGGTGACCATCGGCGACGGCGCCGTGGTAGCTGCCGGCTCGGTCGTGACCACCGACGTCCCCGCCGGCTGCCTGGCCAAGGGGAACCCGGCCGAGGTGGTGGCCACGGATGTGAGCTGGCGCTGAGCCCCGGCTCAGTCGTCGAGTCGGAGGGCGGAGATGAAGGCCTCCTGGGGCACCTCCACCCGGCCGATGGACTTCATGCGCCGCTTGCCCTCCTTCTGGCGCTCGAGCAGCTTGCGCTTGCGGGTGATGTCCCCGCCGTAGCACTTGGCCAGCACGTCCTTGCGCTTGGCCTTGACCGTCTCGCGGGCGATGATCCGCCCGCCGATGGCGGCCTGGATGGGGACGTCGAAGAGCTGACGGGGGATGAGCTCCCGCAACTTCTCGGTCATGCGCCGCCCGTAGTCGAAGGACTTGGTCCGGTGGATGATGGTCGAGAAGGCGTCGACCGGGACCCCGTTGAGCAGCACGTCGATCTTGACCAGGTCCGAGGCCTCGTAGCCGGCCGGCTCGTAGTCGAGGCTGGCATAGCCCTTGGTCCGGCTCTTGAGCTGGTCGAAGAAGTCCATGACCACCTCGCCGAGGGGGATCCGGTAGACCAGCTCCACCCGCTCGGGGGACAGGTACTCCATCTTGACCATCTCGCCCCGCCGCCCCTGGCAGAGCTCCATGACCGTGCCGGTGTACTCGACCGGCAGAAGGATGGTGGCGGTGAGGAACGGCTCCTCGATGCGCTCGATCTGGTTGGTGGTCGGCAGGACCGAAGGGTTGTCCACCTCGACCACCTCGCCGTCGACGAGGTGGGCCTGGTAGGCGACCGACGGGGCGGTGGCGATGAGGCTGAGGTCGAACTCGCGCTCCAGCCGCTCGCGCACGATCTCCATGTGCAGCAGCCCGAGGAAGCCGCACCGGAAGCCGAAGCCGAGGGCGCCCGAGGTCTCCGGCTCGTAGGTGAAGCTGGCGTCGTTGAGCTTGAGCTTCTCCAGCGCCTCGCGCAGGTCGGAGAACTCGTCCCCCTCCACCGGGTAGAGGCCGCAGAACACCATGGGCTTGGGGTCGAGGTAGCCCGGCAGCGGCTCGGCGACCGGGCGTCCCGCCTCGGTCACCGTCTCGCCGGACCGGGCCTCGCCCACGTCCTTGATGCCGGCGATCAGGTAGCCGACCTCGCCCGGGCCGAGCTGTGCCACCGGTCGGGGGGCGGGGGTGCGCACCCCGATCTCCTCCACCTCGCGGTTGATGCGGGCCTGCATGAAGCGGAGGCGGGCCCCGGCGACGAGGGTCCCGTTCATGACCCGCACCGAGCTCACCACCCCGCGGTACTGGTCGTAGTAGGAGTCGAAGATGAGCGCCGCCAGCGCGGCATCGGGATCCCCGGTGGGCGGGGGAATGCGGGCCACCACGGCGTCGAGCAGATCGGGTACCCCTTCGCCGGTCTTGGCCGAGATGCGCAGGATCTGGTCCGCCGGTATGCCGAGCACCTGCTCGATCTCCGCCGCGTGCCGATCGGGCTCGGCGGCGGGCAGGTCGATCTTGTTCAGGGCGGCCACTATCTCGAGGTCGTGATCGAGGGCCAGGTAGCAGTTGGCCAGGGTCTGGGCCTCGATCCCCTGGGAGGCGTCGACCAGGAGGACCACGCCTTCGCAGGCGGCGAGGCTGCGGCTCACCTCGTAGCCGAAGTCGACATGGCCGGGGGTGTCGATCAGGTGCAGGACGTGGTCCCGCCAGGTGACCCGGACGTTCTGGGCCTTGATGGTGATGCCCCGCTCCCGCTCGATGTCCATGGAGTCGAGGTACTGCTCCCGCATCTCGCGCGGATCGACGGCCCCGGTCAGCTCGAGGATGCGGTCGGACAGGGTCGACTTGCCGTGGTCGATGTGGGCGATGATCGACAGGTTGCGGATGGCGGACTGCATGGTCCCCACCATTCTCGCCGAAGCGGCTGGGCCCACCCGCCAGGCGGCGGCCGGCTCAGTACCCCAGGTCGGGGTCGACCTGGCCGGCGAGGGGCAGGCCCTCCCCGAAGCGAGCCACGTTGTCGGTGATCCGCTCGATGAGGGGGGCGACGGACATCTCGGGGGTGTTGGCGGTGTGCGGGGTGATGATGCAGTTGGGCAGGCTCCAGAGCGGGTGGCCCTCCGGCAGGGGCTCGGGGTCGGTGACGTCGAGGGCGGCGCCGCCGATCACCCCCGCCTCCAGCGCCTTGACCAGCTCCTCGGTGCGGACATGAGGCCCGCGGGCCACGTTCACCAGCCAGGCGTCGGCCTTCATGGCCTCCAGCTCGGCCGCCCCGATGAGCCCGGTGGTGGCCGGGGTCAGGGCCAGCGCCAGCACCACCACGTCGGCGCCGCCCAGGGACTCGAGCAGGCGGTCGGGACCCACGGTGGTGGTCGCCCCCGCCACCGGGTCGGGGCGCTGGCGCACCACGGTGGTGGTCACCCGCCACGGCCGCAGCAGGTCGAGGAGGGCACCGGTGATGCCTCCCCCGCCCACGATGGTGACGGCCGCCTCGTACAGGGTGCGCCCGGAGGGCCGGCCCCACGAAGTGGCCCGGGCGGCCGGCACGACGTCGCGCAGCCCGGCCAGGGCCAGGGTCAGGGCCAGCTCGGCCACCGGCTCGGAGTACAGGCCCTTGGCGCAGGTGTAGGTCCGGCCGTCCTCGAAGAGGCCGACCCGGCCGAAGGCCTCGATGCCCGCCAGGGGGAGCTGCACCCACCGCACCGACGGGGCCCCGGCCAGGGCCTCGGCGAGGTCCTGGGGCCGGCGGGGGGAGAGCCACACCAGCCCATCGGCCTGATCCGCCTGCTCCACCACCGTCCCTCCGCCCGAACGAACCGCCGCCGCGGCCCAGTCCGGGCTCACCGGCCCGATGGCGATGCGGGGCGAGGGCACGGCCCGACACTGTAGGAGGAGTCGGGGCTCCAACCCCGTCCTGCTAGAGTCCTCAGGTTCCGTTTCCGGGCCGAGGACGCTTCGTGGCCAACATCAAGTCGCAGATCAAGAGAAACCGCCAGAACGAGCGCAGGCACCTGCGCAACAAGACGGTGCGCTCCGAGCTCAAGACCAGGGTGAAGGTCGCCGTCCGGGCGGCGGAGACCGGCGCCGAGGAGAGCACCGACGCGCTCCGGCTGGCGGTCAAGCGGCTGGACAAGGCGGCGTCCAAGGGGATCATCCACAAGAACCAGGCGGCCAACCGCAAGTCCCGCCTGATGCGGCGCATCGCCGCCCTGACCGCCTCCTCCGAGGTCAGCGCCGGGTCCTGACCCTCCGTCGGCCGGCGCCGCCGCCGAGGCGGGCCAGCCGGGCCACCAGCACCTCGAGCACGGTCTGCTCCCCCACCCCGGTCGCGCCCCGCAGATCGAGGTCGGCCGCTCCCAGCAGCTCGAAGGCCCGCCCGATGCCGGCGCGTCCCAGGCGGGCCCCCTGGGCCCGGGCCTTGCCTGCGGGGAAGTTGCTCTTCATGCCGAGCAGCCGGGCGGCCTCGGCGTCGCTGGTGACCCCGGCCCCGTCGAGGCGGAGCATGGCGGCGTAGTGACGGTGGAGGGTGGCCAGCACCACCAGGGGGTGGCGCTGGCCGGCCCCGGTCAGGCGGGCCAGGGCGGACAACGCCGCCGCCACGTTGCCGGCGTCGATGGCGTCGGTCAGCTCCCACGGGGCGACCCCGCCGGCGGTGCCGAGGAAGTCCTCCAGCTCCTCCAGCCCGACCCGGGCCCCCTGGCCGTAGGCGGCGGCCAGCACGTCGAGGATCCCCTCCAGCCGGCCCAGATCCTCGCCCAGGTGCTCGCCCAGAGCGTTGGCCGCCCGCGCATCCAGGTGGACCGGGGCCCGGCGCAACCGGTTGGTCAGCCACTGACTCCGTCCCCGGCCGGAGGGCACGGAGGCGTCCACCACGTGGCCCACCTTGCGCACCGCCTCGACCATGCGGGCGGGCACCGCCCCGGTCGCCCCCATCACCAGGCTGGTCGTGTCGGCCGGCTGGCCGATGTAGGCGACCAGGCGGTTCACCTCCTCGGCCCGCAGCCGGCCGATCTCACGCACCACCACCACCCGGCGCGAGGCCAGGAACGGTGGGGTCAGGCAGGCGTCGATCACCGCCCCCACGTCGGGCTCGTCGCTGCTCAGGTCCTCGAGGGCCAGCGCCCGCTCCTCCTCGGGCAGCAGGGAGTCGATCACCTCAGACAGGGACTGGGACACCAGTGACGGGTCGTCCCCCCGGACCAGGTACACGGCCACGGCCTCGCTCATGGGCGTCCCGACCCCAGTAGCGCCGCCATGGTGTCCCGAACCCGCCTTGTGCCCTTGACGTCGTGGACCCGGACGATGCCCGCCCCCCGGGCGATGCCCAGGGCGGCGGCGGCCAGCGACGCCTCCCGCCGTTGGTCGATCTCCAGCCCGAGCAGCCGTCCCAGGAAGGTCTTGTTCGACACCGACAGCAGGACCGGGAAGCCCATGCCGGCCAGGCGGTCGGTGGCCCGCAGCAGCTGCAGGGACTGCGGCCAGGTCTTGCCGAGGTCGTGGCCGGCGTCGACCATCACCCGCCGGGGCGGGATGCCTGCGGCCACGGCCGCCTCCGCCCGGGCCCGCAGGAAGGCGCACACCTCGCCCACCAGATCCCCGTAGGTCGGCTCCGGATCGGGCACCCGCGGGGCCAGCCGGATGTGGGTGGCCACCACGGCCGCCCCCGCCGCCGACGCCACCTCGAGGTAGCGGGGATCGGCGAAGCCGGAGATGTCGTTGCCGATCACCGCTCCCGCCTTGTAGGCGTGCTCGGCCACGGTGGCGTTCCAGGTGTCGACCGACACCGGCCGGTCGAACCGGTCGCGCAGGGCCCCGACGGCGGGCACCACCCGGTCCAGCTCCTCCTCCAGCCCGACCTCGGGACCCGGCCCGGCCTTTACCCCTCCGACGTCGAGGATGTCGGCCCCGTCGTCGACCAGGCCGGCGGCCCGGTCGACGAAGGCATCCATGGCGAAGTAGGCGCCCCTGTCGTAGAAGGAGTCCGGGGTGCGGTTGAGGATCCCCATCACCAGGGCCCGCTCGGTCAGGTCGTAGCTGCGTCCGCCGAACTCGACGACGGCGCTCACCTCGGGCCGGGGGTGACCGCACCGACGCCGTAGCGCCCCCGACCCTTGGCGACCGCCACCCTCAGAACAGCCGGGCGGTCAGTGCCCGGCGGTAGCGCGCCGTGCGGGGGTCCTCGGGACCCAGGGCCTCGAGGAGGTCGACCACCTCCTGGCGGGCGGCGTCGTCGTCCTTGACCCGGTCCAGGAGCGTCTCGATGCGTGACTCGAGCCCGTCGTTGGAGGGGAGCTCGGCCTGGCCCCCCAGGCGGGCCAGGGCAGCCACCCGCCGCACCTCGGCCGTCTCCGGCACCCGCGCCAACAGGTTGAGGGCATCCTCGGTCTCGCCCCGGCCGACCAGCAGCTCGGCCAGGGCCACCACCCCGCCGGGGTGGTCGGGCTCCAGCTCGAGGGCCCGCCGCAGCGAGGCTTCGTCGCCCGCCTGCACCAGCATGTCGGCCTCGCTCGGCGCCGGGGCCAGCTTGGCCACCCACGCCGCCACCGCCGGCTCGGGCAGGGCGCCGATGAAGCTGTCCACGACCTGGCGGTTGCGCAGGGCGTAGACCGCCGGTATCGACTGAACCCGGAAGGCGGCGGCCACGTTGGGGTTGTCGTCCACGTTGACCTTGGCCAGCCGCACCGCCCCGTCGGTCGCCCCCACGACCCGCTCGAGGATGGGCCCGAGGGTCTTGCACGGACCGCACCACGGGGCCCACAGGTCGACCACCACCGGCACCTCGTCGGAGCGGAGGAGGACCTCCTGCTCGAAGGTGGCGTCGGTTACGTCGATGACGCCGGGACCAGCCACGCAGAGGACGATACCCGGCCCGGGCGTCTACGGTTCCCGGCCATGGAGGGGATCGACGAGCCCAGGGTAGGCGCCTGGCTGGAGGCCAACATTGCCGGTGCCAGGGGCCCGTTCAGCTACGAGCTGATCGCCGGCGGACGGTCCAACCTCACCTTCAAGGTCACCGACTCCGCCGGCCGGCACTACGTGCTGCGGCGGCCGCCGATCAGCCACGTGCTGCCCACGGCCCATGACATGGGCCGCGAGCACCGAATCATCTCGGCCCTCGGTCCGACCCCGGTTCCGGTGGCGCCCGCCCTCGGCTACTGCGACGACGAGTCGGTCAACGGGCGGCCCTTCTACGTGATGGGCCACGTCGAGGGCCACATCGTGCGCGACCAGGCGACAGCCGAGAAGGTCCTCGACGAGCAGGCCCGGCGCACCGCCAGCGAGGATCTGGTCGACGTCATGGCGGCCATCCATGCCGTGGACGTCGACGCCGTCGGCCTCGGAGACCTCGGCCGCAAGGACGGCTACATCGAGCGCCAGCTCAAGCGCTGGTACGGGCAGTTCCGCCAGTCCATCGAGGGGCGGGACCGGCAGGTCAAGGCGGTCGACGAGGTCCACGACTTCCTGGCCGCCCGCATCCCCGCTCAGGGCCCGGCGGCGATAGTCCACGGCGACTACCGCCTCGACAACACCATGTTGGGCGAGGACGGCCGGGTGCGGGCCGTGCTGGACTGGGAGATCTGCACCCTGGGCGACCCCATGGCCGACGTGGGCCTGCTGATGGTGTACTGGACCGACCCGGACGACTCCACCTCGGCTCTGGGCAACCTCGCCCCCACCGCCCTGCCCGGCTTCCTGCGGCGGTCCGACATGGCGGATCGTTACGCCGCCACCTCGGGCAGGGATCTGTCCGAGCTCCCGTTCTACGTCGCCTTCGGCTACTGGAAGCTGGCCTGCATCCTCGAGGGCGTCTATGCCCGCTACGAGGGCGGTGCCATGGGGGGCGACCGGTCGGGCTTCGAGGGATTCGGCCAGCAGGTCGAGGCGCTGGCCGAGCTGGCTCGCCAGTCCGCCGCCTCCCTGTAGAGCCTGTGGCACTGCACCAGCGCTTCGAGTTCCGCCCTCCGCGCCAGCCGGTCCTCGTCATGCACCTCGAGGGCTGGGTGGATGCCGGCCTCGGCGGCACGACCGCCCTGGCCGCCCTGCTCGAGGCGAACGACACCGAGCCGGTGGCCACCTTCGACGGCGAGGAGCTGCTCGACATGCGGGCCCGCCGGCCGATACTGCACATCGAGAACGGCCAGCACCGGGGCCTCACCTGGCGGGAGATCTCCATGGCCCTGGGGACCGACGGCGCAGGCAACGACGTCCTGTTCCTGGCCGGGCCGGAACCCGACTTCCGCTGGCGGGCCTTCTGCGCCGAGGTGACCGAGCTGTGCGTGGAGCTCGGCGTGCGCCTGGCCGTCGGCCTGGGCGCCTTCCCCGCCCCTGCCCCCCACACCAGGGCCGTCCGCCTCGCCGCCACCGCCAGCGACGAGAGCCTGGCGGCGGGGATCGGCTTCGTGCCCGGCTCCATCCAGGTGCCGGCCGGCATCCAGGCCGCCCTGGAGCAGAGCCTGGCGGCAGCCGGCATACCGGCCATCGGCCTGTGGGCCCGGGTGCCTCACTACGTCGCCGGCCTCCCCTACCCCGCCGCCTCGGTGGCCCTGCTCGCCGGTCTGGCCAGCACGGCCGGCCTGACGGTGGACACCACCGCCCTGCAGGGGGCGGCCGATCTGGCCATCCAGCGGGTGGACGCGCTGATCTCCAACAGCACCGAGCACCAGGAGATGGTCCGGAAGCTGGAACACCAGCTGGACACCACCGAGGGCAATCCCCTGCAGCTCGGCGAGATCCCCTCCGGCGACGAGATCGCCGCCGAGCTCGAGCGGTTCCTCCGAGGAGAGGGCTGAAAGGAGCAAGCCATGCTGGTAGACGGTGCCGTGCCCACCCGGCTGTCCGACGTCCCCGCCGCCGTCGCCAACTCCGAGGCGGCCGGCTACGACGGGGTCTGGTCGGCCGAGACGGGGCACGACCCGTTCCTGCCACTGGTGCTGGCGGCCGAGCACAGCCAGCGCATCGGCATCGGCACCGCCATCGCCGTCGCCTTCGCCCGCAACCCCATGGACCTGGCCACCATGGCCAACGACCTGCAGGCCTACTCCTCGGGGCGCTTCATGCTGGGCCTCGGCTCCCAGATCAAGGCCCACATCGAGAAGCGCTACAGCATGCCCTGGTCGCATCCGGCCGCCCGGATGCGGGAGCTGATCCTCGCCATGCGGGCCATCTGGGACTGCTGGAACAACGGCACCAAGCTCGACTTCCGGGGCGACTTCTACACCCACACCCTCATGACGCCGTTCTTCAGCCCCGGTCCCAACCCCCACGGCGCCCCCAAGGTCTTTCTGGCGGCGGTGGGCGAGCGCATGGCCGAGGTGGCCGGTGAGGTGGCCGAGGGCATCCTCATCCACGGCTTCACCACCGAGCGCTACCTGCGGGACGTCACCCTGCCGGCGGTTCAGCGAGGCCTCGACCGGGCCGGCCGGTCCCGCTCCGAGTTCCAGGTTTCCTACCCCGGCTTCGTGGTGACCGGGGACAGCGCCGAGTCGATGGAGCAGGCCGCCGACGCCGTGCGGCGCCAGATCGCCTTCTACGGCTCCACCCCCGCCTACCGCGGCGTGCTCGAGATCCATGGCTGGGGCGAGCTTCAGACCGAGCTGAACACCCTCTCCAAGCAGGGCAAGTGGGTCGAGATGGGGACTCTGATCGACGACGACGTCCTCAACGCCTTCGCCGTGGTCGGCGAGCCCGACCGGGTTCCGGCCGAGTTGCGCCGGCGCTACGCCGACATCGTCGACCGGCTCAGCTTCTACGCCCCCTACCAGCGCGATCCGGCCCGCTGGTCCGAGACCGTGGCGGCCCTCAAAGGCGCCGCCTGAGGCTCCCTGCGGCCCTCCTTCGAGGCCCCACCGAGCTGACCGCCGGTCAGCTCCTGGGGTCGAGGCCGGTCATGGCCCGGAAGTCGTCGGTGGTGTTCACGTGCGGGAACGGGTTCTCCGGCTCGGGCAGGCCCAGCCCGGCGCACAGCGGCCCCCAGCCCTGTCCGGGCTCCCACTCCACCAGACGGCCGGACGGCACCGAAGCGCGCACCCGTTCGTTGTGGGCGTGGTAGGCGGCGAGGACCGGACCCCGATCGAGACCGTCGGGGGAGAACTGCTCCATCATCGTCTCCGACATGGCGAACCAAGGATCATCGGGCTGGCCGCCCGGCGCCCCCCGCTGCATGACGGCCAGGATCGTCTGGGAGAAGCTGTTCCACCACACCTCGGCGCTCTCCCGCACCGACAGCAGGACCACCGCGTCCGGATAGGCGTCGTGCAGCTGGTCCCACACTGCTGCGCCCGGCCAGTCGACCGTGGCCTTGAAGCCCTCGAAGAGGGCGTCCCAATCGACCGGTTGGCCCTTCATCGCCTGGTGCCACACGGGGATGTGCTGGGGCCGCGGGAACAGCTCGGTCATGTGGTAGCAGGGACCATCGAGGAGCTGCTCCAACGCCAGCTTCAAGGAATGGGTGCCGGTTCGGCCGAGCCCCGCTCCGACCACTCTCAACGCCATGTCGCACCTCCCCGGGAGCCTTGATCCGGTTCCCTGTAGATAAGGACGGGTCTGCCACTGCCGGTGGGACGGCCAACTCGGCCGGGCCGGACGGAGCGCGCCGCCGGGCCGCCGAAGGTGGTTCCTCGGGACCCCGCAGCATCAGTAGCAGCCATGCGAGGCGTCAAGCGACGATGTTGACCAGGCCGGGGGGGCGGGCGATGACCTTGGTCGGAGAGCGACCTGCGAGCAGCCCGGCCACCCGAGCCGAGCCGAGGGCGATGCGCTCCGCCTCGGCGGCGTCGATGCCGGCGTCGACCTCCACCCGGTCGCGCACCTTGCCGTTGATCTGGATCACCATGGTCACCTGCTCGACCCGGGCGAGGTCGGCATCGGCCACCGGCCATGACTCGCCGTGGATGTGGCCGCCCCTCCGCCGCTCCCAGAGCTCGGCGGTCAGGTGGGGGGCCATCGGGGCCAGCAGGAGCAGGAGGGTGTCGACAGCCTCGTCGAGGTTCTGGCGGCGGGCTCCCCCCTGCACGTAGCGGTACAGGGAGTTGGTGAACTCCATCAGGGCGGCCACCGCCGTGTTGTACGACCACCGCTCGAAATCCTCGTCGACCCGCTGGATGAGGCGGTGCACGCCCCGGCGAACCTCGAGGTCCTCCGCCCGCTCCTCCCGCTCGGCGGCCTCGGCGGTGCCCACCTCGCCGGTACCCAGGCGCCACAGGCGCCCCAGGAAGCGTGAGCAGCCGTCTATCCCCACCGTCTCCCAGTCGACGTCGTCGGCCGGCGGCCCGACGAAGAGGTGGGCCAGGCGCAGGGCGTCGGCGCCGAACTCGGCCAGCACCTCGTCCGGGCTGACCAGGTTGCCCTTCGACTTGGACATCCGGGTCCCTCCTAGCCGCACCATGCCCTGGGTGAACAGGCGGCTGAAGGGCTCCCGCAGTCCGGCGGGGGCCAGGCCCAGATCGGACAGGGCCTTGGTGTAGAAGCGGGCGTAGAGCAGGTGGAGGATGGCGTGCTCGATGCCGCCGATGTACTGGTCCACCGGCATCCAGTGGGCGGCGGCCTCCTTGGAGAACGGCTCGGTCGTGGCCCACGGGTCGCAGAAGCGCAGGAAGTACCACGAGGAGTCGACGAAGGTGTCCATGGTGTCGGTCTCGCGCTCCGCCGCTCCCCCGCAGCGGGGGCAGGCGACGCCGAGGAACCCCTCGTGGTAGCGCAGGGGCGACTCCCCGGTGGGGCGGAACTCGACGTCGTCGGGGGCCAGCACCGGCAGGTCCTCGTCGGGGACCGGGACCATGCCGCACTCTCCGCAGTAGACGATCGGGATCGGGCAGCCCCAGTAGCGCTGGCGGCTGATGAGCCAGTCCCGGAGGCGGTAGTTCACCTTGCGCACACCGAGGACCTCGGCCTCCAGCCACTCGATGGAGCGGGCCTTGGCGGTGGGGATGTCGAGCCCGTCCAGCCAGGCGCTGTTGATCTTGATCCCGTCGCCCGTGTAGGCACCGCCGTCCCAGCCGTCGGGGGGCTGCACGGTGCGGACCACAGGCAGGCCGTGGGCCTGGGCGAAGTCCCAGTCCCGTTCGTCCTCGGCCGGCACCGCCATGATGGCCCCGGTCCCGTAGCTCATGAGGACGTAGTCGGCCAGGTAGACGGGCACCGGCTGGCCGGTGAAGGGATTGACGACCCGGCTGCCGGTGAAGACCCCACGCTTGGCCAGGGTGCCTGACTCCGTCGACTGCCGCTCGATCTCACTCTGGCGGCGCACCCGCTCGATGAACGCCTCCACCTCCTGGCGACGCTCGGGGGTGGTGAGCTCGGGCACCAGCGGGTGCTCGGGGGCGACCACGGCGTAGGTCATCCCGAAGCTGGTGTCCGGCCTGGTGGTGAAGACCCGCAGCCGCAGACCGGGGCGGCCCTCGACGGGCAGGTCGAACTCGGCCCCCTCGGAGCGGCCGATCCAGTTGCGCTGCATGGTCTTGACCCGCTCGGGCCAGTCGAGGTCGTCGAGGGCGCCAAGCAGCTCGTCGGCGTAGCCGGTGATGCGGAAGAACCACTGCTCGAGATCGCGCTTGGTGACCAGGTCGCCTGAGCGCTCACAGGTCCCGTCGGCCAGGACCTGCTCGTTGGCCAGGACGGTCTGACAGCCCGGGCACCAGTTCACCGGGGCCATGGCCCGGTAGGCGAGGCCGGCCTCGAGGAACCGCTTGAAGATGACCTGGTTCCACCGGATGTACTCCGGGTCGTGGCTGCGGACCTGGCGGCGCCAGTCGTAGACCGCCCCGATGGCGATGAGGCTCGACTTGAGCTCCTCGATGCGGGCGTCGGTGAACGGCCGGGGGTGGACGCCGGTCTGGATGGCGGCGTTCTCCGCCGGGAGACCGAAGGAGTCGAAGCCGATGGGCGAAAGCACGGCGTGGCCGGTCATCGTCCGGTGGCGCACGATCAGGTCCCCGAAGGTGTAGTTGCGCACGTGGCCCATGTGGGCCCGCCCGCTGGGATAGGGGTACATGCACAGCACGTAGTAGGGCGGGCGGGGGTCGTCCTGGGCCACCTCGTAGGTGCCCTCGGAGGCCCAACGCTCCTGCCATTTCTTCTCGACGGCGGTGAAGTCGTAGGCCTCGGCCATGGTCACGTCATGGTAACGAGGTCCCGCCGACAGCGAGCTACGCAGGCACGAAGTTCACCAGTCGGCCGGGCACGAGGATGGCGCGCCAGCGCCCTGCGGCGAGGTAGCCGGCCACGTTGGGCTCGGCCCGGGCCGCCGCCTCGGTCTCCGCCTCGCTGGCGCCGGCGCCGATCTCCACCGTGCCGCGCAGCTTCCCCTTCACCTGGACGGCGATGGTGATGCGCTCCAGCCTGGTCCACTCGGGGTCGGCTGCCGGGAAGGGCTGGCGGGTGACCGAGCCGGTCCCCCCCAGCCGCTGCCACAGCTCCTCCGACACATGGGGGGCCAGCGGACACAGCATCAGCACGAGCGGCTCGACCCCCTCGCGGCTGGGCTCGGGGGCGCGGGCCAGGGCCGAGGTCAGCTCCATCAGGCGGGCGATCGAAACGTTGAAGCGCAGCGTCTCCATCCCCTCCCTCACCGCCTCGATGCTCCGGTGCAACTCGCGGCGGGTGCCGTCGTCGAGGGGCGCGTCGGACACGCGCAGGGCCCCGGTCTCCTCGTCCACAACCAGGCGCCACACCCTCTGGAGGAAGCGGTAGACGCCGACCACCGCCTCGGTCTCCCATGGCCGGCTGGTGTCCAGCGGCCCGCTGAACATCTCGTACAGGCGCAGCGTGTCGGCCCCGTACGCCTCGTACATCTCGTCGGGGGTGACGGAGTTCTTGAGGCTCTTGCCCATCTTGCCCTGCTCGCGGGTGACCGGCTTGCCCTCGTAGTAGAAGAGGCTGTCCTTCTCGACGACGTCGGCGGCGGGCACGGGCTGGCCCCGTTCGTCACGGAACACGTTGGCCAGCACGTAGCCCTGGTTGAACAGGCGCTGGAAGGGCTCGGGCGTGCCCACGTGGCCGAGGTCGTAAAGCACCTTGTGCCAGAACCGGGCGTAGAGGAGGTGGAGCACGGCGTGCTCCACTCCGCCGACGTAGAGATCGACGCCGCCGGGCTGCTTCCCCTCCTGTCCGCCCATCCAGTACTGCTCGATGACCGGGTCGACCAGCGCCGCCTCGTTGCCGGGGTCGAGGTAGCGGAGGTAGTACCAGCACGAGCCGGCCCACTGCGGCATGGTGTTGGTCTCACGCCGGTAAGGCCTCGGCCCGTCTCCCAGGTCCAGGGTCACCTCGACCCACTCGCGGGCGCGGGCCAGGGGCGGCTGGGGGACGGTCATGTCCCCGGGGTCATCGGACACCTCGGGCTCGTAGTTGTCCAGCTCCGGCAGCTCGACCGGAAGCTGGTCCTCCGGCACCGGGTGGACGTTGCCGACCTCGTCGTAGACGACTGGGATCGGCTCCCCCCAGTAGCGCTGGCGGCTGAACAGCCAGTCCCGCAGCTTGTACGCCACAGCCCCCTGGCCCGTGCCGCGTTCCTCGAGCCAGGCGGTCATGCGCGCCTTGGCGTCCTCGGTCGCCAGACCGTCGATGAGCGGGGAGTTGACCGCCAGGCCCGGTCCCTCGTAGGCCCGGTCCCACGCCCAGGCCTCGGGAGGCTCGACCACGCAGGTGACAGGAAGGCGGTACACCTGGGCGAACTCGAAGTCGCGCTGGTCGTGGGCCGGCACCGCCATGATGGCCCCCGTCCCGTAGGCGGCCAGGACGTAGTCGGCCACGAAGACGGGGATCTGCTGGTCCGTGACCGGGTTGGTGGCGTAGGACCCGATGAACACACCCGTCTTCGGGCGGGCGGCGTTGAGCCGGTCAACGTCCCGGATGCCGCTCACCAGGGCCTGGTAGGCGCTCACCGCCTCGGCCGGCGTGGGGGCGCCGCCTGTCCAGTCGGCCGGTGTTCCCACCGGCCACTCGGGCGCCAGCAGCTGTGCCAGACCCGAGTACTCCGGGGCGACCACCATGAAGGTCGCGCCGCACAGGGTGTCGGGCCTGGTCGTGTACACCTCGATGGGGACGGCGGCCGTCGGGAAGAAGACGCGGGCACCGGTGGAGCGGCCGATCCAGTTCCGCTGCATGGCCTTGATGGGCTCGGGCCAGTCGAGGCGGTCCAGGTCCTCGAGCAGCCGTTCGGCGTAGGCGGTGATGCGCATCTTCCACTGGCGCAGCGGCACACGGAACACCGGGTAGTTGCCGCGGTCGCTGCGCCCCTCCGAGGTGACCTCCTCGTTGGCGAGCACGGTGCCGAGCGCCGGACACCAGTTGACCAGGGCTTCGTCCTGGTACACGAGCCGTTCAACGGCCCCCTCGGGCGCCTCGCTCACCGGACGCGCCCGGTTGGTGGCGGGGTCGAACCAGGCGTTGTAGAGCTGCAGGAAGATCCACTGGGTCCAGCGGTAGTAGTCCACGTCCGTCGTGGCGATGGAGCGGCGCCAGTCGAAGCCGAGGCCGAGCCGCTCCATCTGGCGGCGCATGTTGGCGATGTTCTCCTCGGTCGTGACCCGGGGGTGCTGACCGGTCTGGACGGCGTACTGCTCGGCAGGCAGGCCGAAGGCGTCGAATCCCATCGGGTGCAGGACGTTGTAGCCGCTCATCGTCTTGAACCGGCTGAAGACGTCGGTGCCGATGTACCCGAGGGGATGGCCGACGTGGAGTCCCGAGCCGCTTGGGTAGGGGAACATGTCCAGTACGTACAGCTTCGGCCGGTCCGGCGCCTCGTCGAAGCCCCCGGCCAGGTCCCCGGTCGGGTTGGGCGTGTGGTGGGTGCCCTGCTCGGCCCACCGGCGCTGCCACTCGAGCTCGATGCGGCCGGCCAGCGCGGCGGTGTAGCGGTAGGGGGGCGCCTCGGCCATCAAGAAACGGTACGCGACCGTCCCCTCCGTCATGGCGCCATTGAAGAGCGAACCGCCGGGAGCGGGCCCGGGTGTCGCATCCGATTCGCCTTCGACGAACGTGCGTTCCCCGACTCCGGGTTCAGTAGCAGGGCCGGGGCCGGGCTATCATCGTGGGACCCCGGGGGCGTAGCTCAGTTGGTAGAGCGCCTGCATGGCATGCAGGAGGTTCGTGGGTTCGATTCCCATCGCCTCCACCACCCGCCCTCCAAGCGTGAATCGCGTACTCGGTTCACGCTCGGAGGACGATCCCCCGATGTGGCCGGCACCCCTCAGTCCGCCGCCACACCCAGGAGGGATGCGAACACGCCCGCCGTCGCCGCCCCCCAGGTCCAGGCCAAGGACTTGACCACCGCCCAGCCCAGCACCCGTCGGCGGTCCAGGCCCAGCGCCTCCACCAGGGAGTCGACCTGGCGGGACAGCTGGGCCTCGCTCAGCGAGGCCTCGAACACGCCCAACCGGTTGGCCAGCAGCTGGGCCAGGTCGTAGGCGGGCTCGCCGACCAGGGGCTTGGGGTCGATGGCGAGCCAACCCCGCTCGGCCCGCAGCACGTTGCCCGGGTTGAAGTCCCCGTGCACGACCACCAGCTCGGGCTGGGACGCGGCCAGCTCGCCGGCCTGGGCCACGGCGACATCCACCACCCGGTGGGGATAGCCCTCGATCCGGGCGAACCCCCCTATCCACTCCTCGGCCAGGTCGGCCAGGGACTCGATCCGCCCCGGCGGCGGAGCCGGGAGCCACAGCTCCCGCAGGACCTCGGCGGCCACGGCATTGCCGGCATCGGCATCAAGCGCCGACAGGTCGTGGCCGGGCAGGCACCGCTCCTCGACCAGGACGAACTCGTCGTCGTCCGCCCGCAGGAGCCGCACCGCCCCGCGGCCGGCGAAGAACCGCAGCCCCTCGGCCTCGGTGCGCGACTCGCGCGACGGCATGCCCACCTTGAGCACGGCCGCCACGCCGTCGACGACCCCGGCCGGTGCCACCCAGGACGCCCCGGCCAGGCCGGTGAAGGCAGGCTCGAGGTCGAGTGACCACTGTCGGGCGAAACGCTCCACCAGCGCCGGCAACCGGGCCAGCCACTCCTGCTGGCCGTAGCGGTGGGCCAGGGCCACCACGGCATCGGGCACTACCAGCTTCTCCAGGTCCATCGGTTCCTCTCCTCGCAGTCGGTCGGACGGGGACGCGAGGAGAAGGCGGGGCGCGTGCGGTAGCCCGGGGATGCCTGCCACGGCGGGGATCAGCTCAGCTCAAGCCGGCCACCGTAGTAGGGGTCATACGCCGGCGTTACTCGAGCTCGGTGTGGCCCACGAAGGCCCTGGCCGCTTCCGGGTCGCCCCGCACCTCGATCCGCTCCAAGGGAAGGCGCCGCCACAGAACCAGCAGCAGGTCCGAGGCGCCCCCGGCCAGTTCCACCCGGCGGCCGCCGGCCGGCCCCAGGTCCCACTGACCTCCCTCGCTGGCGGTGAGACGGACCTGGTCGAGGACGGGTGGCCCGTCGGGCACCATGAAGCGGACGAACTCGTCCACACCGTCGACGGCGAGGTCGGCGGCGATCGGCTCCCCGCCCCCGCCGGCCGATTGCGCGTCCCAGCGGTGCACCGCCGTCTCCTGGGCCATGCGCCGCTGCACCCAACCGACGCTGTGCTGGTCCGACCAGGTCCACACCTCGGTGTCGGGATCGGCACCCCCGAGCGCCTCGACCAGCCTGGCGGCGACCCGGTCGAACCAGTCCCCCAGGTCCGGATCGGCGGGCCGGTGCTCCCTCGCCACCTGGTCAGGTGATTGCAGCCGGCGGTCGACGATCTGGGTCCAGAAGTGTTGGACCTCACCCAGATGCCAGATCAGGTCCGCCATCGTCCAGTCCGGGCACGCCGGCACAGCAGCGGACAGCTCTGTCGCCCGAGCGGCCGAGGAGAAGGCCTCGGCCCCGCCGGAGACGGCTCGCAGGTAGTCCTCGGCCCTCACCAGCCGAGTGTTGCCGCCGTTGGGCCGGGCGGCGAGCGAAATCCGAATTTCCCTCGCTCGGCACCGGCGCGGTCGTTACCGTCCGGCCTGATGCGATGCCGCCAGGTCGGCGAAGAGCCCGACTTCGGAGACGAGATGGCCAAGGCGACACTTGGCCCCCGCCGCTTCCACCCCGTGTCGGAGGAAGCGGCGGGAGATACGGCGCGCCGCCCCGAGCCGGCCAGGTGATCTGAGCCCCGGCGCGCCCCGGAACCTCCTGCCTTGATTGACAGGAGGTCGGGCGATGCCCGAGTTGGCGTGGGACCGCCTACCGGCGGTCGGCAGTGGCCACCCGGCCGTGCGCCGGTACCTGAGGCTCAAGCGATCCGGCGCCGGCGACGACCGGTTCTGCACCCTTCAGGGGGCCTGGGCGGTGCAGGCCGCCCTCGATGCGTCGGTTCCGGTGGTGGCGGCCTTCGCCTGCCCCGAGCTGGTCCGGGGCCCGACGGTGACGACGATCCTGTCCGCCGTCGGCGAGGGCGGTGCGGCCCTGTTCCGGGTGAGCGAGCGCACCATGAGACGGATGACCGAGCGCGACGGACCCGACGGGCTCGCCGCCATCGGGCGCCCCCGACCGGCGCGCCTGGCCGATGTGGGGTTGAGCGGCCCGAGCCGGGTGGTCGTGGCGGCGGGAGTGAGCCTGCCCGGAAACCTCGGCACCATCATCCGGTGCGCCGACGGCGCCGGCGCCGACGCCGTGCTGGTGACCGAAAGCCACGTCCGCCTCTCCCACCCGACCCTGGTGAAGGCGAGCATGGGAACGGTGTTCTCCGTGCCCGTGGTGGCCTGCGGAGCCACCGAGGCGCTCCGCTGGCTGCGCCAGCACCGATTCCACCTGGTGGCGGCGGCACCGGACGCCGAGCTGTCCTACGGGGCGGTCCGCTACCCCGAACGCACCGCCATCGTGGTGGGCTCCGAGCGCCTCGGCCTGGACGACCTTTGGTCCTCGGCCGCCGATGAGCGGGTGTCGATCCCGATGCTCGGACAGGCCGACTCCCTCAACGTCGGCCACGCCGTGGCCGTGCTGCTCTACCACGCCCTCCACCAGCAGGAGCCGGACCGTCCGGCCAGGTCGTGACGCCCCCACCGGGCGCCTCCGGGGCAGCGGCACCGCGCCTCCGGCACGGCCGGGGGCCGGCCGGCTCTGCCATGCTGCGGGGAGAACGAGGCATGGGGACGCGGAGGTAATCAATGCGGATCGGACTGAGCGGCGGGGGCTCCAACATCGACCGGATGGTGGAGCAGGCCAAGTCGGCCGAGGCGGCCGGCTTCACCAGCCTGTGGTACGCCGGGGCCACCGCCGGCGACCCCCTGGCGGTGATCGCGGTGGTGGGACGGGAGACCACCGGCATCGAGCTGGGGACCTCGGTCGTGCAGACCTACCCGGTCCACCCCCTCATGCAGGCCCAGCGGGCGGCCGCCACGGCCATGGCCGCCGGGCGGGGCTTCACCCTGGGGGTGGGGCCGTCGCACGCCCCGGTCATCGAGGGCCTCTACGGCCTCTCCTACGACCACGCCGGGCGCCACACCGAGGAGTACACCACCATCCTCACCCGGGCGCTGGCCGGCCAGGCGGTGGACTTCGAGGGCGAGGACTTCCGGGTGCGCACCGGGGCCCGGCCGCCCGGGACGGCCGCCCCCGTCAGCGTGCTGATCGCCGCCCTGGGCAAGCGGCTGCTCCGGGTGGCCGGGCAGATGGCGGACGGGACGGTGTGCTGGATGGCCAACGCCCGGGCGATCGAGCGCCACGTGGGTCCCCGCATCCGGAAGGCGGCGGCCGACGCCGGGCGGCCCGAGCCCCGCATCGTGGCCGGGCTGCCGGTGGCCGTGCACTCGGACCTCTCCGAGGCCCGCAAGGCGGCGGGCGAGCAGTTCGCCGGCTACGGCGTCCTGCCCAACTACCGGCGCATCCTCGACATCGGGGAGGCGCCCGGACCGGCCGAGGCGGCCATCGCGGGCGACGAGGCCACGGTCAGGAAGGAGATCCAGAACCTCTTCGACGCAGGAGCCACCGACGTGTGGGCGGCCATCTTCGCCGTGGGGACGGACCGGGCCGCCTCCCGCCAGCGCACCCGTGCCCTGCTCGAGGAGCTGGTGGCCGCCTGAGCAGTCCTTCCCTCGACCGGAGGGGACCGGGCCTGGCCCGGTATCGTTCCCCGTCGGCGCCGCCGGGGGCGGCCGGCTGGGGAGGGGGTTCCACCGATGGAGATCGGTAACTGGCGGGCGACCAAGGAGCTAAACGAGAGCTTCGCCGACATCGAGCGGCTGGGCCTGGAGCGCAACGCCCTCGAGCTGGAGGCCTTCGGCTTCACCGTCATCGAGAACGCCATATCGCCCGACACGGTGGAGGCCCTGCGCCAGGGGATCTTCGACGCCCTCCAGCAGCGCACCGGCCGTAGGCCGGACCCCGACACGGGTGAGACCCACCCGGAGCTCAACATGGCGCACTACCTGCTCTTCCGGGGCGAGGCCTTCGAGCATGCGGTGCTGAACGAGCGACCGCTCGCCCTCATCACCTACCTCCTGGGCCGCAGCTGCCTTCTCTCGAGCATGACCTCGCATGTGAAGGGGCCGGGCAAGCGGCCCCTCGCCCTGCACAGCGACAACGGCAACGGGATCCCCTCGCCCTTCCCGGCCTTCGCCCAGGTCGCCAACTGCAACTACGTGCTGAGCGACTACACGAGGGAGTCGGGCGCCTTCGCCGTCGTGCCCGGCAGCCACCGCCTGTGCCGGCACCCGGTGGGCCCCGAGGTCCGCCTCGGCGGCGAGGACGGCAACCCCGACGCCATCCCCGTCGAGGTGCCGGCCGGCTCGGCCATCGTGTTCCACGGCAACACCTGGCACGGCTCCTACCCGAGGCTGACGCCCGGGCTCCGGGTCAACCTGGCCGTCTACTTCTGCCGGCGCTACCTGGCCACCCAGGAGCGGTTCGGCTCGGCCGTCGCCGCCGAGGACCAGATCGCCCGCCTCGGTCCCCGCTTCGCCCGCCTGATGGGCTCCGAGCTCACCTACGGCTGGGGCGAGGAAGGCCCCGACATGACCAGGATGGGCTACGAGGCCTCCCGCAGCCAGCACGGCTGAGCAGGAGTCGGGACGACACGACCGCGCCCGATTGGAGAAGAATGCCGGTATGACTCGAGCACTGGTGCTTAGCGGGGGTGGGTCGGTGGGGATCGCGTGGCAGTCCGGCCTGGTGGCCGGGCTGGCCGACGCCGGGGTAGAGCTCCGGCACGCCGACTTCGTGGTGGGAACCTCGGCCGGCTCCGCCGTCGGGGCCCAGGTGAAGCTGGGACGGGATCTGCACGACCAGATCGCCCGCTACCGGTCGGCGCCCTCGGCCCAGGGCGTCTCCACCGGTCGGGCCGGCGGCGGCGCCCAGCCACCGGCGGAGCGGATGGCCAAGCTCATGCAGGTGATGGCCGGGGCTCCCGATGCCTCGCCCGAGGAGCGTCGGCGCCAGATCGGCCGCTACGCCCTCGAGGCCGACACCGGTCCCGAGGAAGGCTTCCTGGCCGCCTTCGGGTACCTCAAGGGCGAGGGGTGGCCCGCCGGCTATGCCTGCACCGCCGTCAACGCCGAGTCGGGCGAGTTCGTGGTCTGGAACGCCGAGGCGGGGGTGGAGCTGGACCGGGCCGTGGCCTCCAGCTGCGCCGTGCCCGGCCTGTTCCCCCCCATCACCATCAAGGGTCAGCGCTACATCGACGGCGGCATGCGCTCGGGCACCAACGCCGATCTGGCCCAGGGCCACGACCGGGTCCTCATCGTCACCCTGATGGCCGGCAACCGCCGGCCGGCCATGGGGGCGGAGTGGGCCGAGCGGATGCGCCAGACCCGCGAGGCCGAGCTGGCCGCCATCCAGTCGGCCGGAGGCAAGATCGAGACGATCGCTCCCGACGACGAGGCCGCCGAGGTGCTGGGGATCAACCTCATGGACGGGAGCCGTCTGCTGGAGGCGGCGGAGGCCGGGGCGCGCCAGGGCAAGCGGGAGGCCGACCGCCTGCGGTCGTTCTGGACCGACTGATCATCGCCGGGCGGCCGGTACGGACCGCCCGGCACCAGCTCGGACCCCGGCTCAGGGCACCAGCCGCTGCATGTCGCGGGGGAAGAGCGCCACCTCGCGGACGTTGACCGCGTCAGTGAGGCGGGCCACCCAGCGTTCGAGGCCGATGGCGAAGCCACCGTGGGGCGGCATGCCGTACCTGAAGGCCTCCAGGTAACCGCGGTAGGGGTCGAGCTCGGCACCGCCCAGGGCGGCGAGGTAGTCCTCGTAGCGGTGGAGGCGCTGGCCTCCCGTCACCAGCTCGAGGCCGCGAAAGAGCAGATCGAAGCTGTTCGACGCGGCCGGATCGGCCGGGCTCGGGTGGGTGTAGAAGGGCCGTTTGGCCATCGGATAGCCGACCACGTAGACGAAGTCTGAGCCGTGGTGGTTCCTGGCCCAGTCCCCGAGCCAGCGCTCGTGGGCGGGGGAGAGATCGGGCTCGCCCACCACCGGTTCCCCCGTCGCCTCCTCGATCAGGTGCTGGGCGTGGCGGAACTCGACGACGGGGATCCGCTCAGGCACCGTCGGCAGCTCGAGCTCGAGCAGCTCGAGGGCGGGGCGGGCCCGCTCCCCGATGGCGCTGAGCATGCCGGCGAGGACCCGGTCCAGTACCGCCATGACCTCGGTGTGGTCGGCGATGAAGCCCATCTCCGCATCCATCGAGAGGTACTGGGCCAGATGACGGGCGGTGTTGTGCGGCTCGGCCCTGAACACCGGCGCCACCTCGTAGACCCGCTCGAAGACCCCGACCATGGTCTGCTTGTAGAACTGGGGGCTCTGGGCCAGGAAGGCCTGGCGTCCGAACCAGTCGACCGGGAACACGTTGGCCCCGCCCTCGGTCGCCGCCGCCACCACCTTCGGGGTGTGCACCTCGGTGAAGCCGAGCTCGTCGAGGCTGGCGCGGAAGCCGTGGGCGGAGGCGGCGGCCAGGGCGGCGACCGCCCGCCGCTGAGGATGGCGCAGGGCCACAGCGGCGTGGTCGAGCAGGGTCGGCAGCTGGGCCGGAAGCTTCCGCCGGCGCAACTCGAACGGCGGCGTGTCGGCGGGCGCGGCGATCACCGAAACCGACGGCTGGTGGATCTCGAACCCGGCCGGCGCCTGATCGCTGGCCTCGACCACTCCGCACACCTCCACCACCGTTTCGGCCACCAACCGGTCGGCCTCCGCCCTGGTCGCCTCGTCGGTGACGACCACCTGGGCGATGCCCGCCCGGTCGCGCACCAGCAGGAAGGAGACCTGGCCCAGGCGGCGCTGGTGGTGCAGCCAGCCGCACAGTCGGACGCGCCCGCCCTGGTGGGCACCGATCTCGCTGCTCAGGGTTCGCTCCACACCTCACCTCCATCCAGAACGGGTCCCAGATGTGCGGGCGAGGGGGGCTCGCGGTACCACCGCACTTCACCGTCGCCGCAGCGACGGCCTCATTCGCTCCCGGCGGCTCCGAGGGCGTCACTCCTCATCTCCGCCGCCAGGCGGAGGTGAGACTACGCCGGTCGGATCAGCACGGTCGGCGATTTCTCCTCGTCGGAGTCCGACCGATCGTCCTCTGGTTCGGGCAGCGCCGCCGATCCCGATCCCGCCAGCGGCCGCGGGCGGCGGGGCCAGCGCGACCCCGAGCTGCCACCGCGGCCGGGGTGGACGATCAGGCCGTTCACCGGATCGGGCACGGCGTCGAGGGCGGCGGCCACCGCCGGGAAGGCCCTGAAACGCTCCCACTCCGTCTCGCTCGGGAACTCCAGCTCGAGCAGGCAGCCCCACGGGTGCTGTTGCCAGTCCCACTCCAGGGCCCCGTTGGACACGGCGATCCCGACCAGGAGGTCCCCGTAGGCCTCGTACCAGGGGCGGGCCGACGAGGAGCCGTTGAGCACCTCGATGGTGAACCACTCACCCACGCGGTCCATGCTACGGCCGCAACCGCTCCGCAGCCGTCGAAATCCCCGCCGGGCTCCGGGCGGCGGCCAGCTGCCGGGCCGGGCTCACACGGCGGCGGCTAGCTGCAGGCCGGCCGCCGCCGCCAGAACGGCCATGACCACGCTGCCGGTGATGTTGAGCACAGCTGACAGCACGGCCCCCTCACCCAGCAGGCCGGCGCTCTCGAAGGTGAAGGTGGAGAAGGTCGTGTAGGCCCCGCAGAACCCCGTCCCGAGCACCAGCCT
>Ga0070739_10002275_pt1 | contig 26253 bp, 26 predicted proteins | sample Coa_R1_7_FD_66445 | JGI IMG/M metagenome (GOLD analysis project Ga0070739, IMG submission 66445) | Surface soil microbial communities from Centralia Pennsylvania, which are recovering from an underground coalmine fire - Coalmine... | ecosystem: Environmental > Terrestrial > Soil > Unclassified ...
TCGGGCACTGAGGGATGGGTCAAAAACAGGTACTCGGTGCGATAGAGTCCAACGCCGGTAGCGCCGGCGGAGCCGGCCGTCGCCGCGTCGCCTGGTCCGTTGATGTTGGCCAACAATTCCAGACGGATGCCGTCGGCGGTGATCGGCGGCAGGTCGCGGTTCTCGATGAGCTTGCCGGCAAAGTCGGTGTACTCGCGCTGTAATTTGCGATACGCCGCCTCCACTTCCGGACCGGGATTCAGATAAACGTGTCCCTCCCGGCCATCGACGGCGATCAGGTCGCCGGTTTGCACTTCGCGGAGTAGTCCCCGCAGACCAGATACGGCGGGGATGCCGAGGGCGCGGGCGAGGATGGCAGCATGTCCGGTGGCCCCGCCCGATTCGGTGACGATGCCGGCGACGAGATGGCGGTCGAACGTCAACGCCTGCGATGGCAGGATCTCCTCGGCGACGAGAATGACTGGCTCATCGGGATTCAGGCGCGGCGGCAGCTGCTCGCGGTTGAGCTGGGCGAGGATTCGCCCGATCACGTCGCGCAGGTCGGCCATGCGTTCTTGCAGATAGGGGTCGGCGATCTGACCGAATAGCTTGTCGTATTCCTTAATCATCTCGCGCAGGGCGGCGGCGGCGTCGATCTTGCGTTCGAGGATAGCCGACTTGACGCGATTGCTAAGGGTGGGATCGCGCAGAAGTAGCCGATGGGCGCGGAAAATGGCGGCTTCTTCCTCGCCCACTTGCCGGCTGACACGCTCGATACTCTCATCCAGTTCGCGAGCCACGGCGGCGCAGGCACGATCGAAGCGACTGACTTCGCCGGACAGCGAAGCCGCGTCCACGGGGAAGGCATCCTGCTGGAGAATACCGTGGTCCAGGCAAAAGGCACGGGCCACGGCCACTCCCGGAGATATGGGCAGGCCGCGTTTCATGTTCTGGTCCGCCGGTTTGCGAGCGAGCAATCCTGCACCTCTTGTGTTGTAACACAGAAGGAAGACGGCATCAAGCAGGCGAGCGGGGCGTGTCAACGCCCGGTGGAGAAGAACCGGGGCGTTGACACGCCCCGCTCGCCCCAATTCAGAAATTGCTCTTTACACGCCGCGATTTTTTTGGCATAGCCCCGCCCTCTCATTGCTCACAGTCGGAAGACACGCGGCTGAGCCGCTGGGGGTCGGCTCAGCACACCGGAATGTGCCGGGAGGGGTGCCATGCGCAGACTGAGATTGGGGGGAGTTGGCCAGCAATGCAGAATGCAGAATGCAGAATGCAGAATGAAAAAAATGACATGGCTCTCATTCTGCATTCTGCATTCTGCATTCTGCATTAGTTTGGCGGCCGTTGCGACAACCAGGGCCGGCGACTACTACGAGGATGACTCGTCGGAACCCAATGGGCTGTTGTCCGGCATGTTTGGTCAAAAGCCCAAAAGCCAAGCTACCAAAGGCCAGGCCACCAAAAGCCAAGCCACTCGCAGCAAGAGTAGCAAAAAATCCAAGAATGGCAAAAATGCCAGTGAAGCGGCGCCGCCGCCGGTCCCCACTGCGGAGGCCGGCTATGTCGAACAGGCGGCCGCCGAACAGCAACGGCGCATGAATGCACTCATCCGCCGCATGGAAGTCTGCGATCGCCTGCGGATGATCGCTGACCAGACCGGCAACGAAGCGCTGATGCTTCAGGCCAATGAGCTGGAAGAGCGTGCCAATGCCATCTATCGCAATCAGATGGCCGGTTTGCCTCTGCCCGCGCAAACGCCGCTCTCCATCTTGGCCGACGAAAACCGCGGCCAGATGGCCCCCAGCTTGCCGATGGCGCGTACTCCGGCAAACCGAGGACCGTATGGCCTTGGGCCTGACCGAATGCAATCCGAGCCGCGACCGGTAGGGAGCGGCGGCATGGGGGGAAACTGATATGAACCGAAAGGGATGTTTGCTGTTGCTCTTGGTCCTGGTGGGGTCGGGATGCCTCAGCTCCGGATCGCACGTGGCGAAGGAAGCGAAGCAAGCAGCGCCGGTGCAGATGACATTCGCGCCGCCGCCGCCACCGCCTCCGCCGTCGGTCACGGCGGACCAGGTCACCGAGGCCAACACCACCGACATCGTGCAAGCGATGACGCGGGAGATGGATTACGACGCCACTGTCCGCCAGCCGGCCGCGCCGACGCCGATGGCGATGCCGACGATAACAAGTACCGTGAGTCCTTGATGCGAACGACAAGGGTGGGGGACGACAACGGGGGGCTTTGCTCCCCGTTGTTCGTTTGGTATGCTAGACACAATTCCTTTGCAAATAAAGGCTTAGACGCATTTTTTCTGCAACAATTCTTGCAACAATTCTGCATCAGTCCTTGCCACAGAAAGGGAGGGCCGCTGTCCGTGAATGGGCAGCCAAACGGACAACGGAGGTATAAAAATCTCTGTTTGACTTTTGACTTTGCACATCCGTACACTACACATGCTGGGCAGGCTGGCCGATTGCAACGGCCAGGCTCACGCGGCAGCTGGCCACCTTGATGCGTTCCAGGGGCGGCCAGCTGCCGGCCCGCAAGTGGGACGCATAATGCCTGAATCCGCGCACTGCGACCTTGACGCCTATCTGAGCTACAACGGAAACAGCGGCAGTCTGGACACTCACCTGCGAAACTGCCGGCGCAAGCCCTTTCAAGCAACAAGCAACGGACTACAAGAAACCAAGCCGATGTCCAAGCCGGCGCAGTCGTATCCTCCATTGACGAAAGCAGAAGAGAAACTGTGGGAGGACAAAATCGAGCCGGTAGTCCGCCGTATAGTGCTGAGCGTGTACGGTAAACAGAAGGGCATCGACTTCGACGATCTAATGAGCGTAGGGTGTGTTTCCGCCGTCGCTGCATGGCGGAGCTTCGATCCTACGCTCGGCACATTGGAGGGATTCATTGCGTGGAAAGTGCGAAACCGCCTGAATGACCATATCGACCATGATTGCGTCCGTCGAAAGCACTTTCGCCGACTTCGTCCTGTACACGACCGAGCGATATGCGACGGCCATTGTGAACTTGAGCGCGCGGAGGAGGAGACTGCTGTTCTCGCGGCCGTGCAGCGACTTCGTCGTTTTCTTTCTCAGCGCGAGATTGATTTATTACGGCTCGGCGGATCGATGAGGCGCAGGGAGATCGCGCAGCGGTGGGGCTGTTCGGAGCGGTGGGTGTCCAATGTCAAACATGACGCGCTCAGGGCGTTGGAACGCCAGGCGGAGTTGGCCGGGGTGCCGAAATCTCGCATCCTCGCGGCATTGCTGGACGCGGATGCGGCGCAGGGAGAGGAGGTAAAGCACCTATTGTGCCACGAGGAAAAAATCTTTGAAGATTCCACTTCACCTTTTTTATCCCTGACCGATACATGATTGTAGAGGGGTAGACTTCCCCTGGCCGCATCATCCGCACGCGGCCGTACTCATCCAGTAGATGACGGCTTGATTTATTCCCTTCGCCGCCATTATCCCCCTAGAGGCGAGCAATCCGAAGCGGGCCAATTTGCAACCCAGCTGCAACCCACCTGCAACCAAGTTGCAACCATCTTGTACCAACTTGTACGCATTTTGTGCTGAATCTGGGCAAACCGTGGTTGTTACAATCTGGCTGAAAACGCGGATTTCCCGCTGTATCGTGGATTTTTTACGCGCTTCACGCGGGTTTCTGGCCTTTTTGGCCTGGTATAGAGCCTGTCGGGCCGGATTATGGGGGGGGGTTGGCGGGAGCTTCGGGAATTTCGTCAGTCGTTCCATGCCATTAATCCGCGTACCGGCCCTTCGCCACGTACTTCGTTCTCCTCATCGTTAAGGACTTAACCTTGTCGCAGATTCAAACGCTTCCCACTTCTCAAATCCGCACGGAAGGCTTGCAGGTCCGCGCCGAAACCGATCGCGCCTACGTCGATGAGCTTGTCGAGTTATTTGGCGAGGACGGTCATTGGCCGTCTTCGCTTCCGCCGTTGACGGTCTTTCACGACGGCACAGATTATTTCCTTGCGGACGGACACCACCGTTATCAGGCAGCGCAGGAGGCGGGTTGCGAAACCGCACCTTGCGACGTTCGCCAGGGCGACCGGACGGCGGCGACTTGGTTTGCAATCGGCGCGAATGCCGATCACGGTCTACGTCGGACCAATGAGGATAAGCGTCGGGCTGTGCTGATGGCATATCGGCTTGACCCTAACCTGTCGGATAACGCTATCGCCAAGCGCTGCAATGTGAGTCCCGACACGGCAAACCGCACGCTGCGTCCTCTTCGTCAGAACGCCCAACTATCCGATTCGGATAGTTGGCAGGAACAGCCGGCCGCTCAACAGTCGGCCGAGCTAACAAATTCGACGCCTCCGGCTGAGACTGGATCGACGCAGCCCTCGGCAATTGTCGCCTCGGCGCCCTCGACTGCCGGCATGACAAGACCGACGCCGGACTATCGTATTGGCGCCGATGGCCGCAAGAGGGACGTGAGCCGGATCGGTAAGAGCAACAGGGCGGCCAAGCCCGAGCCGGCGGAAACGTCTGCCGGTGGCGCCCCTAATGGCCGCGATGAGTTGGGTGTCCCGATTCCGTCTGAGGCTGCCGCGTTGGCGTTCAACGTCCTTGATGTTGTCGCCGACATCGACGCTGACTTGGCTCGCGTTGCCAAAAAGATCGACGCCCTCGGCAAAATGCCCGGTGCTGAACTCCTTCGGTCAAACTATCTGAAGCTGAAGTGCGAAACGCGCAACGGCGAGCGGGTCGAGCGTCTGTATTCCATCGACCTGGACAACCTGCGCCGAGAGCTGAAACACTGGCGGCCTTATTCCGGCGTCTGCCCGGTGTGCCGTGACAAGCCGTCTGATAAGTGCAAAGCCTGCTACGGCCTGCCCTACGTGACGAAATTCGCGTGGGGTGGCACTTCGGAGAAGGCGCGTAACGCCGTGCTTGCCTCGGCAGCGACGGCCGAGCCGGCGGCAATGGCCGGCTGACAAATAACCAAATATCTAAAAGGGAGAATAAATATGGCGTTTGGAGCAATGGCGCAAAGTGACACCCCAACAAGAGCGGATAGCCTTCGCCCTGGCGACAAGGTTTCGTTGCGTTCGGGCGGGCCGACCATGACCGTTGTGGACGTGAGCCGCGAAAGCGGATCGGTTTTCTGTCGCTGGAAGAAAAAAGACGGAAGTATGGCAGAAGCCACGTTCAAGGCGGCGACGTTGCAGGTTTATCCGTCTCAGGCACGGCCTCAAGCGTATCCGGCCTGAACCGACCCTCTTTTAGCTCGGTGCCAGAGAACCACAGGCAGTGAACAAAGACGCCTTCTACGCCTTCTTGTTCGTGGTAGAAACCGTTGACAGTCATGTTGGGACCGCCGGTGAGAAGGCGGACAACATCGCCCACTTTCCACTGTTTCATAATTGTTTACCTCCCTGTCCTCTTCTTGGCCGAGTGTGAGACTTCACCCAAATACTAGAATCGACTTCCCATGTCCGTCAAGCATGTCCTGCAAAATCATCTCCCCGACGAAGCAAACGAGTTGTCGCTGGTCGCTCCACTGTCAAAGGCCGAGGCGGTTGCCCTGGCTGATGCCGAGGCAGGCCGCATCGATGTTGACGGCCGACTCACTCGCCTGCGGTCAAAGCGCTGCAAGCGGTCGCCCTACTGCCGGAAGTTTGCCATCGCAATACGACCCAAAGGCGACCTGACCAAATCGCTCCATGCCCCCGCTGATTGCGGCCGCTTTGATTGCCCGACTTGTGAGCGTCAGTGGACAATCCGCCAGCTGGTTCGGGCCGTGGGCCGACTGACCTGCGCCGAGCTAGGCAGTACGGCGCCACGTCAAGACAAACTCCACGTTTGGACCGGGCCGGCCGAACAGTGGAGCGCCATCTCGAAGGCGATCCGTCGGCGCTCGCCTGAATGCGGACGGGCGCGGATATTCCAGGCGGACAGCAGGTGCCTGGCTATCGCTGAGCAGCCGTTTCCGGGTTCGTCGCCGGTATCGGTGCTGACGGCCGTGCAGTTGGCGGCTGACGGCATCGAGAACGCAGCACACCGTATGCACGCGGTACGCTGGCTTGGCCGCTGGGACGTTGAGGAGCGCTCCGAGGAATGGGAGATAATCAAGCATCGCAAGCCGCTGTGTGAGGTCAAGGCGCTTGCCATAGAATTGGGCGCACAGGTCGAAGAGAAGAGAGGCCGCCTCGGCGTCTGGTTCCGCGAGAACGCCAAGCCGGCGGCTGTAGCTCGTTTTTGGGCGTTTCTGAACGCCTGTCCAATTCCAGCCAATGAGACTTTATTCTCAAGAGGGACAGAGTTGGACAGGGAACTTCCCGACCACTATGGAGAGTTCCTTGATGGTCCGCGCCGAGCGTCTGAACGATACTACGCCGGCGCGGCTTGACGCCAATTCGACGAAGAGAAGCCAATCAGTTACCTTTCCTCTTCGACTTTGGGCAGAGTCGCGCCGATGGTCCGTATCCAATCTCCGGGCCGGACGAGGATCGAACCGCGAGCGAGGCGCCAAGACAGCGCTCGGTTGAGGCGACCTTGACCATCCTGAGCCTCTGTTGTAAAAAATCCCGGCCTTGAGCGCGGAATATCCGTTCCGGTCTATTTGTCTTTTTTCCCGCGTATCAGACGCAGTGGCGCGAAATTTGCTGTATTGAAAATATAGAAGTTTTTCTTGACTAATCGCCCTAGGACGGTCAATTTGGTAGAGAAAGAACCTTTTCGCCTAGAGGAGCGTCTAATTAACAGGAATAATAGTATAGAGGGGTAAACGAACCGATAGAATAACTGGCGGTTTTTAAGTGCCGGTATGACCAGGATGTTTGCAGCGGTAAATTGTGAGCTACATTTGAGCGTCGCCCTTTCAAGGAGACATTGCCATGCCACCCATCGTGATCGATAACGCGGCCGATTTCTTGCTTCATCCGCTTCCGGTCGCGCCCTCCTCAGCGGTGGTTGGCGTCGAAACAAACGGCGGAGCCGATCGACCATCCATTGTGCCCATACCGCCCAAAAGTCGGGCGCTAGCAGCGGCCCGGCGCGCACGGCAGCGGCGGAAGGCGCAAACGCTTGTCCGTTACGAAGAACTGGATGAGAAGCTGCGATTTCTGGACGATCAACCTGAGTAGCAGTATCCAGGCGCTTACGGTAATATAGAACGGCAGCGGGGCATAACTCCCGCTGCCGTTCGCTTTTTCTGGTGCCGCAAGCCTTCAGGGAGAAGCCGTGTTAAGGATTTACCGCGCCGTAGAGTCGGATGAGCCGTTAAGCCAAGGTGACATTTTTCTAGGAATCCCGTTGCCCGACATTTCCTTCCGAGAGCCATACGAGTTGATCGACGGTGAACAAACAGGCGTCTTGACCGAAAAGCAGGTGGAGGGCGACTTTCAGGACGGAATGAATTTCGTTGCTACCATCGATCTCGTCAATGCTGTCGTTCTCGACCAGTCCTGTGAGACGCTAGGAGCTGATCGCATCCTTCTCGCTCCGATAGTTGATCTGAGGCCGAAGGGCAACTTAAAAGAGCAACACCAGTACATTCAGCGACTTGGAAACACTCTTGCTGAGCCGTCGCGCATCTACCTCGCCGAGGAGCCTGAGCTGGGGTTCCCGAAGCGGATTATTGACCTCGCCGGCAAATTCCATCACACTCGCGAAGACATGGAGTATTTCGTCAAACGCGGGATGCGTAAGGCAGCTCTTGGCTCGAAAAATCTTGCTTATCTGAGGGACCGGCTTCGAGTTTATTTCGCTCGAGAGGCAAGAGACGACATGGACTGGCTCAGCCGTGACGACATTCGGAACAAGATCAAGTACCTCCAAGATGAAGTTCACAAGAAGAAGGATGGCATCAAGAACAAAGAAGCCGAGCGGGCGAAGTGTAAAACCGATGAGGATCGGTGCAGGCTGGAAGATGACATCGACGCCAGGCAGAGGGTACTGCGCGACATCGAAATAGAGCTGGCAAGTTCAGAGAAGACCTTAGCCCAGCTAGAAGAACAGGAAAAGAGACCAATCGCTCAAATCTTGCCCGCCGATGATTCTCATGAACCAAATGCACCGCAATTTGTGGCTCGCGCGGAGGCTATCGACTCGACGGTCGGTTCAAACACGACCATTCACAAGGCGGAAGTAGGCCAGCCTGAGTTATCGAGGCTTCAGGTTACTGCGATGGAAATCGAGTCCTTGCCCGACGATCTTGCGGCCGGCGCCAAGTCCAAAAAGTTTACTGACATTCCATTGCCTCCTAAGCAGTCATCCGACCATTAACACACAACGCCTACGCTCGCTGGTGTTGCGTTTAGGCGTCAATCCGATCATCGGGCCGGCCAGCGGGCTGATCGCTTATCCTAGCGATAAACCGGCCTTGTCTTGGCTCTCTTCGACGAGGCGCTAAGGAATGAACAAGCGGCCGGCTCGCCAGCATCGGCTTCGTAGATGGCGGTCTGCTGCTGCCAGGAGTAATGGACGGGCGTTTGTCATGAATCAGCGTTCTATCGGTACGCGAAATCTGATCGTCTCTTTGGAGTTTTCTTGAAAAACAGAGGCGGGAAGGCTGAGACGGATTTCCGTCGCCGCTTCAATGGGTGGCTCAAGGTACAGGATCGCCATATAAACCTTGCCAGGCCCGATCCTACCCCCTGAGTCGCCCCACCACTTCTTTCCTTCTAGGCGGTTATTGTCGATGTCCACTGGAAAGAAACGAGGCGCTTCAAAGTTGAAAGACGGAAGGTGCCCTTTGTATTTGTTCCCGAATTCGTCTTCTGCCTCACCCTCGCCTTGCCATCCGCGCCAACGAATGAGCTTTGTCGTTGTCTTGTTTTCAACGGCGAGTTTCAGACAAAGACATGAACGTTCGTAGAAGCGTCCAAATTTCTCGCCCGTGATGGTTTGCACGCGGGTCGGACCGATTGAGATGCACAGGTCGCCCGATTCAAACGTGCTGCCTATCTCACTCCATTCAATCCTTCGCGGACTCTCAGCTTTTGGCAGCTTTCCGCCCTGCGACCTCCCGGGCGATTCTCTGATCGATTGGTCTAACGATGTACTGGTCTTATCGAGCGCATCGCGGGCGCCCCGTGCCAGTACTAGCCAGAAGAGGGCGATCACAAGCGCCATGCCGTTGATCGCGGAACCAGCGATAGGGAAGCCGATGCCTCGGCCGCTACGGCACAAGGCAACGATTCCGCCTATGATGCCGAGAATCAGGCCCAAGCCACTCAAGGGCATGCTGAATACGCCGATACATGGGATAAAACTGAACAACAAAGCCACAATCCCTAATACCATCGAACCAATTCCCAAACTGTGCGCAGCCCCTCCCCGTGTGCTTGTATCTGAACGCGGCCAGCTCGCCGCTGGCCCGTCCTCTTCCTCGCCTTCCTGCGAATTGCTGAAAGCGGAAGGGCGTACAGCTGCAACAGGGACAGGGGCTGGGGGCTTCGAGGCGGCGACCGGCGGAGGGGCTTCTTTCCAATCACGCGCAACAGGCGGGGCGTTGAATCCGGCCGTAGGCGTGACGCTTGCAGCTGCAGAGACGGTTACAGTCGCCCCGCACTTCGGGCATTTGGTCTTTTGGCCGGCGAGTTTGGAAGGAGCTTTGAGCTTACTTCCACAGGATGAGCAGACAATGGTGATAGGCATGATTGCGCCTCTTTTTTGCTCAGCTGGGTAGAATCAGCCATGCAAGTTGCTTGAGTGGGCTGCGTATACCCGGTGGATGAAATGTAAGATAATCCAGTCGAGAACGAGCTTCAAGAATCTTTTGCTCATCTCCGTGTAGGCGAGTAGTTCGTGTTCATCTGGTTGTCGCGGCCACAAATAGGGCAGACGCGCAAATAGTCCAGACGCCGGTTGCCGCAATGGGAACAGGGCACAAGTAGCCCAGGCGGCCGCGAGGCGACATAAACGAGCAACCCGATGATGGGAGCGAGTAAAACGATAATGAGCCAGATTCCGCCTTCAGCGCCGCGAGCGCGGGCATCCTTGACTACCCAAACCAAAATGAGAATTTGAGCTACAACAATCAGGACGGGAAGGAGCACAAGGCCGATCAAGAAAGCCATGCTCAACCCCAAGAAAGCAGTGCCGGCAGCAGCCGAAGCCTCTACTTCCTTGGCAGCTTCGGAAGGTCGATCTTCGGGTTCTCTTTGGCGTCGAGGCGGTGAGTAAGAAGGGCGGCTCGCTGGCTGCTTCGTTCGGACTTGCTGTGTCTCTGCTGTTGGGGAGGATTGATGCGCCACAGCCACGATGGCCACGATGAGAATGCCGATGAGGCTGGCGCCTATGATGCCCAGCGCCAGCTTAGTTCCCGGTTGCATTCGCCGGGGCGGTGGATAGTCGAAATCGTCTTCATACATGGTTGTTCTCCTCGTTGAGTAACCCGCATTGAAGCTCCACGAATCAGAGACCGCAAACAAAAAAAAGCGCGGCGCGTATACCCGGTGGATGAAATGTAAGATAATTCAGTCGAGAACGAGCTTCAAGAATCTTTTGATTACTTTTTCTTAAGGTTCTGTACTTTGCGCGAGGGCCGTTCACCGGGATCAAGCGAGCGGTTGGGCGTCCCGCTCGCCATGATGGTCATACTTCATTGACCGCGATGGTTCGTTGAATGCGGCACGGTGGAACATCGCGGTTGGTGTACCACAAGCCGGCCTTGCACCGCGTCAACCAAGAACGCGGAACGTCTATCTCCAAAACAAGCACATCTTTGCAGCTGTGCCGCCGCATGGTGTGCAGAATGGCCCACGGCGAGCGGCTCGCCGCGTGCAACCAAACAACCGGCAGACGGCCCTGACTCTTCGCCGTCAACAGACCGCGCCGGTTGATCGATTCCAGGTTGCGGGCGGGGGTAGCATGTCTTAGCTTCATGGCGGAATCCTCCCGATGGGGAGAGCGGGGCGATGCGCTCTCCCGTCGCCGTGACTGGTTAGATGAGGTTCCGCTGACGAAGAGCTGTCAGTCCATCGACGTGCTTGCAACGGCCGCGATAGGTGTGGCCCTTGCAAGTGCAGCTGCTTTCGTTTCCGGAGAGTAGCACGTCATAAGGCTCATCCAGGCGACGCAAGCCGTCCCATTCACCCTTGACCTTCGTGAGCCGGAAAGCCGCCCCGAAGTCGCTGGGGGTGGGTTCCAGGTAGTACAGGGTTTCGACGCCGTTGATTGACAGGCTAAGTGTCGTGCGGTTGCCGCCGCGAACGACATAAACGCGGCGCTCGGGCTTGACGCTATTGCGAGACTTCGTTGATGTAACCATTGCTTTCACTCCTCAGTAGTGAAGGCCAAGGGCCGGGGCGTGTTTCAGACGCCGCCGGCCCATTCTCGTTTCCGGGTGAACCATTCACCCGGTTTGCCTCTTCTCTGTTCCGTGGCGTTGCTTACCACGGGCATTCGTCGTTGATTTCGGGTTCGGGCTGGAACGGTTCGGCGGGCAGGACTTCCATATCGTCGATTAGGATGGTGTCCGTTACCATCTCGCCGGTTTCCGCGTCGATGTACTCAACCTGCATGACGAAGGGGTTCATGGTGGTTCCTTTCGTTGTTGGGTGTTGTTGTTCTCTCTTCGTTCCGTGTTGTTGTTCTGGCCTTGCTCCCCCTCCGCCATTCTCCTCACCATCGGGGCGGCCCTTTCGTAAGCCCCTATGAGTTCGCGGCTAGGCCGCGCTTCTGGGAGAGCCGATTTGTCAAAGAACTGGTGTCCTCAAGTGGGCAAGCTTATTGTAACAACTTGTAATTACAAGTCAATCTATTTTCTGAAAAAAAGAGAAAAATAGTTGAGAAAATTGCTGCCTTTCTCTCGGCAGCAGTTTGCTTCCCATTTTGGTTGACTTGTCGTTACACGTTGTTACAATGAAGGCAAGAAAGGAAGGTGTTCTATGGGCCGTAGCAAAAAGACGAATGTTTCCCGTCCCGACGATTCGGAAAGAGTCATGGTAACGCGACGTCTACCCCGTGCCTTGTGGGAACGTGTTCAAGCTCATGCGGACAGCATTGAGCCGCGAACCACGGATACGGCAATCATGGAGCTGGCGTTGCGGGAATACCTTGATCGCAACGAACCGAAGTGAGCTATCAACGCCGTCAAGCTGGCCCGCGCCTTGGGACAGCTGCTGGAAGCGTTCTTGCCGCGCGATGGAGAGGATGCCGGCCCGGATAAGGCGAAGGCGATGAAACGAAGCAAGAGGACGAAATGATCGTTGAGGCTGAAATAGATACTTGCGTATTCGCCAATGGCGCCGTCGATGGCGGCATTGCATCGCCTAAAACCACACAGGATACGTCAGACGCCGGCGCCGACTCGATGGGCGGTTTGAGTGTTAATAACGCAGCAGAACGATAAACCAGTCGCTCCGCTCGATATTGCCAGGCGACGTTTACTCCACAAAGCCGAATTGCTGGCCAAGCCAGGCAATGGCCTCGTCGAAGCGTTCTTGGTCCGGGCGGGAGTAATGCCGATCTTTCATCGACCGGGGCGAATGACCAAGGTACATGGTGGAGATTCGCTCGGATGGGTCGAATTTGTCCAGCAACGTTGAGCCGGTTTTCCGTAGTTGTTTGAGCGGCTTATCAAACGTCAGGCGTTTCTTGAGCTTGCGGTATTTCGTCTCGATGATGTCAGCGCGAATCACCTTTTCTCCTACAAGGTCGTTGCGGACTAGCGGCCGGCCCGTTTGAGTTAACAGAACGCGCTCAGTGCCGGATCGGTGCTGTCGTAGCAGCTGCCAAGTCAACGGCCACAAGCGATAGGTGACGGTCGGAGCATCCTTGTAGTTCTTCGCCTTAGAGCGGCGGCGGGTGATTGTGCCAGCCTTCCAGTTGACCTCGCTATCCGCCAAGTCGCTAACGTCCTTTTGCGTCATGCCGGTGTTGAGCATCAAGAGTATCGATAGCTTGAGAATGGCTTTGCTGGCGTTCACCGCCTCTTGAATCTCTTCGATAGTCCAGGTGGAGACGGCTTTCGGTCGCACGAGGAATCGGAAATTCCGGCCGCTTAGGTTCTTGGGCAGCTCGATTAGGTTACGCTCCCACAACCACCGGGTAAATCGCACGGCCGTATTGAAGACGTTCTTGGCGTGTTCTTCCGACCATCCGCCCTCATGTCCATCGCGCTTGTCACAGATGCGCGCGAGGCAGTAGTTGTAAAAGCCCTCTGTCCGCTCTGCGTCGATGACAACCACGTCATTGTCTTCGCCCAGGAAGGCGGAGAAGTGAGCGAGATGCTGGCGTAGTTTCAGATAGCGCCGAGGGACAATGTTGCCGATAGCGGCTTGCGTGCGCTGGCCCTGTACCCAAATCTCGACAAGGTGCTTGATGGTCCGGTCCGGCTCGGCGACGGCTTCACCGCGAAACGCCTTGGCGGCCGACTCGACTTGATGAACGCGGGCCGGCGGCAGCTGTTCGGCTACGACCGGCGGCAGAGAAGCGGTGTCACCGAAGAGAAGTTCTTCGAGGAGTGCCATCACCTCACGGCGGCGGATTAGCTCCGGGTCGGTGTCTGCCGGTGTGAGCGAAGGGATAGGAATATCCTCTTCTGCTTTTTCGTCCGATGGCGGCGCCGGCTTGCGGGCCTTGCGTTGTTCCTCTTCGGCGAGCAAAGCCTGTTCGAGCAAGAGCCGGACGTTGCCGAACAGGTCGGCAGAGACACCCATGTTTGCGGCGGCAAGGTCTTCCATCGGCATCGGCACGCGCAGACCGTGTGCGCCCCTGACCTTCTCGGCGTAGTCCAACTCGGCTTGCTTGTCCCGCCACCATTGATTAGCGGCATGAATGCTACCCTCTTTCGTCTCCGGGCAACCCAGCTTGCGGGCGGAGATGTAGTAGCGGCGGCCGCCGTACATCTTGGTCCAACGACGCTGGGCAGGAATCCAGGTCATGAGTTCGGGAACTGGCATGGGTCAATCTCCGGCTGAGAAGGGGCGAATTGACCGGAGTATAACACACCTGCTATGTCTCTTGCAACAATTTTTTGCAACAAAATGGGCGTCAAGATGGGAGGTTTGTTGCAGAAAACCTTTGAAAAACAGGCATTTTTGATGGGCATGGCCTGACAACGGGGGGCTTTGCTCCCCGTTGTTCGTTTTTAGCCGCGAGCCGTAGACGACCGGCGAGACGCCGGTCCCACTGCCCGGTGGGACCGGCGTCTCGCCGGTCGTCTACGGCTCGCGGTTAAACGAACGCTTCGGTGGAACATCGACAGGCAACCCGCGCGTTTTACAGTGATCGGCGATGAGCGCCAGAAACTGCGCTCCGAAGTCGCGCAAGCGCTTATCGCCGACGCCGGGGATCAAACGCATGCGCTCCAGCGTCGAAGGACGCAAGCGGGCTAATTCGCGCAGCGTTCTGTCTTCAAAGACGATGAACGGCGACACCTGCCGATCGCGCGCCAGCTCGCGGCGCAAACGGCGAAACGCCTCGAACAGTTCGCGATCGACGCCCTCCCAGGATATCGTCTCGACTTTGGCTTTTTCGGGCTTCTCGCCCTTCTTGCGGCGGACCAGCTGCACTAAGCGCACTTGCCGCTGACCGCGCATCACTTCCCACGAAGCGTCGTTCAGCCGGAGCACCGGATACTCGTCGCCGACTTGAAGCAGCACGCCCTGGGCGATCAACTGATATACCCAATCGCGCACGTCCGCCTTGCTGTGGCCCTTGAGCAGGCCGAACGTCGTCAGCTTGTCGTGGCCGCGCTTGCGGACATTGTCGGTGTTTTCGCCGCGCAGGACGGCGGTGACATGGCCGATGCCGAAGCTCTGTTTGACGCGCGCCACGCAGGACAGAATCTTCTGAGCGACGATCAAGGCGTCGGGCACGGTTTCCGTGTCGCCCAGGCACAGATCGCAGGCATTGCAGTTATCGCTCGTGTGGTCCTGACCGAAATAATTCACCAGAGCGCGATGACGGCAGATCGCACCGCGGCAATAGCGGTCCATATCGTCGAGATGCTTGAAGACATTGGGCAGATGCGCCTCGTTGCCGGCCTCCTTGGCGGACTTTGTCAGCATCGATTTGAAAGTGACGACATCCGCTCCGGAATACAACAGCACGCACTCGGCCTCCAATCCGTCGCGGCCGGCCCGGCCGGTTTCCTGCTGATAATGTTCCAGCGATTTGGGCATGGCCGCGTGCAGGACGAACCGCACGTTGGAGCGATCAATCCCCATGCCGAACGCTACCGTGGCGACAATGACATCGATCTGTTCCGACGCGAACGCTTCCTGAGCAGCCTGACGCTGCTCGCCGGTCATGCCGGCGTGGTAGGGAAGAGCTTTGATATTCTTCTTGTGCAGCGCGTCGGCCAATTCGTCCACATCGCGGCGGCGCAAGCAGTAAATTATGCCGGCCTCGCCCTCGTGACGCTCGATCACTTCCAGCGTTTGCTTGAGGACATCGTGCCGCGGCAGAACGCGATAGATCAGGTTGGGGCGATCAAAGTTGCCGACCAGCACGACGGGATGCTGCAAAGCGAGCTGCGTGATGATGTCGCGCCGCACTTGCTCGGTGGCAGTGGCGGTGTAGGCGTGGACGGCGGCTTTGGGGAAAAACTCGCGCAGACGGCTGAGTTGCCGATACTCCGGGCGAAAATCGTGGCCCCAGTGGCTGATGCAGTGGGCTTCATCGATGGCGAAGGTGCGAACGTCGATCTGCTGCAAGACCCGGTAGAAATCGGTCTGCACCAGCCGCTCCGGCGACATGAAAAGCAGACGCACCTCGCCCTGGCGCACGTCCATCTCGTAGGCGAAGCGTTCCCCCGCTGATAACGAGCTGTCAATGGAAGCGGCAGCGACACCACAAGCACGCAGGCTATCGACCTGATCTTTCATGAGCGAGATCAGCGGCGAGATGACGACCGTGGTTCCGCCCCGGAGGACAGCGGGCGCCTGATAACACAGCGATTTGCCGCCTCCGGTCGGCAGCACGACCAGCGAATCGCGGCCATCGAGCACGGCCTGCATGGCTTGATCCTGCAACGGACGCAGCGTGCGGTAGCCCCAGTGGCGGACAATGATTTCCTGAAGGTCGGCCAGCGACCAGGTTGAGCTTGGTGCGGACATCAAAGCAACTCCTGTATTCCCGTCCATCATGCCCGATGGCGAAGGCGTTGAGAAGCCCAGTCGTCGCTAACCGAGGAGCGCTCAGATTGATATTGTAATCAAAGGACAGAATATCACTCTCTTGGAGATTCTCGATCATGAGGCGTTTGTTATTCCTCGTTGTCGCGGTTGGCTTTATCGCCCTCAGTTCGTGCGCCGAAGAGAAATCCGCCGTCGGTAGCGATCGCAAAGAGGAGAAGAAAGTCGCTGATGCCAAGAACCCGGTCGTCGTCATGGAAACGTCGATGGGAACGATCAAGATCCAATTGGACGATGGCCACGCCCCAATTACGGTCAAGAATTTCCTCGATTACGTGGACGACAAGCATTACGACGGCACGATTTTCCATCGCGTCATTTCGGATTTCATGATTCAGGGTGGCGGATTCAAGCCGGAACTCAAGAACGCTAACGGCATCGATGCCATCAAGGCCAGCGAGAAGAAAACCCGCGACCCCATCAAGAACGAGGCTCCTAACGGTCTGTCCAACGTCCGCGGCACCATCGCCATGGCTCGCCGCAACGACCCCGACAGTGCCACGGCGCAGTTTTTCATCAACGTGGAGGATAACAGCGGCAAGCTGGATCGGCTCCGCTACTGCACCTTCGGCAAAGTCATTGAGGGCATGGACGTGGTGGATAAGATCCGCAAAGTGAAAACCAAGTCCCTCGTCATTCAGGGCCAGCGCGTCATGGACGACATCCCGGCCGAGGACGTGGTCATCAAGTCCGTTCGCCGCGAGGAGAAGAAGTGATCGTCTACAACCCGTTTTAGAGGAGGACCGACTCATGCCCGGCACCTTCGTCGTCCTGGAAACCTCGCTCGGTTCGATCAAGCTGGAATTGGACGCCGACAAAGCTCCCGTCACCGTGGCCAATTTCTTGTCCTACGTCGATGACGGCTTCTATGACGGCACGATCTTTCATCGGGTCATTCCCAACTTCATGATTCAAGGCGGCGGTTTCGAACCAGGCCTGAAACAGAAAAAGACCAAGGCCCCCATCAAGAACGAAGCCCCCAACAATCTCTCCAATGCACGGGGCACCATCGCCATGGCGCGGACCAGCGATCTGCACAGCGCCACGGCACAGTTCTTCATCAACGTCGTCGATAATCGCGACCTGGATGATCGCCGTTCGCCGTACTGTGTCTTTGGCAAGGTTGTCGAGGGCATGGATGTGGTGGACAAGATCAAGGCCGTCTCGACCGGCAGGCGCGGCCCGCATGAAAACGTGCCCGCTCAGGATGTGACGATCCTCTCGGCACGACGAGCGGAGTAATACGCAGAATCGGCGAGCGGGGCGTGTTAACGCCCCGGTGACTTCCACCGGGGCGTTAACACGCCCCGCTCGCCGACTCAGCGCTGTTTCAACAATTGAATCGTGATCTTGGCGAGAAACAACTGCTGGCGATCACCACGTTGAGCCAGATCCTCCAGCAGCACTTCTAGGCTCGGCGATATTTTGCGATTGACCCAAGGCCGTGCAAGCGTGAGGCCATGCTGCACCGTCACAGGCTTGTCAAAATCGATTGCGTCCTCACCCTTGTTATTGCGGCCCAGCCAGATGGTAAAGCGTCCGACGCCGGACGTCTCTACGTAGATTTTGTTGTTTTCGCCATCGATGCGGGCAGTCAGCGATGCCGGCGGCGTGCGGAGCCGAGCTTTCCAGTTGTCCAGATCCTTGGTGTTGCGGATGTCGTCGCTACTGAGCCAGTAGAAATGATTATCACAAGCACGCAGCGTACAAAACTCGTTGCCAAACTGGCCGCCGTGGCCGCTGCTGCCGAGCTTACGCCAACTCTTCTGCAAATCGCGCCGCTTGTTACGCATCCAGTCGAACATATTGGGCACTTCTCCGACAAACCACTCGACGCCGCGCCCCTTGTAATCGATCCACAGCTGCGGATAAGTAGCGCGGAGGATCACCCAATTGTGGAACAGATCCTTGAGCTTCTCGTGGTCCGATTCCGGTCCCTGACTACCGTAGACGACATAGAAGGGGAGATACTGGGCATTGCGCCAGCACAGCTCCGCGTGGTATTGCGGGGACGCCCCCATTGGCAGCACGCCGGCAAACAGGTCCGGATGTCCCAGGCCAACATCGAAGGCCATTGCCCCGCCTTCGCCCAGACCGAACAGGAACACTCGGTCCTCGTCGGTGTTGAAGCGCCGCCGGAGGTCGCGTAGGGCGTTGACGACGCTGGCGTGTTCGGCCTCGCTGTAAGTGTACTTGTCTTGGTTGACGCTTTGCCATTCCGGAGCGAGCAAAATGTAGCCGTTCTCGGCGGCAGCGTCGGCCCAACGCTGGATCATGTCGCTTGGCTTCTCGCCGGCTTGGTGCAGCACGATTAACACCGGATAAGGCCGGCTGTGCCGATATTCCGGCGGCAGCTGCACGGAATAGGTCGCGCCTTCTGTCTTGTATTCGGCCACGCCCTTGGGCAGTTTCTTTTCTGCCGCCACCGGCGGCAGCTTGCGAATGATCTGGATCAACTCATCAAGCGAGGCCGACTCCGTGCGGGTGCCGGCCTGATGTTTTTGAATGATCTGTTTCCGCTTGTCCTCCGCCTGGATCTGTAAATAGGTGAGCACCATATCTCGGCCGCGCCACAAGCGGCGGGCGGTCTCAACGCTCATCTCCGCCGAGGCGCTGCCCAGCAGCCAACCCGAGACGGCCAAGCTCAAAAGCTTCTCGGCGCTGACATCGCGCTTTTTCCCTGATTTACGCAGACGCTCTGCCTGCCGAGCCTGCCCCAGAAAAGCATCCAAACGGGAAATGTCCTCGAAATCTAACTCGCCGCGAATCACATCGGCCGCCTCGCGCAACAGAGGGTCGTCGGCCTCGCGTATTTCTTCGCGTGCTTTCTCAAGCAAGCGAGCGGTTTCCTTAATCAGCGATTCCTTCTCTTTGTACTCGTGTTCCAGCTCCTCTACTTGAGCGATCTGTTTTTCCGGCACGTCCTTGGTAGGGAAATCCTCCAGCATCTTGCGAACACGGCGATGCTGTCCGGCGAAATGGCGGCGCTTGATTTCTTCAATGCGGTCGATGGCGCGGAGCTTGGTGAGAGTCTTGTGAGCTGTTTCGATGCGCTCTTTCTGCTCGGGCAGATCGCTCAGAAGGCGATTCAATTCCTTCTCGGCCAGATCGAGAAAGCCGGCCTGGGCGAAGAAATCGGCCTTGCGCAGCCGTATCGAGGCGCGCTTCTCCGGCGGCAGGTTCTTGCTGTCCTGGAAATCGGGGTGCGAGGCCAGGAGCGACTGCACGGTTTCCGGTCCTAGCTCGCGCGTCAGGTATGCACAGCCCCAGAAGAAGCGGCCGCGCGACTGCACCTCCGCCCAGTAGGGCGTCATATAGTTGATGTGCTGCGGCACATTCAGGTCCACGATTCGGCCGGTAGAATTGCGAGTGAAAAAGACGTAGCGCCGGCTCCATGTATCATCCCAGCCCGCCGTCGGGTTGGCCATCCCAAAATGCCCTGGGAATTTCATCGGACGGACCTGGCTGGGCCGGGGATCTTTGCGAGTAATCTTCTCCTCCGTCGGCGGGTCTTTTTCCAGAATACGGCCGATCTGCGAAGGGCAGAAAAAGATGCGCCGTGGGCCATCGTCGAGATAGAAGAAGCCGTGCGGCATGTAGTAGGCATCGCGGGCAACCTGGTCGAACTCCAGCGTCATCTGGCGTTTGACGCGCCCTTCGATGACCGTGCCGTCTTTGAAGATAAACAGGTCGGCACGGGTAGGAGACGTGCCAGCGGTAAGAGTCAGAATTGCCGCGAGGAAAGTTGGCGCCGAAATGCAACGGTACCATGAGACACGGTTAGCGCTTCGCATGAGTTAGGCTCCCTGGATCCGTGAGACAGGCACCAACATCCCCGCACGATGGCGTTTTGCACTTAGGTATTCTGACTGCTTCGAGGCCGCGTCGTCAAGTAACAGTTTCATAGCGAAAGATACGTCCGGCAGGTAAAATATAAGTGAGTCGCAGGCCGAAGGACGGAGCGGGCAATCACCACTTCGGGCGCAGCTCACAATCATCAGGGTAATCGCACCGATGCCAATCCGTTTCCGTTGTCGCTACTGCAATCAGCTGATGGGCATTGCCCGTCGCAAGGCCGGGATGATGGTCCAGTGCCCAACTTGTCATGCCCAAGTGATCGTACCTCAGCCGGAGAACGAAGACAAAGCGGAACCGCCCGCTGAACAGCATGTTCCCGAAGCGCCGGCCCCCCTGTTTGAGCGCAGCGATTTCGAAGATTTCTTGCAAAATCCTGCCCGCGACAAGCCCACCGTCCATTCGGCGCCGGCTCTGCCGTTTGCAACCGAAATACCGTCTTCGCCATCGCTGACGACGCCGTCCGCCAGTCCGCACCTCCGTCCGCCAGGATTGGTCCTCTCGCCGACGCAAGCCACTTGGCTAACGGTGGCAGTGATCCTGCTCGTTGCTCTCGCATTCGGTGCAGGCCTGCTTGTCGGACATTACTTGATAGGAGGGTAATTACGAGCCGGAAGCGTCAGCGCCGGAACGACCGGCGAGACGCCGGTCCCACCGGGATTGGTGGGACAGCCGTCTCGGCTGTCCAGGAGATTCCGGTGGGACAGCCGTCTCGGCTGTCCTGGACCGGCGAGACGCCGGTACCACTATCCACCGACGCCAATGCTTCCGGCTCGCCTGCGTAGTTGTTGATAGAAGCGGCGACGAATCTGCCACTGACGCAGTTGTAACAAGAGCTGATTGAGCGAGGGTAAATCGAACGGCATCGTTTGGATTCGCGCCAGCCGGTAATTGTCCAAACGCACCGAAGCGGTCCCGTCAGCGTGATCGACCACCCAGGGATCGCCTGTAAAGCGGATATCCAGCAGTGAAGGGCGAACGCTCCGCAAAGGAGCGAGGGGTTTGGCAGAGCGAAGCTCCGGCGGCATGATACTCTTGAGCAACTTGATCATCGTTGCCTTCCCTCTGTTCGCGGGAAAGTTCCGCCCAAGTGGAGAGCGAATCGAGTGCCAAGCCGAGCCTGTTGCGAAGGGGGATGGAACTTCGTTACGCAACTTATTGGAATAGGAAGATTTAGAATGCAAGAAAGGTTGAGCGGGTTTTTGGGCACTCTGGCGAAGCTGTGATGTTTTTACACAGAGTGTGTCAAGGTGGTACAGCAGATTTCCGTCGCTTCCACCCTCCGCAAGATCGGCATGACTGCTGCAATTGATCGATCTTGCGCCCGATCTCGGCCCATGACCGTAAAGCGGGAGAAATTGATGATCCCGACAACCGATACGATACAATGGGAAAATAGGTAAGAAATGGTTCGGCGTACCCGGTCCCTCCAGGAGCTTGACTTCCATGTTGCCTATCCGCTTTGCCATGATCCGACGCTTCATACAAGCGTCGCTTGCCGGATTGATCTTGTTGCTCTCTCTGGAGGTAGCCGAACGTATCCCGCTGAAGGCTGGCCCCCTGCCTCCGTTGGGTGTGGATGACTTCCGCACGCTGATCGATCCCAAGCGTACCCCCAGCCCAGATCCGGCCGTGGCCGGCCGCACGCTGGCGGAGTATCGCCACAGATTGCGGCAGGCGGCCCGAGATCTGCCTTCGCTGGCGGAAGTGTCCCGCGTTCTGCTGATGTCGGAGTGGGCCTCGGCTGAGTTGGAGTTGGATTCGACGCTGCCGATGGAACGGGTACGTAATGCCGTCCGCCAAGAGAGTGACGAGGCCTTCAAACGCGACGTACAGAAGTTGATGGACGACAACGCCGACGATCCCGGAAGCGTTAATCGAGCCGTTGTCGCCGAGATCAAGCATGAGGTACGACTGCAACTATTGGACCGGCTGCAAAACCGTACGCGCTTCTACCTGAGCCAGGGCCGAAATGCCGATCGTGTCGCAGCCGCCAATTTGATTAGCGACACCATGAAAACATCGCGTCGTCAGGATGTCTCCCAGTATCGGCCACCCGGCATCAGTGCCGCCGCGCCGGGAGGAATATTCAGCACGGAGAAGGATATTACACCCCCTAGCTCCCGCTATCTTCGTCAACGCTTGCGTTCGTTAAGCCCCGACCTGGAGAAACTGATTGCGGACTCCGATACTCAAGTGCGTGTGGCGGCCATCCGCGCCTTGAGCGATTTGGAGATAGCCCCGGCCGAAGTGGTTGCTCGGCTGAAGCCGTTGCTGACCACGCAGGAAATGGACGCTCCGACGCGGCGAGCGGCGGCTGAGGCGTTGGGGCATGTGTTGGAAGTGTACACGGCTAATATGCAAAAGGACCGGCCGCTGCCCTATCTCAAGGCAATGGAGCAAGTGCTGACTGCCGCAGCGGACGGACTGGCCGATGAGGATGCGCTGGTGCGGCGCGGCTGCCTGGAGTCGTGTCAGCGTGCGGCCCTGGTTTTGGAGGAGTTGGCCAGCGATCCGCTCGCAGCCACGGATCGACTTGCCGTCTTCCGCCCAACCTTGTCCGTCGTGCTTTCCACCTTGCCGAAGATCAACGCAGCGGCCCGCGACCGCGTCCCGGAGCTGCGCGTTGGCGCGAGCCATGTGTTGGAGACGTTCGCTCTGAGCGTGCAGAGAATGCGCTACCAGGAGCCTTTGCCGGCGCCGACCATTGACCGAAACATTACTCCGCCGCAAATGGACAAAGAACCAAGCAAATTCAAAAAACAAGGGGCATTACCCTCCCCGCGTTCCCCGCGGGAGGCCAGTCCCCTCGTGACACTCGATCGGCCAATCCCGCTGTTCGAGGCACCCTCCGCCCGAACCATCCGTCCGTCCTCACCGATTCAGACCGTCGCGTATCGCTTTCAGAAGCCCGACGAGCTGCCGCCGCCGGCCCTTGTGCAGGATGCCGGCATTCAAGGCACCATCAACACTATGATTGAGAATTTGAAACACGCGGATTATCGCGTTCGCCTGGCAGCGGTGGATACACTGGAAACGTATGGCAGACTGGCTGCGCCGGCCATACCGGCGTTGGTGGAGGCATTGTGCGATTCCAATAAATTCGTCCGTTGGAGCGCAGCACGAACGCTGGGCCGGCTCAATCCGCGACAGGCCGATGCCGTCGTGCCCGGACTGATGCGTCTGTTGGACGACCGCGAAGATCCGAGTGTTCGCATCGCCGCCGCTAAGGCGTTAGAGTTGTACGGAGAACATGCCAAGCAGGCGGTGCCGTTGCTGGCGCGCGTCATTAATCGCGGAGATAAGGAATATATCCTGGCGATCTTGACGACCATTCAGGGCATCGGCACCGATGCAGCTCCGGCACTGCCGAATGTCGCCTGGATTCTGAGCGATCGCACCCAACCCCCCAGCGTGCGCAAAGAGGCAGCGAATACGCTGGGCCGTTTCGGCGCGTTAGCCAAGGATCAACTTCCTATCTTGCGCGACGTGATGAACAATGACCCCGACGAGGACGTCCGCAATGCCGCCAGCCTGGCCGTGCTCGCCGTGGATCGGCCGGAAAAAGAGAAGTAGACCACATAGCCCCCGGCTTGCCGGGGGCTATTCTGCGGGTTCGATGACCGCGGACATGGAACCGGCGCAGCCGTGGGAGCTGAGCGGATCGGGTCCGAAGGCGTGGATTTGATCTCGTTTGAGTTCCGCATGTTCTCTCGTTGTCGTCAGGACGATTACTCGTCCCGTCGTATCCACCTCTACTGCCATCAGATACGCCGTCTCGAACGAGTGGCCGAACAATTCCTGTAACATGCGGATGACGTATTCGTAGGTGTGATCGTCATCGTCCAACAGGATCACATGATAGGGCGGTTGCCGTTTGGTCCGCTGTTCGGTGTGGGGTTTGGGAGCCGTGATGGTCTTGGTCATGGCGTCTCTCTAGGTGGTACGTCCCAGGCAAACCAGAGTGATGTCGTCGTGCGGATCGCCGCTGCTGGCGTGCTGGGCGACGGCCTTGATGATGCGTTCGCCCAGCACGCTGGCGGAGATGGGGCCGGCCTCCTGGACCACGCGCTGTATCCCGGTCATGGCGAAGGAATTGTTACGGGCATCGAGGGCATCGGGGACGCCGTCGCTGAACAGGAGCAGGTTGTCACTCGGCTGGAGTTGCAGCTGAAACGAATCGTAGGGGCAGCCCTCAACCATGCCCAGCGGCAGGCCGGCGATGTTCTTGGGTAGGGCATCCTGCATAGCAGAGGCGCCTCGTCGCGTCAGTATCGGCGAGGGATGTCCGGCACTGACCAGCGTGACCGAGTGTCGCGACGGATCGAGCACGGCCACCACCAACGTCACGAAGCGATCCATGGCGCTGGTGAAGGGATACAGCTGATCGTTGAGCTTGGCGAGGGCTTGCGCCGGGTCCGGCTCCGCCAAAAAGCAAAAGCGTGTGTCGGAGGACAGCTTGGCCATCAGCAGAGCGGCCGAGATGCCTTTGCCGGCCACATCGCCGACGGCCACCGCCCAGCGGCCCTGCGGCAGCGGGATGAAGTCGTAATAATCGCCGCCGACCGCCTGCGCCGGCTGATAGCGGGCATAAAAATCGTAACCGGCAACCTGGGGCCGACTGCTGGGAAGGAAGCTGGCTTGCACGCGCGTGGCCAGCTCCAGGTCGCGGCGGATGCGTTCGCGCTGCACCGCTTCCTCGTGCAAGCGGGCGTTCTCCATCGCAATGGAGGCCTGGTTGGCCACGCCCCAGAGCAGTTTCAGATCTTCCTGTGTGAATTTCTTGCCGCGGTCCTGCGTGTCCAGTTGGATCACGCCGAACGCCTTGCCGTCCGGCGTAACCAAGGGGACACACATCACCGAACGTATGCGGAAATCGACGACGCTTTGGCTCATCTGGATACGATCATCGCGGCTGGCGTCGTCGCTAAGGAACGCTTGCCCGGTCTCCAAACATTTCTTGACGATGGTTTTACTGGGTCGAGCGTTGGTTTCCTCATGTGCTCGCCGCGTCCGCACGACGCGGGGCAACATTCGGTTGGTCCCTTCCTCTGCCTGAATGATGAAACAGCGGTCCGCCTGGCGAAACAAGGCGAACAGGCTTTCCGCCATCTTGGGCATCAGGGCGTCGAGGTTGAGCGTCTTGGTCAGGTTACTGCTGATTTCGAGAAGATGCCGGAGCTTCTCGGCCGGCTGCGTCTCCAGCAACAGATTGCTGCTGCTGTTGCTGAGCATGGCCTCTACGGTCGAGGTGCTTTCCGGCGCATCCTCGGTGCCTAGATCGTCCACAGTTGGGATGCTGGACGACGGTGGATCAATGAAAGCCGCCTGGAAGTCGCAGATGCGGATTCTATCGTTGTGCTGAAGCGGCGTGCGCGTTGTGATGGCCTGATTATTGATGTAGGTTCCGTTGCGGCTTTGCTTGTCCTCGATGTAATAGCGGTTTTGGACGCGGACGATTTGGGCATGTTCGCGGCTAACCGAGGTCGCGGCGATGACGATATCGCAATCGGGATTGCGTCCGAGGACGAACTTATCGCCGTCTAACGGAATCGAGGTTCCTTCGTTTGCCCCTTTGAGGACATGCAGCTTGGGCATAACACTCCTCCCCGACCGTGTTCGCGGCAACCGAGCCGCCGGGCGAAGGCGAACAAGGGTCCCTTCCGGAAATCACATGATTTTAGCGAAAGGCTCAGGTACTTTCAAGGAATTCACACGCGCATTTTGCTCCCAATGGCAAGGGAATGTCTCTTAGTCATGCCGGCAGTGACGATTTCGCCTTCTTTTCCGATCAACCTACTTGCTTGCGCCGGCGATGCTCGGTTATCCTGAACCGCATAAGCAACCTCTTGCAGCAGAGCTAGTCATCGTTCGCATTGGAGCTTTCACCGTGGACAAGCCGCCCATGACCGCCCAAAGCATCTTTGATCGTGCCCGCGTATTGGTTTCGCCCGAAGAACGCCGGGCCTATCTCAATCAAGCCTGTGGCAATAATGCCGAGCTGCGGCAGTGCGTCGAGGCGCTGCTGCGTGAGCAAAGCGAAGCCGACAGTAGCCTGGATCGATCTGCGGCGACGCTCGACACCAGCGATGTCGCCCCTGGACAATGGCTCGATCCGAAAGAGCTGCCGTCGGTGCCGATGGAAGGTGTGGGCAGTCGCATCGGGCCGTACAAGTTGTTACAGCAGATCGGCGAAGGCGGCATGGGTGTCGTCTTCATGGCCGAACAGCAAGAACCTGTCCGCCGCATGGTGGCGCTCAAGGTCATCAAGGCCGGCATGGAC
>Ga0070739_10002276_pt1 | contig 26241 bp, 25 predicted proteins | sample Coa_R1_7_FD_66445 | JGI IMG/M metagenome (GOLD analysis project Ga0070739, IMG submission 66445) | Surface soil microbial communities from Centralia Pennsylvania, which are recovering from an underground coalmine fire - Coalmine... | ecosystem: Environmental > Terrestrial > Soil > Unclassified ...
TGACCTCGATGGGCGCGCCGAGGATCCCACCAGCATGCTCGTACTCGGACACGTTCTTGGGGAACGTCTGCGAGCCGACGATGAACAGCAGCGGGTCGATCCCCACCGCGGCGGCGACGGGGAATGGCTCGCCGCGCGCCCAGGCGCGCGCCATCTGCAGGCGCGCGTCCTTCCCTGGCGAGAGATAGAGGCCCAGCTCGCGCGGGCCATGCACCATCATCCGATAGGTGCCAACGTTGAGCACCCCGGTGTCGGGATCGCGGGTGATCACCACGTCGGCCGTGCCCAGGTAGCGGCCGCCGTCGAGGGGCCAGTGCCGCGGCGCGGGGAGGCGTGTCACGTCGGCATCGGCCCCCGTGAGCACGTGGGCGTTCACCGGCGCCGTCTCGGGCGGCACCTCGCGCGGCGGGAGACGGTGCTTGAGCCGTTCGCGGGTGAGCTGCACCAGAGTCCGCGCGTCCTGCCCCGGGGGTAAGCCCATCGCCAGCGCGTAGCGGTCGAGGCTGGAGCCGAGGATGTTCCAGAGCGCGCGGTGGCCTGGGTAGCCGCGGATCCGCTCGAACAGCAGCGCCGGGGCATCTACCCGCTTGCCCACCATATAGGTGATCGTGCTCATCTCCAGATCGGGGTCCACCTCGGCCGCGATCCGCTGGACCTGACCCAGCTGCTCGGCCGCCGCGAGCCACGCGCGCAGGTCCCATGCCGCGCCGGCCGTCGGCGCCGGTTGCGCTGCCTGTACCGGTGTAGCCATGCAGTACGCCTCCTCATCGCCGGCCATGCTCCTGAGGCATGGCCAAGGATCTGACGGAATGCAGACTTGGCTTTCTGCGCCCCCTCCTGGGGCCCACCGCGCCGGCCCTACAGGGTTAGGGGCGCAGGCAGGCGCCCTGGCGATCGCGCGTCCGGTCGGCCGTGAAGTGCACGTCGTGCACGAGCGTGCCAGCCTGCAGGCCGAGCGCGATGCGGGCCTCGGCCAGATCGCTCGCCCAGACCGCCGTCGACTCGCCAGGGAGGATGGGATGCTGGGTATAGACCACCGTGGTGCCCCCCTCCTGGCGCACCCAGTAGGGATGCAGGGGGCGGCCACAGCGGCACTGCTCTAGCGCCGTCGTCGTCATCGCCGCTTCCTCACCACTCGTCACGTGCCCGACGCTTCCCGGAGCGCTCTAGACCACGGGCCAGCGTGGCAGCAGCTTCCCCATGTGCGGCACGCCCGCCGCCCGCAGCCGCGCGACGATCCCCTTCGCCGCGTGCTGAGCCCGCTCCAGCACATCGTCCACATCGACCGTGAGGATCCGCCGGTCCCGCATCACGATCTGGCCGTCGACGATCGAGGTCTCCACGTCGGCGCCGTCGCCGGAGTAGACCAGGGTGGGCACCAGGGAGAAGTCATGGAGCGGCACCCAGTTGCTACGCCGGACGTCCACCACGATCACGTCGGCTTTCTTCCCGGGCTCCAGGGAGCCGATCTGATCGTCCCACATGAGCGCCTTCGCCCCGGTGATGGTCGCCATCTCGAGCGCCTTCTCGGGCGGGATGAGGTCGGCCTGGAGGCGGAACTCCTTGTGCGCGGTGGCCACGAGGTACATGGTGCGGAACATGTCGAGGGAGTCGTTCGCGGCCGTGGAGTCGCAGCCGGTGCCCACTGTCAGGCCGGCCTCGATCATCTCGGGGAATTTGCCGTGCCGGATCGCACCGTAGGCGCCCTTGAGCGTCGCGCCGGGGTTGTGGCAGAGGCGGGTGCCCTGGCGGTAGAGCAGCTCCACCTCGTGGTCCGTGAGCACGGCCATGTGCGTGAGCAGCCAGTTCTCCTGGAGCACGCCCAGCGTGTGCATGTGCTCGATGGTGGTCTGCCCGGTGTGGCGGCGCACCCACTCCACCTGGTCGCGATTCACCGCCGCGTGGAACTGGACGAGCACCCCGTACTTCTCGGAGAGCGCCTGCGTGCGGCGATAGAGTGCGTCGCTCACGTTCGGCTCGACGCGCAGCCCGCAGGAGGCGCGGAGGCGGCCGTTCGCAGCGCCATGCCACTCCTTGATGAGCCGCTCCTGCTGGGAGATCGCCTCGTCAGTGGTCGTCTTGCCGGGCAGCCCGTCGGGCAGGGGGCGGTCCACGGACCACTGGTCCATCGCCGCCCAGCAGATGATGCCGCGCAGGCCGGAGTCGATCAGCGCGCGCGCCACGTGGTCCATGCGGTAGCCGCCCGGGTCGGCCACCGTGGTGGTGCCGGTGCGGATCATCTCGATGTCGGCGAGCAGCGCCGAGAGATAGGTGTCCTCGTCGGTGAGGACGGACTCATACGGATAGGTGATGTCGTAGCACCAGGCGATCAGATCGATGTCGTTGGCCAGCCCGCGCAGCAGCGTCTGGCAGTGGTGGACATGGCAGTCCACGAGGCCCGGCATGACGATCTTGTCCGTCGCGTCGAGCACCTGGTCGGCCGGGTGGGCGCCGGCGAGGTCGGCGGTCTTGCCCACCGCGACGATGCGATCCCCCTCGATGACCACCGAGCCATCCTTGATGATCCGGCGCTGGGGGTCCATCGTCAGGACGATGCCGTGATCGATCCGAATGCTGGCCATCGTTCGCCCCTCTCCTCGCGCCCCGCGCTAAGCGTAGTCCACGCCCAGGAGCTGGCCGATGCGCCGCACGAGCTCATTGAAGCGACGCTCCAGGCGCACGGCGGCAGAGCGGGGGCGCGGCAGGTCCACCTCGACTACATCGGCCACGCGGCCCGGCCGAGGCGTCATCACGATCACCCGGTCGGCTAAGAAGACTGCCTCCGGAATGCTGTGCGTAATGAGCACGCTGGTCTTGCGTCGCTCGCTCCAGATCCGCAGCAGCTCGAGGTTCAGCTGGTCGCGCGTGAGGGCGTCGAGGGCGCCGAACGGCTCGTCGAGCAGGAGCAGGCGGGGCTCGTGGATCAGCGCCCGGCAGATAGCCACGCGCTGCTGCATGCCGCCGGAGAGCTCGCGAGGGTACTTCTGGCTGAACTCCTCGATCCCGGCTAGCCGCAGCAGCGCGCGGGCCCGCTCGACGTAGGCCTGGCGGTCGAGGCGCAGGATCTCGATGGGCAGCAGGACGTTGTCCAGCACCGTGCGCCACTTCAGCAGCACAGGGGCCTGGAAGACCATCCCGACGCCCGCCACCGGGCCCCGTACCGGCTCGCCGAAGACCAGCACCTCCCCCGCGGTCGGCGCCACCAGCCCGGCGAGGATCTTCAGGATGGTGGTCTTCCCGCAACCGCTGGGCCCGACGATGGTGACGAACTCCTCGTTCCGGACCGTGAACGAGATGCCCTCCAGGGCCTTCACCATCCCGGTCCGCGTGCCGTAGACCTTCAGCACCTCGCGCACCTCGATGGCGAGCCCGGCACGCTCCGCCTGCCGCTCACTGGGCGCCTCGGTCGGCGTTGTCATCCCGCCCACCCCTACCTACCAGCGACACCCCACCCGCAGGGCGCCAGCAGCACGCTACACCTTGGGGATGATCCCCCGCGGGGCAAACTCGTTGGTCCAGAACTCCTCGAACTCCACCGGCCGCTTGAGGTCGTAGTTCTCCAAGACGAGCTGGTGGGTGCGCCGCATCTTGTCCTCGGACATCAGGCCGATGCCGTTGCGCCGCACCTCGTCGACCATTAGGTGGTCGATGTGCACCTGCAGCTCGTCGCGCGCCGTGTCGCGATCGAGGGCTGGGTTGTACTTGAGCGTGATCGCGTTGGCCGCATCCGGGTTCTCCACCGCCCAGGCGATCGCCTCCGCGAGGGCGTGGAGGAACTCCTTCACCATGTTGGGCTCGCTCCGGAGCAGGTCGTCGTGGACGACGATGCCATTGTTGTAGATGTCGAGGCCCCAGTCGGCATAGCGCATCGCCGACACCTCCTCGTTCTGCCGCTGGCCGGCCCGCACCCAGGTCGGCCACGAGGTGTAGAAGTCAAAGGAACCGTGCGCGCGCCCGGCCAGGACCGCGGGCAGTTTGGAGGGGAAGTCGGTGACTAGCGTGCTCACCTTCGTGTGGTCGAAGTTGTTGATCCGGGCGAAGGCCGGGAGCATCACCAGGCTCGCATCGCCCGCGGTGGTAGCGATGGTTTTGCCCTCCAGATCCTTGGGCTGATTGATGCCGTGCTTCTTCAGGGAGAAGACGCTCATCAGGTTCTTGTAGTGCGTCATGAACGTCTGCTTAATCATCGCGCCCTCGGCACGGGCGACGATGACGGCGCTGGTGTCCGCCAGGCCGAAGTCGGCCGCCTTGGCGCCGATCTTCCGCACGACGTCGCCCGAGCCCTGCCCCGAGGCGAACTTGACGTTGAAGCCGGCGCGGGCGAACTCACCGTGATCTGCGCCCGCATAGTAGAGCGCGTGCTTGCCGTACGGCGTGACATCGAGCAGGAAGGTGATGTCGCGCATCCGGCGCTGGGCGGGGGCTGCCGGCTGGGCCTGGCCACCAGGGGCGGGTGCCGCCGCGGGTGCGCAAGCCGCGAGCAAGCCAGCCGAGGCCACCCCCAGCCCTACCCCCTGGGCTAGGTGAAGGAACTCGCGCCGGCTCAGCCGCTGCGTCTCGGGCGCTGTGGAGTGTCGCTCCGGTGCATCGGCCATGGGGCACCTCCTGAACACACTACCCTGGGACGATACCACGCCCAAGGGACTACACCGCGGTGGGGATCTCCTCCTCTTCCGTAACCCCCCACGGCACCATCAGCCGCTCCAGCACCACGATCAGCCCGAACAGCACCAGCCCCATGACGGAGAGTAGGATGAACGAGGAGAAGCTCATCGCGGTCTTGAGCTCGGCGTTGGCGATCACGATGAGGTAGCCGAGCCCCTCGTTGCCCCCCACGAACTCACCGATGATCGCCCCGATGACGGCCAGCGTGATAGCCACCTTGAGACCGCTGAAGATGAACGGCAGGGAATAGGGGAAGCGGATCTTGACGAACTCCTGCCAGCGGCTCCCCTTCAGCACCTTCACCAGATCGAGCAGTTCGGGATCGGCCGCGCGCATGCCGGTCGCCGTGCTCACCACGACGGGGAAGAAGGCCACCAGGAGCGCGATAACAGCCTTGGACTGCAGGCCGTAGCCGACCCAGATCAGCAGCAGCGGGGCGATGGCGACCTTAGGCACGATCTGGAGGATCAAGATGACCGGATAGACCACGCTCTGGAGCACGCGCGAGTAGACGATCGCGATCGCCGCGAGGATCCCCAGGACTACGGCGAGGAGGAAACCCAGGAGGGTCTCGTAGAGCGTGATCCAGGTGTGGTTGGCGTAGAGCTCCACCCGGCTGGCGAACTCCTGCCAGATCGCGCTCGGGGCGGGGATCAGGAACGACGGGATCTGGAAGAGGCGGACCACCACTTCCCAGAGCACAGTGACCACCGTGAGCGTTGCGATGGCCGTCACGACCTCGCGGAGGCGAATAGCGCTCATGGCCTTCCCTCAGGCGCCGGCGGCGAGGTGATATCTCATCCTACTAGGGCTCGGCGTACCGGTCAAGCAACACACGCGCACTGGACAGCATCCCGCAGGGATAACACGGCGGGAGCTCCTGGTTGCTTACTCCATTATCCAGCGTTATCCCCTCGGCCACCTATAGGGCGCCCGCATAAAAAGCCGCCCGCCGTAGTCGGGCCGGCTGCACTAGGCGTTCCGGTGGGGCGCCGGGCGCGGCTCCCACCTGCAGCTACGCCAGCTGGCCACTACCCCGGCCCCAGCAGACGGACAGGTATCATAAGGAGTGAGAGGCGATGGAGGCGCCCCCTGCTGCAAACGCTGCCGATGCTACGCGTTGCCCATGCGCGCAGGGAGGCGCGGGAGGAGACCGCCATGAGTGTGAGCCTGGCCGACCGGGTCTGCGTTCCTTGCCGCGGCGGGGTGCCGCCGCTGACGCCGGAGGAGATCGCCCCGCTGCTGGCGCAGCTCGAGGAGGGCTGGACGGTCGAGGAGAACAAGAAGCTCGTACGCACCTATCGGTTCAAGAACTTCGCCGAGGCCATGGCCTTCGCGAACCGCGTCGCCGCGATCGCCGAGGAGCAGGGGCACCATCCGGACCTGCATGTGCGCTGGGGCGCGGTGCGCGTCGAGGTCTGGACGCACAAGATCGACGGGCTGACCGAGAGCGACTTCATCTTCGCGGCGAAGTGCGACCGCGCCTTCGCCGAGCACCGCGCCGCGGCGGCGCAGGCCTAGCGCCCTCGTCCACGGCGGGACCTCGGGTACCACCGAGCCCCGCTGGGCCATAGGGTGTGGCAGCCCCCGCTGTACGGGCCCGGTCTCACCGTAGCGAGCTGGCCCGCCGCGCTAGTGGCTCAGCCAGCGCTCGTCCAGCTCCGGGCTCTCGTCGGGCAGGAACTCCCGCTGGCAGTAAGGGCAGATCAGGTCGTAGCCGGCGTGCCGCAGCGTCCAGTCGCAGTAGAAGCGCTTGGCACAGCCGGGGCACTTCACCCAGAAGATCCGGTCCATGCGCAACCCCTCCTAGACCTCAGAGCGACTGACAGGCTGGCGCTCACGGGCCGGCCGCGCGCCCCACTCGATCCACTCGTCGAGCTTGATGCGCTGCATCACCTCGGGGGGCATGCGGAACTTCTCGGGGAAGGCCACGTCGAGCGGTCGGGTCGCGTCGATCAGGATCCGCTGCCCCTGGAACGCCGAGGTGAAGACGTTCTTGGTGAAGTTGTGGATGATGTCGAGGTCGCGCAGCGGGTCCATATACGTGTACACGGCCCAGAGCACGTCGCGCTCATTGAACACGTCGATATCGGCGTCCACCACGATGATGACCTCGAAGGTCCACGACTCCGGCAGGGCGGCGATGGCCACCTCCTTGCCCTGGCCCTCGCGCGTCTTGTGGATCGAGATGTAGCAGGCCAGCCGCCCGCAGCCCGAGTACGGCAGGTGGACCGCCTCGATGTTCCCGAAGCGCTTCTGCAGCGCGTTGTAGAGGCTGCCCTCCTTCGGGATCGCCCCGAGGTTCCAGTGGCCCTGGTGGCCGGAGAAGATGTCCTGGTACCACGCCCCCCGCCGGTAGGTGAGCGCCGTCACGTTGAGCACCGGCCGCAGGCACTGCGCCTGGTATAGGCGCGTCACCTCGCCGAACGGGTCGACCACCGTGCGCTCGCCCGGCGGGATCTCCCCCTCGATGAGGAGCTCGGCGTCGGCGGGCACCAGGAACTTCTCCCCCCAGGTCTCGGAGGGCACCAGCCGCAGCGGCTCGCCCAGGAAGGAGCCGATGGTGGCGTAGTCGTCGCTGTCGTAGGGCGTGAGGGCCAGGGCGCCCAGGAAGAAGGCCGGGTGATGGCCGAGGATGTGGACGTAGGGCGCCGGCTCCCCGCGCTGCTCGTACTTGGCCAGGATGCGCTCGAGGTGGGGCGAGTGGATGGACACCCCGGCCTTACGCGCCCCTTTAGGAAAGCCCTTCACGAAGGAGACGTCGTAAACGCCGGTGTCGGGATCCTTCATTACCGCCGCCATGGTGATGACCGCGCTGAGGTCGCCCTCGAAGTGGCGCACGATCGGCAGGCGGCGGATGTCGACCTCCTCGCCGCGCAGCACCACCTGCTTCACCGGCGCCTCGGCCCGATCGATCACCACGGGCGGGATCTGCTCGCGCTCACGCCGCGCGTACTCCAGGCTCAGGGGCAGCTTGCACTGCTCTGGCGGCATGTCCAGCGCCAGGGCGCAGCGCTCGCGGGTGCCGAAGATGTTAGACACGAGGGGGAACTCGGCAGGCTCCCCCAGCAGGTTCAGGGGCTGCTCGAACAGGGCCATGGGGTACTGGCCCCGGTCGTCAAGGTGCTGGAGGATCGCTGTCACCTCGAACGCGTTGGGGTCGATCGGCCGCCGGACGGTCACCACCTGGTCCGGGAACTCGGCACAGATGCGGTTGATGAAGCTGGAGAGATCCTTCGGCATCCGCGTCTCCTCTGGCGTGAACGATATCGGCTTGCTCGGGATTGTGCCGCGCCGGAACGGCGCGCGTCAACTACCGGCCTACTCGTCGATCCGCGGGCTGTCGTCCTGGTGAAAGCGATGCTGACAGTACGGGCAGAGCAGCAGCCAATCCGTGTGCCGCAGGTCGTGGTAGTGGCAGTAGAAGCGGCCCTGGCACTTCGGACAGGTGACCCAGAAGATGCGCGCCATCGTGGTCCCCGGGCAGCTCACGCGCTGGCGGCCGGCGCGGCGACGGGCGCGAGATAGGCGTCGAGATCGATCCGAGCCAGCGCCTCCGCCGGCACCCGCACGCGCTCCTCAAACGGACGGCCAACCGGCTTGGTGGCGTCGATGATCATCTTGGCGCCCATGATGTCGTCCTCCTGCGAGGGGTCGAGCGTGTTCCCCTTGCAGTGGCGGATGATGTCGACATCGCGGTCCGCCTGCACGCGGGTGGCGATCGCCCAGAGCACCTGCTCCTCCTTGTAGGGGTCGATGTCGGCATCCACCACGACCACGTGCTTGATGAAATCGCACTCGCCCAGCGCGATGAGCGCCGCCTGCTTGCTCTCGCCGTCCACGCGCTTGTCGATGCTGATGTAGCAGTGAAAGCGGCCCGTCCCGGAGATGGGGAGGTAGACGCCGCGCACCCCTGGCACTACCCCCTTGATCCGGTTGTACAGGCTCCCCTCCTTGGGGAAACTCCCCAGCGTCCACACGTCGCGGTGGCCCACGAACACGTCCTGGTAGATGGCGTCGTGCCGGCCGGTGATCGCCTTCACCTCGATCACCCAGCGCACCCGCTGGGGGCCGTAGTAGCCGGTGAACTCGCCGAAGGGCCCCTCCACCTCGCGCACGCCCGGCAGCACCTCGCCCTCGATGAGGAGCTCGGCGTCGGCGGGCACCAGGAACTGCTCCCCCCATGTTTCCGAGGGCACCAGCCGCAGCGGCTCGTCGAGGAGCGAGCCCGCCACGCCGTAGTCGTCGCGGCCGAAGGGCGAGACGTTCAGTGCCCCCAGGTAGAAGGCCGGGTGGTGGCTAACGACAATCACGCACGGGGTGGGCTCGCCCCGGCGCTCGTGCTTGCGCACGATCTGCCAGTTGTGGCGGGGCGACATGTGCAGCCCCAGGCGGCGCGGCCCCTGGTACATCGTCCGCAGGAAGGCCAGGTTGTAGGCGCCGCTGTCGGGGTCGCGCATCGCCACCGCCATATCGATATACGGCGCGGGGTCCATCTCGTGGTGGCGGACGATGGGCAGCACCCGCAGGTCCGCGGCCTCGCCCACCTGCACCCACTCCTTGGCCGGCGCCTCCGCGCGCGACACGACCACTGGCGGGATGGAGCGCTCCTCGCGCCGCGCGTACTCCAGGCTCAGCTCCAGCATCGCCTGCTCGGGCCGTAAGCCGAGCGCCAGGGCACAGCGCTCCCGCGTGGCGTAGACATTAGAGATCAGTGGGAAGCGCGCCACTTCCCCCAGGAGATTACGCGGCCGCTCGAACAGCACCAGCGGGTAGCGGTCGCGGTTCTCCAGGTGCTGGAGGATCGCCGTCACCTCAAACGCGGCGGGGTCTACCTCCCGCGGCACCCGCACCATCTGGTCCGGGTAACGCTCCTCCAGCAGGCGGAGGAACTCCCGCAGCTCGCGCGCCATGGGGCCTCTCTCCTCCGTCGCTCAATCCAGAGCGCGCACCGGCGGCAGCGCTGCCGTCAGCAGCGCTACCACCACGACGACCACCGCCGCCAGCAGGCCCAGCGCGAGGTGGGCGCTGCCCAGGGCATAGGCGAGCCCGCCCAGCAGCAGGCCGCTGACGACCCGGGGGCCGTGCACCACCGTCGCATACACTCCCATCACCCGACCGCGCTTGTCGTCGGGCGCGAGCGCCTGCACCAGGGTCTGCCCTAGCGCGTTCGCCACGATGCTCGACGCCCCCACTAGCAGCATAATCATAAACGACAGCCAGAACAGCGGCGAGACGGCAAAGGCCACCAGCAGGCCGGCCCACAGCAGCGTGGCGCCGCACACAAGCAGCCCCTTGTGACCCACGCGCCCCACATAGCCCAGCACGCCCGCGCCGAGGATCGCGCCCATGCCGTTGGCCGAGAGCAGCCAGCTGTAGCCCTGCTGGCCCGCGCCCAGCTCGGCGGCCAGCGCGGGCATCACTGCCTGGAAGGCGAACCCCACGATGCCGGCCGGGATCGCCGCGAGCAGCGTGAGCCCCAGGATCACGGGCTGCTGCCGCACGAAGCGCAGCCCCTCGACGATGCCCTGCCAGCCGGTCGCGCTGTGGGGTGCCACGGCCGTGGGGCGCGGCGCCGGGAGCACCAGCAGGGCGAGCGAGAAGGGCACGTAGATCAGCACGTTGGTGAGCAGGCCGCCGCCCGGCCCGAACGCCCAGAGCAGCCCGCCGCCCACCATCGGACCGAGGAACTGCGCCACATAGCGGCTGGCGGCCGCGAGGCTGAGCGCGTTGGGCAGGTCCGCTTCCTCCACCAGGTCGTGGATAAGCACCTGGCTGCTCGGCATCTGGATCACGCCCGAGAAGCCGTGCACGAGCAGGAGCACAATCATGTGCCAGAGCTGGAGCTGACCGGTGAGATAGAGCAGCCCCAGCGCGCCGGAGCAGAACACATACAGCCCCTGGGTGATCTGAAGCAGGTACCGGTTATCGAAGCGATCCGCCCAGGCGCCGGCGTGCAGGGAAGAGACGAGGAAGGGGAACCAGTGCGCGAATACCGCGTATCCGAGCCAGAACGGCGAATGGGTCAGCTCCCACAGGAGCCAGTAGCCGATGACGTGCTCGATGTTGTCGGCCACCATCGAGATGGTGGAGGTGAGCCAGTAGAGACGGAACTCGGGAACACGGAGTGCAGGGAAGCGAACGGCAGACTCCGCAACAACCGCTTGCGACACTAGCCCTCCGGGAAGTCGTAGGTGAAGGACGTTCGCGCCGATTGTAACACTGGCATGCCGCCCCTCACAACGGCGTACGGCCGGCAGGCCTCCTGGCCACGGCGTTGCCCCGGGCCTGCTACCGTACGGCCTGCAACGTCGGGAGTGCCCCGGTGAAGCATGCGGCATATAATCTTGGCAAGGATCTACGCCGCTGCCGACGCGGCGCACTCGGAGGAGGCGAGCATGCGAGGGCGGGCTTCCCTGGTGGTCGCTGCACTCACCCTCCTGGCCACAGCCTGTCGCGCCGAGGCCCCGGCCCCGGCCGCGGCGCCCCCGCCGGCTGCTCAGCCGGCGGCCGCCGGCGCCAGCAGCCCCAGCTCCCCGCCGCGCCACCTCACCGTCGCGCTGAGCGCCATCAGCGCGATCGTCGCGCCGGTCTGGGTGGCCGTCGACGAGGGGCTCTTCCGCAAGCACGGGCTGGAGGTGGAGATCGCCAACCTCGACGGTGGCTCCCGCGCCGTAGCCGCCATCGTCTCTGGCGACGCACCAATCGGTGTGCTCAACGCGGGCTCGGTCGTGGACGCCCGCCTCCAGGGCACCGACGTGCTGGTGCTGGCCGGCCTGTTCGATACTTACTACTTCCAGATCTACAGCCGCCCGGAGATCCGCTCGCCCGCCGAGCTGCGCGGGCGCACGATCGCTGCCAGCGGCGCGCGCGCCGCTTCCGAGCGAGCGATCATTGACGCGCTCGAGCCCTACGGCCTGGAGCCAGGCCGCGACTACCAGCTCACCTACGTCGGCTCGCAGAGCGGGCGCCTGGCGGCGCTCGAGCAGGGACTGGTCGACGCGACGATCATCGCGCCTCCCTTCGGGCTCAAAGCGCGCGAGGCCGGCTTCAACGAGCTGATTAACCTCGTTACGCTGGGCATCCCCTTCGGCCACTTCGTGGTGGCAAGCAGCGAGAGCTGGATCCGCGCGAACCCGGACACCGTGCGCGCCTTCCTGCGGGCTTATGTCGAGAGCCTGGCGCTGGTCAAGCGCGACCGCGAGGCGACTAAGCGGGCGATCAGCCGCTACACCGATACCACTGACCCGGCCCTCCTCGAGGAGAGCTATCAGGCCGGCATCCCTCAGCTGCCCGACATCCCCTGGGTGCGGGAGGAGATCATCCGCGGCGCGCTGGCCACCTCCGAGAACCCGCGCGCCCGCGATGCGGCGCCCCAGACCTTCTACGACAACCGCTACCTCCAGGAACTCGAGGCGAGCGGCTTCTTCCGCGAGCTGCACGGCCGCTAGGAGGCCCACGCCCCTCGCCCGCCTGGGCGCTGGCCCCGAGCGGGCGGTACAATGACGCAGTCTAGCGAGGGAGGAGCGGCAATGGCGGCGGAGGCGCGCGACTTCGAGCTGGTAGCCCACCACGACCTGGCCGGCCACGGCAACGGCGGCGAGGGGCTCGCCCTCCAGGTGCTGCCCAACGGCCGTCGCGTCTTCTACATCGCCCACGAGTCGGCCCCGATCGCCGTGAGCATCCTCGACGTTACCGATCCCTCCCGGCCGGAGCTGCTCTGCCAGCTCCCGGTGGAGCACCCGGGCGTGCGCGGCAACTCGCTGGCCGTGGTCGACAACCTGTTGCTCGTCGCGCGCCAGGTCGCTCAGCCCGGCGACCAGCCCGCCGGCTTCTGGCTGTACGACGTGCACGACCCCGCGGCGCCACGCCCGCTCTCCTTCTTCGACACCTCCGGCGGACCGTCGCGCGGCGTGCACTACGTGTGGTGCGTCGACGGCCGCTACGCGCACATCTCCACCGGCGCGCCGGACTTCGTGCCGGCGATGAAGGGTGACGACCAGTTCTACATGATCGTGGATATCTCGGACCGCGAGCGGCCGCGGGAGGTAGGGCGCTGGTGGCTGCCCGGCACGCGCCAGGGCGACGCGGCCCCACCCATCACCCCGCGCCGGCGGCCGCGTGACAACGGCGTGCGGCTCCACAACGTCAACGTGCTCCCGGCGCGGCCGGACCGGGCCTACCTCGGCTACATCGACGGCGGCGTCGTGGTGCTGGATATCGCCGACCCCACCGCGCCGCGGCTGGTCGGCCACCTCCCATACCCGCCCGAGCTGCCGGGCTACGCGCACACCGCCACGCCCCTGCCCAGCCGCAACCTGCTGGTGGTCGCCGAGGAGTCGGTCATGCCGGCCTGCGCGGATGCCCCCAAGCTGGTGCGGCTGGTCGACATCGCCGACGAGACCCGGCCGCGCTTTCGCAGCGCCCTGCCCCTGCCGGCCAACCGCGACGAGCTGTGTCGCCGCGGGGGCCGCTTCGGGGCCCACAACGTGCACGAGATCATGCCCCTGCCCGGCTGCGGCGTGTCCGAGAACTTCGTGGTGGGCACGTTCTTTAACGGCGGCCTGCGCCTGTACGACGTGCGCGACGCCGACCAGCCCGTCGAGATCGGCTACTACATCCCCGAGGCGCCGCCCGATTCCCCCGCCGGCGCCATCCAGCTCAACGACGTCTATGTCGACGAGCGCGGCCTATTCTACACCGTCGACCGCCACCGCGGCGGGCTGTACATCTTGCAGTACACCGGCCCCGTAGCACTCGACTTCCGCCCCGGTGCCTCTAGCTAGAAGCGCAGCGCTCGGAGACCCCGCGCGGCACAGCCTGGGGCGCTCTTGGCGCCAAGAGGCTCCCCCTTCTCTGCCATTGCAGTATTGACTGAACTGAGATATTAGAGTAGGATGACAGACGGGCTCAGCCGGTATGGAAACCGCTGTGGCCATGCCGCTGCCGGTCCCAGATCGCGAGGCGCGCGGGCGCGCGAGGCGCGCCCGCAAGGGGGGAGGGATGTCCTCGGTCGTTAGAGGCTTAATCGGCGTTCTCCTGCTAGCCACGGCTCTCGGCGGGTTCGCCCTCGCGACCGCCGCGCAGAACCGGGAGGTCAACGTCTACTCGTCGCGGCACTACGACACCGACGCGCAGCTCTTCGCGGCCTTCACCGCCCGGACCGGCATCCGCGTCAACGTGATCGAGGGCGGCGAAGACCAGCTCATCGAGCGCATCCGCGCGGAGGGGGCCAACAGCCCGGCCGACGTGCTCATCACGGTCGACGCGGGGCGCCTGTGGCGAGCGCAGCAGGCCGGCCTGCTCCAGCCCATCGCGTCGCCCGTCCTGATGGAGCGGGTGCCCGCCAACCTGCGCGACCCCGAGGGCTACTGGTTCGGCCTCACCAAGCGCGCGCGGGTGATCATGTACGCGCGCGACCGCGTCGACCCGAGCGAGCTCTCGACCTACGAGGCGCTCGCCGATCCGAAGTGGCGCGGCAAGATCCTCGTCCGCTCCTCCAGTCACGTGTACAACCAGTCGCTGGTCGGCGCGCTGATCGAAGCGCACGGGCCCGAGTGGACCGAGCAGTGGGCCCGCGGCCTTGTCGCCAACTTCGCGCGCCGGCCCCAGGGCGGCGACATCGACCAGATCAAGGCGGTGGCGGCGGGCGAGGGCGACATCGCGATCGCCAACACCTACTACTGGGTGCGCCTCGCCAAGTCCGATAACCCCGAGGAGCGGGCGGCCGCGGCCAAAGTAGGCGTCTTCTTCCCGAACCAGGGGCCTGGCGAGCGGGGCACTCACGTCAACATCAGCGGCGCTGGTGTCGTGGCCACCTCGCGCAACCGCGACAACGCGATCGCCTTCCTGGAGTTCCTCGTGAGCGACGAGGCGCAGGAGATCTTCGCCAAGGGCAACAACGAGTATCCCGTGGTGGCGGGCATCAGCCTGGATCCGGTCCTCGCCAGCCTCGGCACCTTCCGGGAGGACGAGGTCAGCGCGGCCCGGTTCGGGGCCAACAACCCGCTGGCGCTGATGATCATGGACCGTGCCGGATGGCGGTAAGGCGATCTGCTACACTCACAGCGCGTATCTGGCGGAGCGGTGGGCCGAGGCCCACCGCTCCGTGAGTATGCTCCCCGACCCGCGCGTAGACGGAGACGATGGCTAGCATCTCGAGCCGGCGGGAGGCGAGCGCGCCGCAGCGCACCATGGTCGCCCCCGCCTGGGCGCGCGCCTGGGGCGGCCGGCAGCTGGCCTGGCCGCTGCTGACGCTGGGCATCGCCGCCCTGCTGTCTGTGCCCACGCTCACGGTGCTCGCCAGCGTGCTCGTGCCCCCAGACGCCATCTGGCAGCACCTGGCCACCACGGTGCTGCCCCAGTACATCGCCAACACGCTCGGGCTGTTGCTCGGTGTTGGCGTGGGCGTGCTGGTGATCGGCACAGGCACGGCCTGGCTGGTCACGATGTGCCGCTTTCCGGGCCGGGGGCTCTGGCAGTGGGCCCTGCTGCTGCCCCTGGCGATGCCCACCTACCTGGTGGCCTACACATACACCGATCTCCTGCAGTTCGCTGGCCCCGTCCAGAGCACGCTCCGCGCCTGGTTCGGCTGGAGCCGACACGACTACTGGTTCCCGGAGATCCGCTCGCTGGAGGGCGCGATCGCCGTTATGACGCTGGCATTCTATCCCTACGTTTACCTCCTGGCCCGCGCGGCCTTTCTCGAGCAGGCGCTGGGCCCGCTCGAAGTCAGCCGCAGCCTCGGCCGGGGGCCGTGGCACAGCTTCCTGACGGTGGCGCTCCCGCTGGCGCGGCCGGCCCTGGCCGCCGGTACCGCCCTGGCCTTGATGGAGACGCTGGCCGACTTCGCGACGGTGCAGTACTTCGCGGTCGATACATTCACCACCGGCATCTACCGGACCTGGTTCGGAATGGGCTCGCTGGTGACCGCCGCCCAGCTGGCCGCCTGCCTGCTGCTCTTCGTCTTCGTCGTCCTGGCGCTGGAACGGCTGGCGCGCGGCCGGGCCCGCTTCCACCCGACCGCACTGGGGCAACGGCCGCTCCCGGCCGTCCCACCGTTTCGCCTGCAGGGCCTGCGCGCCGCCGCAGCGGTCGTGGCCTGCCTGCTCCCCATCACGCTCGGCTTCCTCGTCCCCGGCGGCGTCCTGCTGCGGATGGCCACCAGCGGGGGCGATCCACTCGCCGGCGCGATCTTCCCCCAGCTGGCGCGCAACAGCTTCACACTGGCCGCGGTGACCGGCCTCCTCGCCGTTCTGCTCGCTACTCTGCTGGCCTACGGGCTGCGGCTGGCCCCGAGCCTGCTCGCCCGCCTGAGCACCCGCATCGCCGTTCTGGGCTACGCCGTGCCCGGCACCGTGATTGCGGTAGGCATCCTGATTCCCTTCGGCTGGCTGGACCGCGCCGTCGATAGCTGGGCCCAGGCGGTGCTCGGCCGTTCCGCCGGGCTCCTGCTCAGCGGCACCATCGCCGGCCTCATCTTCGCCTATCTCGTCCGCTTCCTGGCGGTGGCCTTCAACACGGTCGAGTCCGGCCTGACCCGCATCGCGCCCAGCCTCGACGAGGCGGCGCGCAGCCTCGGGCACGGCCTGAGCAGCACCCTGGTGCGCGTGCACGCGCCGCTGATGCGTGGCAGCCTCCTGACAGCGGCCATGCTCGTCTTCGTCGAGGTGATGAAGGAGCTGCCCGCCACGCTGATCGTGCGGCCCTTTAACTTCGACACGCTCGCCATCCGCGTGTACCGCCTGGCTACCGACGAGCGGCTGGCGGAGGCCTCGACCGCCGCCCTGGCGATCGTCGCCGTGGGCCTCCTGCCGGTGATCGTGTTGAGCCTCGCCATCGCGCGCTCGCAGCCGGGCCGCCGCCCACCTCCCTGAGCGAGGGTGCTAGCGTGAGCGAGATCGCCGTGCGCGTCGCAGGGCTGGCCAAGGCCTATGGTGCCGTCCGCGCGGTCGACGGTGTCGACTTCACGGTCCGCCGGGGGACCATCCTCGCCCTGCTCGGCCCGAGCGGCTGCGGCAAGACCACCATCCTGCGGCTCATCGCCGGCTTCGAGCGGCCGGACCAGGGGGAGGTGGAGCTGGAGGGCCAGCGCGTGGCGGGGCCGGGGGTCGAGGTTCCCCCCGAGCGCCGACGCGTGGGCATGGTCTTCCAGGACTACGCCCTGTTCCCGCACCTGACCGTGGCGGCCAACGTGGCGTTCGGGCTGCCGCGCATCCCCGACCGGCGGGCCCGCGTCGAGGCGCTGCTCGCCCAGGTGGGGCTCGCCGGGCTCGGCCACCGCTGGCCGCACGAACTCTCCGGCGGCCAGCAGCAGCGCGTGGCGCTCGCCCGCGCGCTCGCCCCGCGGCCGCGAGTGCTGCTGCTCGATGAGCCGTTCTCCAACCTCGACGCCCCGCTGCGCGCCCGGGTGCGGGCCGAGGTCCGGGCGCTGCTGGCGGAGGCCGGCGTGACCGCGATCTTCGTGACCCACGATCGCGAGGAGGCGCTGGGCCTGGCCGACGAGGTCGGCATCCTGGCAGCCGGCCGGCTCCTCCAGCTCGCCGCGCCGGAGGTGCTCTACCGCTGGCCAGCCTCGCCGGCCGTCGCCACGGCAGTGGGCGACGCCAACTTCCTCGACGGCACGGCCCAGGGCCTCACGGCAACCTGCGAGCTGGGCACGGTGCCGCTGGCGCAGCCGAGCGAGGGCCCGGTCCGCCTGCTGCTGCGGCCGGAGGCGATCCGCCTGGAGGTCGATACGGCCGGCAGCGCGCGGGTAGTTGGGCGTGAGTTCCTGGGCCCGGACCAGGTGCTCCACGTGCGGCTGCCCTCTGGCGCCACCCTGCGGGTGCGGCTACCCGCCGATCAGCCCATCGGCGCTGGGGCGCAGGTAGCGGTGTGGCCGCGGGGACCACTACTGGCCTTCCCCCGCGCTGCCGCGGACGAGGCGGAGGGTGTATAGGCCGTTGTTGATGTCGCTCGCCACGACCAAGTCGCCCTCCACCGCCACGCCCCACACCAGCGGGCCGGGCCCCAGGTAGGTGGGCACGGCTCGCGGGGACGCTGGGGGCGGGGGGATCCAGGCCGCGACCTCCCGCGGCGCCGCCGGGTCTCGGATGTCCAGCACCCGCACGCCGTCCGAGAACCAGGATACGAACAGCAGCTCGCCCTGGACGACCGGGTTGTGCGCCGAGAAGCGGCCGGGCTCGGCCGGCCCCTGGAGCGGGTCGACCTGGGCGCGCGGGGTGCGGTAGCGGCTCAGCAAGCGGGGCTGCGCGGGGTTGGTGACGTCCCAGAAGCGGAGGCCGCCGAAATCCTGATACCCGCGCAGGTCAGCGGCGAGGGTCACTTCCACCGGCTGACCACGGGCCAGGACGGCCTTCAGGCGCTCGCCCGCGCCGCGAGGGATGCCGAACGCGCCCAGGGGCCCGCTATCCGACGTGGGGGTGAGCGGCGCCTCCGCGCTGTTGATGATCACCGCTCCCACCGCGCCTGCCGCCTGCGCACGCTCCACCTTGTCGGCGAACGGACAGCCCCCGCGCTCCAGCAGCGCGATGTGTCCCTGGGGGTCCTGGGGGTAAGGATCGGGCGTCGCGATGTGCTCCCCGCGCAGCCCCGCCCGGGCAGTCCAGTCGCCAGCGGGACAGCCGCGCCCGAGGTAAGCTAACTCCGCCGTCACTGTCTGTGTGTCGGGCCAGGGCGGCGCGGGCAGCGTGCCGCCGGCCGGTATCATGCCCGCCACCTCGGGCGGTCCATCGACGCGCACCGCGCGCTGCTCGACATCCAGCACTTCGTCGGCCTCGATCAGCACACGGCCGTCCGGGGTCAGGTCCGCCGAGTGGGCGTTCCCCTCCTCCTCGGCAGCGAAGGTGGTGCGGCCGAGCAGGCGCGGCGCGGCGGGGTCGGTGAGGTCGAGGATCACCACGCCGGCGTCCCAGTAGGACACATAGGCGCGCAGGCCGTCGGCGCTCGCGCGGGCGCTGTGGCCATAGACTAGCGGATCGCTTCCCTGCCCGTCCTCTTGTCCCAAGCCCAGCGCCGCCCGGGCGCCCCAGGCCGCGAGCTGGCGCGGCGCGCGGGGATCGGTTACCTCCACGATGCGGAGATCACCCAGCCGCTCAGGATGGCCCGCCTCCGAGAAGGGCACGGCGAGCAGCGCCAAGACGCGCCCATCGACGCGCTGCACGAGGTCGAGTTCATGTACTCCGCCCGTGCCCGGCCCCACATCGAAGAACGCCAGCGCCTGAGGCGCCCGGGGATCGGTGACGTCCCAGAGCTCCAGCCCGCGCCGCCCGTTGCTGCCGCAGTTCTGTAACCCGACGGCCAGCAGATCGCCCCGGAAGGCCGGGGTATCGACCGCCCGCACCCGGATGACCTCGGCGCTCGTGCCCGGGTGCTGGGCGAGGGTGCCGAGGAGTGCCGGCTGGGTGGGGTCGGTGAGGTCGACGAGCTTGACCCCGGTGCCGGGACAGCCGCGCGTGCGGTCGTTGTTCGCCGCCCAGGTACCGACGTAGGCCACGCCCCGGTGGAGCCACACGTCGGCGTTCAGCCCCGTGCCTCCGAGGTCGTGGTGGCCCAGCAGCTCGAGTCGGGCCTCGCCCTGCGGCGCCCGCGCCTCCCCAGCGCCGCGCGCAGCAACGGGGCGCCACGGCCTGGTAGCCCCCGACCAACCCGCGGCGGCGCCGGCCAGCCCGAGCGCTAGGCCGGCGGCCACGAGCCAAAGCACCCAGCGGCCCGGCCGCCGGCACTGCACGTGCATGCTCCCCTGCACGGAACCAGCGGGCTGGAGCTAGGCCCCGGCCGCGCGCTGGCGGCGGCTGACCGGCCGCGCCGCCGCCGCCTCGCGCTGGGCCAGCAGCTTCTCTAGCTCCTCTACGTCGGACTGCTCGTCGTAGATCAGCTCTTCGATGAGGAACCGGAGCGCCACGTCGTCTTGCACCAGCTCGTAGGTCTCGGTGTAGGCCCGCACGCTCTCCCGCTCGCGCGCCAGGTCCTGCTCGAGCATCTCCTGGAGCGTGGTCGCCTGCTGCACGGGCGCCGGCTCGACGGTCGGCACGCCACCCAAGGCGACGATCTTCTCGCCGAGCTTCTTGGCATGGCCCAGCGAGCTGTCCGCCTGCTTGGCAAAGAACGGGGCGAAGACCTCGCGCTCCGTCCCGCGCACCAGGTAGCTATGCTGGAGGTACTGGATCACCGCGCCGTACTCGAGCGCCAGGTTGCGGTTCAGGGCAGCGATCACTCGCTCGCGGTCCATCGCTTCTCTCCTGGGGAACGAGGCTCGGTTTAACTCCACCCGCGCCGGCACCGATCAGGAACACGCGCTACAACGGGATTGTAGCGCCCCTCCCGACGGAGCGCCTAGGCATGCTGCGCCTGCGCGGCCCGCCACCCCTGGGTAGCGACGTACAGCCGGTAGCGCGCGTGCAAGTACCGCTCGATGTGCTGCGCCGCGGCCAGATCGAGCCGGAAGTGCTCCGCCGTCTCGGCCAGCGAGTGCGGCTGATCCGCCCACCCAGCCCGGTAGGCGAGGAAGCGGCGATGCAAGGGGTGCAAGCTCGCGAGGAACTCGGGCGCGGGGCTGGCTAGCAGCCCGAGCGCCGGCTCGGCCTCGGGCGCGCGCCTGGGGCGCTTACCAGGCACGCTGAACAAGGGGGGCAGCCGCAGCGCACTCATCGCGCGACTCGGGGGAAGGGGATGAGGCGACCGCGGTCGCCCGCCGCCGGGCGCCGGCCTGCACCGGCGCGCGCACGGGGGCGGAACGGGAGGATACGGCCGCGGTCGTCGTGCTCAAGGGAAGGGGAGGCATGCTGGGCGAGGCAGCGCGTGAGCGCAGCGGTGTGGACTGCTAGGAGCTGCTGGAGAGAGCGTGCCTGCGCGGCGTCCAGAAGGATCGTCTTCTGCGTGTACCAACCGATCCCTTCGGCCCAGTGGCGCTGCTCCAGCCGGAACCAGGGCTGGCCATCGGGGCCCACCAGCGGGACAACAGCAATCGTCGCCTGCAGGCCACCATCAGAGGTTGCTACCCGCTCCTGATCGCCCTGTGCCATCGCTGCCCCTCTCGCGCTGCACGCCTGTCCACACGCGCGTGCTGCTAGTTATAGCTTATACCAAATTTCAGCGCCCACTAAACAGTAGCCATAGCTTAGCAGGATCGCGCAGCGGGCGCAAGGCCTAGGGTGCAGGCGCAGCGCTGGAGCGAGCCGCGGGGCAAGGCTCCTTGCTATAGTGAGGAGAAATGCCGTGCCGGGGCGATCCGCCGGCCTCGCGCTCCCGCCCCGGGCTGTGCGCTCGGGGCACCGCGGGGGAGCCAGCAGGAGGACGAGATGGTGGTGAACTCGCTCAAGCCACGCAGCCGCGAGGTGACCGAGGGCATCGAACGCGCGCCCCACCGGGCGTTCCTGCGCGCCATGGGGCTCGACGACGAGGCCCTCCAGCGGCCGTTTGTCGCCGTCGCCAGCACCTGGAACGAGGCCACGCCCTGCAACCTCGCGCTCGATCGCCAGGCGGCGGCGGTCAAGCGTGGGGTGCTCGAGGCTGGGGGCACCCCGCGGGAGTTCGTCACGATTGCCGTGAGCGACGGCATCGCCATGGGCCATGAGGGCATGCGCGCCTCGCTGGTCAGCCGCGAGACGATCGCCGACTCGGTGGAGCTGATGGTGCGCGCGCACTGCTACGACGCGCTGGTCGGCCTGGCGGGCTGCGACAAGAGCCTGCCGGGGATGCTCATGGCGATGGCCCGGCTCAACATCCCGAGCATCTTCCTCTACGGCGGCACCATCCTGCCCGGGCAGTTCCGCGGCCGCAACGTCACCATCCAGGATGTGTACGAGGGCGTCGGTGCCGTGCTCGCGGGCCGGATGACCGAGGCCGACCTCCACGAGCTGGAGTGCAGTGCCTGCCCCGGCGCGGGCTCCTGCGGCGGGCAGTTCACGGCGAACACGATGGCCTGTGTGGCGGAGGCTATCGGGATGGCGCTGCCCGGGAGCAGCTCGCCGCCCGCGGTCGACCCCGACCGCGACCGCTACGCCGAGGAGTGCGGCCGCGCGGTCCTGCGCCTGCTAGAGCTAAACCTGCGCCCGCGCCAGATCCTCACCCGCGAGGCGTTCGAGAACGCGGTGGCGATCGTAGCCGCGACCGGCGGCTCGACGAACGCCGCGCTGCACCTGCCGGCGCTGGCACACGAGGCCGGGGTGCGGCTGACCCTCGACGACATCGAGCGTGTCGCGCGGCGCACGCCCACGCTCGCGGACCTGGTGCCGGGCGGTCGCTTCGTGATGCTCGATCTGCACCGCGTGGGCGGCGTGCCGGTGGTACTGAAGCTCCTGCTGGACGCCGGCCTGCTGCATGGCGACTGCCTGACCGTGACCGGCCGCACGATGGCGGAGAACCTCGCGGGCGTGACGTTCCCGGAGAACCAGGAGGTGGTGCGCCCCCTCGACCGGCCGCTCAGCCCGACCGGCGGGCTAGCCATCCTGCGGGGCAACCTGGCGCCTGAGGGCGGCGTGGTGAAAGTCGCGGGGGTGAAACGCCTCGTCCACCGCGGCCCGGCGCGCGTCTTCGACGGCGAGCAGGCCGCCTTCGCCGCCGTGGAGCGGCGCGAGATCAAGCCGGGCGACGTGGTGGTGATCCGCTACGAGGGCCCCAAGGGCGGACCGGGCATGCGGGAGATGCTCGCCGTCACAGCGGCACTCGTCGGCCAAGGCTTGGGCGAGGAGATCGCGCTGGTGACCGACGGCCGGTTCAGCGGGGCCACCCACGGGCTCATGGTGGGCCACGTCGGGCCGGAGGCGCAGGTGGGCGGTCCTATCGCCGCGCTGCGCGATGGCGACATCATCCTCGTGGACGCCGAGCGCGGCCGGCTGGAGGTCGAGCTGGACGATGCCGAGCTGCGCCGCCGGCTGGCGAACTGGCGGCCCCCGGCGCCGCGCTACCCGGGCGGCGTGCTGTACAAGTACGCGCAGCTCGTGGGCCCGGCCTGCGAGGGGGCGGTAACCCACCCGGGACTGCCCGCCTGACCGGGCGGCGCGCCCGGAGTGATGGAGCATGGGCCAGGCGCTCCTGACCGTGAACGGCCCGGGTCAGCGGCAGCACACCGCCGACCTGGCTCAGCTCCCCGCACTGCTCAGCGACGCCCATACCCTCCTCTGGCTGGACCTCCAGGACCCAGGGCCCGCCGAGCTGGCCCTGCTGCGCCGCGAGTTCGGCTTCCACGAGCTGGCGCTCGAGGACGTGGTCAAGCGCCACCAGCGCCCGAAGTGTGACCTGTACGACCGCTACTACTTCATCGTCATCTACGTCGCCGAACATAGCGCTACCGAGTTCTGCCCCCGCGAGCTGCAGCTGTTCTGGGGGACCAACTACCTCGTGACTATCCACGACGGCCCGCTCGCCGTGCTCGATGAGGCACGCCGGCGCTGGGAGCACCGCGAGCTGGGCTCGCGCGGGGGAGTAGCCCAGCTCGTCTACACCCTGCTCGACAGCATCGTCGACGGCTACTTCCCGCTGCAGGACTGGGTGGGCGAGCGCGTGGAGGCCATCGAAGAGGCGATCTTCGCCCATAGCGATAGCACCGTCCTGACCGACCTGTTCCGCCTTCGCAAGGACCTACTGCAGATGCGGAAGCTGCTGGCGCCGACACGGGACGTGCTGAATGAGCTCCTCCGGCGCGACCTGCCGCTGTTTCCGCCCTCGCTCCGGCCCTACTTCAACGACGTGTACGATCACACGCTGCGCATCCTCGACGGGCTGGATACCTACCGCGACCTGCTGGCCTCGGCGCTGGATGTGTACTTGTCTGCCACCTCCAACCGGCTGAACCAGCTCGTCAAGCGCATGACCGCGCTGACGCTAATCGTGATGGTGCCGACCCTGATCGCCGGCATCTACGGGATGAACTTTACCCACGCCTTTCCGAGTTACGAGCTGGAGTGGGGGTTCTGGCTCATCATCGGTCTAATGGCTACACTGATGGCAGCAGGGGTCGCGCTGGCGCGGCGGCTCGACTGGCTGTAGCGTCGGCGTAGCGAGGCGCTGGGGTGGCAACACGCCCGCCACCAGCCTCGCGCGCCAGGCACCGAGAGGCGCCCGGAAGGGTGGGGGAGGCGCCATGCTGATCCGCCTCGTGGACGTGGTGAAGGTCTTCCAGACGGGCAAGCGGCAGATCGTCGCGCTCGACGGCATCACGATGGACGTGCGCGACGGGGAGTTTCTGGGCGTCGTCGGGCCCTCGGGCTGCGGGAAGAGCACGCTGCTGGCGCTCATCGCGGGGCTGGAGGCGCCGACCGCCGGCTCCGTCAGCTTCGTTGGCGAGCAGCGCGCCCAGACGCGCACCGCGATGGTCTGGCAGGACTACCGCCTCCTGCCCTGGCGTGTGGTAGAGCGCAACGTGGGGATCGGCCCGGAGTTCCGCCGCCGCCCCGAGGAGGAGCGGCAGAGCATTGTCAGCCGGCTGCTGCGCAAGGTGCGGCTCCAAGGGTTCGAGCAGTTCTTCCCCGGCCAGCTCTCGGGCGGGATGAAGCAGCGCGCCGGCATTGCCCGCGCGCTCGCCAACGATCCGGAAGTGCTGCTCATGGATGAGCCGTTCGCCCACCTCGACGCGCTGAACCGGCGGATGATGCAGCTGGAGCTGCTCACCCTCTGGGAGCAGACCCACAAGACCGTGGTCTACGTGACTCACAGCATCGACGAGGCCGTGCTACTCAGCGACCGCGTGGTGGTCATGACCGCCAGTCCCGGCCGCATCAAGGACTTCGTCGACATCGAGCTGCCGCGGCCGCGCACGGCCGACATGATGGCGCTCCCCGCCTTTGGCGCCGCCACGCAGCGGATCTGGCGGCTGCTGGAGGACGAGGTGCGCCGGGCCGGGGAGGCGCAGGCCCGCCGCGACGAGGCGGCGGGCGATCACAAACGCGTTTCCATGCGCATGCCAGGCCTAGACGGTCCGCCCCGGCGCTGGTAGCCTAGGCCCAGCCCCGCCCTGGTAACGGTGGGGCTGACGTCGCAGGGGAGGAGGCCGATGGCCACCAACTACTGGTTGATCGTGACCTCGCCAGAGAACATCGCGATCACGCGCCGGCTGGGCTTCACCATGCAGGGGATCAAGAGCCGCCACCGCAAGAAGGCGGAGCGCATGCAGCCGGGCGACCGGATGGTCCTCTATGCCACGGGGCGCCAGGCCTTCGCCTTCACGGCCACGATCACCTCGCCGTACTGGGAGGAGCACACGCCTGTCTGGGATGGGCGCAAGAAGGGAGAGGACTATCCCTTCCGGGTGCGCATCCGGCCGGACGTCGTGCTTCCCGAAGAGGCCTATGTGCCGGCCGTGACGCTGCTGCCCGAGCTGGAGTTCCCCCGCAAGTGGCCGGCCGAGCACTGGCAGCTCGCCTTCCAGGGCAATGTGCACCTCATCTCCGAGGCGGATTTCGCCCGCATCGAGGCGGCCATGCGCGCTGCCCAGCGCGCCGCCGCTCCCGCCTGAAAGACGCCACGCGAGGAGGCCCTATGCGCCAGACGATCCGCTGGCAGGCGAGCGGGGCACCCTACGCCGTGCCCGAGCTCGCCATCGACCCCGCGCGCACAGCGCTGCTGATCGTGGACATGCAGCAGTACTCCGCGCTGCCGCGCCAGGTGCTCGACGCCAACCTGCGGCTGCGTGACTTCTTCCGCGCTCACGGCCTGCCGGTCATCTACCTGCGCGTGGGCTCGCTGCTGCCCGACGCGCAGGACCAGCACCCCAAGCGGCGCGAGAGCTGGCTGCGCGCGCCGGGCGCCCCGCCCTTCCGCTGCCCGCGGGGCAGCGCGGCCTACGAGCTGTGCGCCGAGCTCGCCCCGCTGCCGACCGAGCTGGTACTCGACAAGAACTCGACCGGCGCCTTCAACTCGTCGCCCCTCGACTACTACCTGCACCAGCTCGGCGTCGAGAACCTGGTAGTCACTGGCGTCTCGACGAACCACTGCGTGGACACGACCGCGCGCGATGCCGCCGACCGGGGCTACAACGTTATCCTGGTCGAGGACGCCTGCGCCGACCGCGATCCGGTCGCCCATCGCACCACGCTAGAGACCTTCGCCCGCCACTTCGGTGCGGTGCGCCGGACCGAGGAGGTGCTCGCGCTCTTCACGGCTCTGTTGAGCCGGGCGCCCGCTGGCGTCGCCTAAGCCGCCAGGCCCGGCCCCACGGTAGACCGGGAGCGAAGCGTATGCGCGGCAGCATCCCCTGGCAGCCGCCCCGCCCGGACCGCTACACCATCGCCGAGCTAGCGATCGAGCCGCGCGCCACGGCGCTGCTGCTGCTCGACCTGCAGGTAGCCCATCTGGATCCCGAGCGAGGCCTCGGGCGCCGCCTGCGCGCTACGCCAGCCCAGCATGCTTACTACTACACCCGCGTGGCGGAGGTCGTGCTGCCGAACGTGGCGCGGCTCCAGGCGTTCTTCCGCGCCCACCGCCTGCCGATCGTGTACACCCGCCTCGGGCTCCTGACCGCAGACGGGCGGGAGCTCGCGTCCTGGAGCTGGCACGCCGCGGCGCAGCGCGTGGCCGGCGACATCCCGCCGCGCTACCCGCCCGGCGCGCCCGAGCGGGAGCTGTGGCCCAGCCTCG
>Ga0070739_10002278_pt1 | contig 26227 bp, 21 predicted proteins | sample Coa_R1_7_FD_66445 | JGI IMG/M metagenome (GOLD analysis project Ga0070739, IMG submission 66445) | Surface soil microbial communities from Centralia Pennsylvania, which are recovering from an underground coalmine fire - Coalmine... | ecosystem: Environmental > Terrestrial > Soil > Unclassified ...
AGGCGCCCGTGATGTCCGAGCCGATCTCAACCGGCCTGTATATCTAATTCGGTCGCGGTAACCGCGTCGTAGCGATCTGCGACGCGGCTACCAATTCACCTACCTCACCGAAAGTCGACCGAGAACGCAGGTTCGAACGGCGACCGGAGTGGGCACCTGCGCGTGAAGCCGCCATATACGGTCGGTCAACGACCAGCTGGAGCGCTGTTCCAGCCGACATCTGACGAGACGTCACACGGCGTGAGTGGTCAATTGATTCGCGTGACCAGAGTAGACCTGTTCGTCCTCAGCCGCCCGGAAAGTGCGTTTTTGCCGTCCGGCGGCGAGGTTATTCGAACGTAATATTTTCTTGGAAAGCCTGTTGCCCTAAGCGTTCGGCCTGGCAAGGTAGGGACGCCAAAAGCGACCGCGACGGTTGCAGAGTCTTGACTGCCGTCGGCGGGCGCCGAACCGCAAGGGGTAACACCATGTCTGGGCACAAACGCACGCCGGCCGACCGAACCGGAGGCCGGAGCGCCGCGCAACACCGCGGTCAGAACAGCGACATGCCCTCCGTCACAGGTCATGGTTTCGCCGACACGAATCAGCGTGGAATGAATCAATACGGCGCACATCAGCACGACTCGGCCGACTCGGAGCAACTCGGCCCGAATCAGCACGACGCGAATCAGTACACGGGCAGGCGGCGGGCCGGGTTCAACTCCGGCGACCAGGGCCGGCGATCCGGCTACGGTCACCGCTCTGAGCTCGGCATCGACGAGTCCGGATACCGGCTCACCGGTTCCGGCTCCTACGCCGACACTGCTACCGCTACCCACCGTGCCGCCGGCTCGAACCTCGACGGCGCCGCGACCTACGGCGCAGAACGAGCTTCCCGGCGCAGCGCCGGACGCCCGCGCACCCCCGGACGCCGCCGCGCGCCGGTTGCGGAGAACACGCGGCCTCACTTATCCGGCCGGCTCGCCAAGGCCGGGCCGCTCGCCCTCGCCATGGCGATCGGCGGCGCGGTGGCCGCCTTCGCCGCGCCCAACGCGCCAGCCGCGGCCACGCCGCCGGTCGTGACGTGTGCGCTGCGGGTTCCGGATCAGCCGTTGACCGCGCAAGGCCTCGCCACGCCCTACGAGCTGTCCGGCTTCGGCGGCCAGGGCTGCCACGAAGCCAACGCCGGTACGGCGGCCTTCGTGCAAGGGCTCATACTCGACCCGGCCACTGGCCAGCTGTCCGTCTACGACCCGCTGGTCATCGACCGAGGCAGTGAACCGGCTGTGGCCCCGGTGGTGCCGACCCTGCCCGCGAACGCGATCGTCGCGCTCTGGTTCGGCTTCAACGGCAACGTGCTCACCTTGGAGGGCAACGGGGTTCAGGACGGCGCCTGCGTCAACGGCACGGACGGTTCGCCGTTCGGCCAGTTCGCCTACTGCAACGCGCCGGCTCTGTTCACGGCCGCGCACACCGCGATCACGCAGGGCAAGCTCAAGATCCCGCCGATCGGCACCGCCGCGGACAAGCAGCCGTGCCCGACGACGCGTGACTTCGGCATCGTGGACCAGGACCAGAGCGACAACGTGACCACCACGTACCTCGTCCTGGCCGACGGGCGCACCGCGCAGAACACCCAGGCCGCCGCGAAGCAGCTGCGCGGCAAGGCCCCGACCGTGCTGGCCAACGGCAGTGACAACCTGCTGGTCGACCACTTCGTCGACCCGGCGCTCGATTGCGCGCCGTTCACCGCGCCGGATCTGGCGAACGACGGGTTCTCCGCCACCGCGCTGGGTCTCAACGAACTGCAGGCCGAGGCAGACCAGGCCGCACCGGTCGCCCTGGTGCCGCTCAACGACCCGATGGTGCTGAACAACGACGGCGCGCAGAACGATCAGAAGGCTGATCTTTACCGCGCCGGAGTGGACCAGCCGCCGCTGGCCCAGGTGCCTGGTTCCGCCGCGCAGTACTGCGCGAACCTGCGGACGCTCGGCGTCGCGCGCACGAAGCTGGATCGCACGCTGACGGACACGACCGTCTCGCCTGACACCGGCGCGGCGTCGAATCTGTTCACGTTCCTGGCGATGCGGCTTCAGCAGTCCTACGCGAACCTTGGTTGCCAGGAACTGCTGGGCATGCGCAACCCGGTTCATTTGAAGCTGAACGGGGCCGGCCTGGTGGTGGACGCCAGCTTCGACCGGGTGAACGTCGGTCCCTCGGCGAGCCCGAGCGCCAGCGCGAGCGCGGCGGCCAGCCCGAGCGCCAGCGCCGGCGCGGGAACCTCCGCGTCGCCGAGCGCCTCGGCCGTCGGTGCCGCCAGCCCGAGCGCAAGCCCGGTCACGGTCACCACGGCTCCGGCGCCTCCGGTGCAGAGCAGCACGCCCGCGACGACCGTGACGACGCCACCGGCCGCCACCTCGAGCAACGCCGCGCCGCCGCCTCCGGCAGCGACGCCGAGCAGCGCGAGCACGACGGCTCAAGGCGCGGCCGCCGGAGCGAACCACAGCTCGCCCGGACCGGTCGGGTCGGCTAGTGCGGGCGGCGTCGGCGGCGTCGGCGGGGTCACCGGCTCCGTCGGATCCGGGCAGCAGAACGGCCAGTCCGGCGGCAACTCGTCCTCGGACGGGGCCGCGGGCGTGGGCTCGGTCGGCGGCGTAGTCGGCGCCACGACGACCGGAGGCAAGCCGGTCGTCGCGGTGACCAGCACTCCGATCAGCGTCGCAGGGTTCGAGCACACGTACACTGCCGGTTCCGCCAACCCGAACAGCGCGCTGGCCGGGCCGGATCCCATGGCCAAGACCGGGTTCAGCGTCATGAACTCGCGGGTGTTCTGGGCGCTGGCCGGTGCGTTGATCGTGCTCTGCGCGTCGCTGCTGTACCAGCGCAGGCCGAAGCAGCGTAGGCAGAGCAGGCGCGGCACGTCTTGATGACGGTTACCGGCTCGTAAGGGCTGGGAGCTACTGCCAGACGAGGAAAAGGGGGAGCAGGAGGGAGCAGCTGAGCCGGGTCGCGCGGGCGGCCCGGCTCAGCCGTTCCTGGAGCCAGTCAAGGAGTGAACCGGCGGGCGGGCCGCTCTGCGATTGCAGCGCTGAAGTACGCGGCAGCCGCGCCGACCGGCGGGACGTCAGCCCACGGACGAATACGCCACCACGCGGCAAACCAGCCGCGCCAGGAAGGCCGTTAGCCGACCGAGGAGTACGCCACGACGCCGCGGCGCAGCAGGTCCACGGCAGCGTGCGCGGTGTCCCGGATCCGGGCCGAGTCGGCGCTCTGCGACGCCAGGGTCGCGGCCGCGTCGGCGAGCTGCCCGAGTAGGTCGATCAGCTGCTTGCACCAGCGCACGAAGTCTCCGGCGGGCAGGCCGACCTCCTCCAGCACCGTGTCCAGCCGGTGCCCGGTCGCCCACTGGTAGGCCGCCCACGCGAAACCGGCGTCCGGCTCGCGCTGGAAGTCCACCGAGTAGTCGCCCTCCAGGTCGTGCAGGGTCAGCCACAGCCGCACGGTGCGCTCGATCGCCTCGTGCGCCTTGCCCTTCGGCAGCCGGGGCGGGCCGTAGTCCTCCGTGTTGCGCGCCTCGTATACCAGCAGCGAGACCGCCGAGGCCAGCTCCGCCGGGGTCAGCCCGTCCCACACCCGTTCGCGCAGGCACTCGGCGGCCAGCAGGTCCAACTCCGAGTAGATGCGCGCCAGCCGTCTGCCCTCCGAAGTCACCCGCTCGCCGTCGAGGTAGCCCAGGACCGTGAGCACCGAGCACACCCGGTCGAAGGTGCGCGCGATGGAGTGAGTACGACCCTTGACGCGCTTGTCCAGGCCCTCGGTCTCCCGCTCGAGCCGGTAGTAGCGTTCGGCCCAGCGCGCGTGGTTCTCCCGGTCCTCACAGCCGTGGCACGGGTGCGCCCGCAGGGCCTTGCGCAGCCGGCCGATCTCAGCGTCGTCAGCGGCTGTCGACCGCTCGCGGCGCGGGCGCACCGGCTTCTCGCCGTCACTGAAACCGGCCTTGGTGCGCAGCGTCGCGGCCAGGTCGCGGCGGGCCTGCGGCGACTTGTGGTTGAACGTCTTCGGGATGCGCATCCAGCCGGTCGGCTCGACCGGTACCGGGAAGTCGAGCATGGAGAGCGTGACGACCTGGCGCTCGGCGGTCAGCACCCGCGGCCGCGGTCCGTCGCGCCCGGCGTCCAGGCCCGGATCCAGCACCACGGCGAGCCCGGCCTTGCGCCCGGCCGGCACCACGATGATGTCGCCGGTCTTGAGCGCTTCGAGGGCCGAGGCCGCGGCCGCGCGGCGTTGGGTCGCGCCCTGCCGGGAGAGCTCGGCCTCCCGGTCCGACAGCGAGCGGCGCAGGCCCATGTACTCCTCGAAGTCGCCGAGGTGGCAGGTCATCGCCTCCCGGTAGCCCTCAAGCGCCTCCTGGTTGCGGCGCAGCTGCCGGGTCAGGCCGACCACCGCCTTGTCCGCCTGGAACTGCGCGAAGGAGCTCTCCAGCAGCGCGCGGGCGCGCACCTTGCCGACCTGGCCGACCAGGTTGACCGCCATGTTGTACGAGGGCTTGAACGAGGAGCGCAGCGGATAGGTGCGGGTGGAGGCCAGGCCGGCCAGCGCGCGCGGGTCGAGTCCTGGCCGCCAGACCACGACCGCGTGGCCCTCGATGTCGATGCCGCGCCGCCCGGCCCGCCCGGTCAGCTGGGTGTACTCGCCGGGGGTGATGTCGGCGTGGAACTCGCCGTTCCACTTGACCAGCGACTCGAGCACCACGCTGCGCGCCGGCATGTTGATGCCCAGCGCCAACGTCTCGGTGGCGAACACCGCCTTGACCAGGCCCGCCGCGAACAGCTCCTCGACGATCTCCTTGAAGGTGGGCAGCATTCCGGCGTGGTGCGCCGCGACGCCGCGCTCGAGGCCGTCGGCGAAGTCGTGGAATCCCAGGACGTTGAGATCCTCGGCGGGCAGTTCGGCGCAGCGGACGGACACGTGCGCGCGCACCTTGGTGCGCTGCTCCTCGGTCAGCAGCCGGACGCCGGAACGCAGGAACTGCTGCACCGCGGCGTCGCAGCCGGCCCTGGAGAAGATGAAGGTGATGGCGGGAAGCAGCCCCGCCGAGTCGAGCCGCTCGATGACGTCGACCCGGCTGGGCGGCGGCGGGATCCGCCGCGGACGCCCTCCGCGGGAGCCGGGGCGTCCGCCGCCGAAGGAGGACGCGCCAGCCCGCCCGCCTCGGGGCGCGAAGCCGAAGCGCTCCTCTTCGCGGGCGAAGCGCACCAGCTCCGGGTTGACCCGCGCCACGTCCGCCTCGTGCGGGTCCGCGCCCGCGTACAGGTCGTAGAGCTTGCCCCCGGCGAGCACGTGCTGCCAGAGCGGGACCGGCCGGTGCTCGGAGACGATGATCTTCGTCTCGCCGCGCACGGTTTCCAGCCACTCGCCGAACTCCTCGGCGTTGGACACGGTCGCGGAGAGGGACACCAGCTGTACCGACTCGGGCAGGTGGATGATCACCTCTTCCCAGACCGCGCCGCGGAACCGGTCGGCGAGGTAGTGCACCTCGTCCATGACCACGTAGCCGAGGCCGTCGAGCGCGGTGGAGCCGGCGTAGAGCATGTTGCGCAGCACCTCGGTGGTCATCACCACCACCGGCGCGTCACCGTTGATCGAGTTGTCCCCGGTCAGCAGGCCGACGCTGTCCGCGCCGTGCCGCTTGACCAGGTCGCCGTACTTCTGGTTCGACAGCGCCTTGATCGGCGTGGTGTAGAAGCACTTGCGGCCCTGAGCCAGCGCCAGGTGCACGGCGAACTCGCCGACCACGGTCTTGCCCGCGCCGGTCGGCGCCGCGACCAGCACCCCGTGCCCCTCCTCAAGGGCCCGGCACCCGTCGAGCTGGAACTGGTCGAGGCCGAAAGAGTAGAGCTGGGCGAAGCCGTGCAGCTGCGTCCGCTCCTCGGCCTGGCGGCGGCGGGCGGCGGCAAACCGCTCGGCGGGCGAGGTCATACTTCAATCCTAGGCGACAGCGCAGACAAGCCGCTGATCGTTTCCGCAGCGCGCCGATCCGGGAAGCGGCCGCGGAATCAGGCCGCATGGCCGATCAGAGCGCGATCAAAGCGCGATCAAAGCGCGATCAAAGCGCGATCAGAGCGCGGGCGCGGCGGACACCGGGCCGGGCACGTACGCCCGCAGCGCTCCCGGGACCGTCTCGACACGCGCCGGCAGCACTCCGGCCCACTCGCCGTCGGCCCAGATCGAGACCGTCTGCTCCGGGCGGCCCGGATCGGCGCGGCAGGACAGCTCAACGGCCGCTGCTTGCAACACGCGCACCTTCGGATGCTCGATATGCCGGCCGGAGAATACTTTCGGGAAGATCCGCAGCAGCGTCGGCTTCGAGACCCGGTCCACCGCGGTGATCTGGAACCGGCCGTCGCGCGGATCGGCTTGGGGGCAGATGCGCATGCCGCCGCCGTAGGAGGGGCCGTTGCCGACCGCGATGAGCATGCCGTCGAGTTCGATGCGTGTCTTGTCGTCGGTTTCCAGGGCGAACGGGATCGCGCTGAACGGGCCGAGCTCCGCGAGCAAGGCGAGGGTGTACCGCGACGGACCGCGCGGTCGCCGCATCCGATTGGCCCGCTCGTTGACTTTCGAGTCCAGGCCGCAGGCGAGCACGGTGCCGAACCAGCGTGCGGTAAGCGAGCCTGGACCGCTGATCCGGCCGAGGTCGAAGTCGTCGGTGTGTCCCGCGGACACGATCCGAACGGCGGCCTCCGGGTCACGCAGCGGCAGACCGAGGTACCGCGCCACGTCGTTGCCTGTACCGGCCGGGATGACACCGAGCGGGACGCCGGTCCCGGCGACCAGTTGCAGGCCGAGGCTGACCATGCCATCGCCGCCGACTACGACGACGCAGTCGGCGTTGTGATCGAGTGCGGCGCGAGCCTTCTTCGCCGTCTGTTTCGCGGTGTGGTCGACGATGAACCGCACGTCGTGCCCCGCGGCTTCGAGTGCGGCACGGGCACGCTCGCCGTACTCCCAGCCCCTCCCCTTGCCGGAGGTCGGGTTCACGACGAGCGCAGGCCGCAGCGGCGCGCTCACCTGCGGGCCGCGGTCACGAGATGTCTTCGAGGCTGTCGGCCCGCTCGATCGGCGCGGGCGTCAGATCGAGCGGGGAGGCTTCGTCCGGGGAGAGCTGGTGGATCGGATCGGCGGCCTGGCGCGCGGCGCGGCGCTTGTCGTTGGCCAGCGCGATGCCGATGGCGCCGAAGTACAGCAGGCAGATCGGGATGGCCAGCACGCTCATGCCGATCGGGTCGCCGGTGGGCACCGCGATCGCCGCGAACACGAAGATCGCCAGCACCACTACGCGCCAGTGCTTGCGCATCCGGTCGCCGCTCAGGATCCCGATGAAGTTGAACAGCACCAGGATCAGCGGCAGCACGAAGGAGGCCCCGAAGACCACCATCATCCGCAGGAAGAACACCAGCGTCGTGTCCAACGGCAGCTGTGCCGCGACGCCCGAGGGCACGAAGCCCATCAGGACCCGCAGGATGGTCGGGAAGAAGATGTAGCAGAGCGTGGCTCCCGCGGCGAACAGCGGGATGGCCGCCCCGATGAAGGTCAGGCTGTACTTCTTCTCCTTCTTGTACAGCCCTGGGGCGAGGAAGGCCCACAGCTGGTACATCCACACCGGCGCGGCGAGCACGATGCCGGAGAACATCGCGATCTTGAACGCCAGGGTGAGCGGGGTGCTCACGCCGATCAGGACGAGCACGCCGTTCTTGCAGTCCTTGCTGGGCTGCCCGACGCCGTGGATCGACTTGATGTTGCAGATCGGGGTCTCAAGCACGTTGACGATGTGGCGGTAGTAGATGAAGCCGATGATCCCCGCGACGATGATCGCGAGTGCCGACTTGATCAACCGCGAGCGCAGTTCACGGATGTGCTCCATGAGCGGCATCCGCGCCGCGTCATCCGCCGAGCGTCCGGCCTTACCAGCCACGTCCGGTGCCACCCGTTCTCGTCGTCGTGATGGTGCTGCCTGTCATTGCCGCGGGCTTCCAGGGGTGCGGTCGACCACCTCCGCCGGATCCGCCACGATAGTGCGCTTCTGCGGCGGCGGGACGTCGTCGCGCAACGCCTGTGCCTCGGATTTGAGGATACGGCGGGTCTTGCCGAGATCGCGCATCGCGCCCGGCAACCGCTTCCACCCGAAAAGGATCAGGCCGATCGCGATGAGGAGGAACAGCCCTTCAGCACGAAGCAACATCGTGACGCGCCCTTTCAACGGCAGGTCCCCAGGCAGGGCGGACCGAATCGCCATGCCGCCTTAACGTTTCAGCCGGTCGCGGACCTTGTCAACGGTCGGCTCCCGATCAACATTCAACGCGGTAGACGCTCCGCCCGGTTCACCGGTCAATGGCCGCTTCTGCGGTCGCCGCGCTATCGCAAGTCGACGCTGTGTTACCGGTGTGCGGTTACTTTTCCGCTTCGGAGGAGGCGGGCCGGGAGCGCGAGCCGTTGCCGAGCGCTACCTGCGCCAGACCCGTTTTGACCGGCTCGGCGGCGTCCGCCAGCAGCCGACTGGCGCGGGCCAGCTCCTTGGAGACGTCCTTGGCGGCGCGGAAGACGCCGAACGCGAAGAAGCCGATCGCGGCAAGCGCCGCCACGGCGAGACTCACCCCGACAATGACCCAGACCATCACGGAGACGACCCTACTCGGTGTCGGTCGCACTCGTAGCGACGTCTCGCGTAGCGACGTCTCAGGCCTCTAGACATCTCAGGCTCTATAGGTCCGGCGCGCGATCCGCATTGTCGTTGCGGTACACGCTCAGCTCCGCTGCCCCCGCATCGCGCAGTGCGTCACGCAGCGCGTCGTCTGCGGACCGGCGTACCCGTGCGCCGCAATCCGGGCACGTGAACGAGTACTCCCAGCGCCCAGTCCGTCCCAGCAAGCGCACCGAAGAGAGGGTGACAACACGCGGCCCGCAGACCTCACAACGTACGCGTACTGCCTTCGCGCCGTCCGAGCCCGGAGTCACGACACGGCGTCCGCTCCGTATGCTGCCAGCGCCGCGGCGGCGGTGTCGCGGACCTTGTCGGCGAACTGCTCCGGGGCCAGCACCCGGGCCGCACCGCCGAGCCGCAGCACCAGCCTCCTGATCCGGTCCTGGTCCGGGGCGCGCAGGGTCACGCGTAGCCAGCCGTCGCGCTCCGGGTCCTCCTCGACGCTCTCGCAGGGGTAGTACTCGGGCACCCAGCGGGCTTCCGGTGCCAGCTCCAGCGTCACCAGCGGCGCGTCCTCGCTCACGCGCAGCGCGGAGGCGGGCGCCTCCTCGGTCAGGTCCAGGCCCTTGGCGTCCGCGGGCGGCTCGGCCGGCAGGTCGAGGACTTCGATCCCGACGACGCGGTCGAGCCGGAAGACCCGCACCGCCTGGGAGGCGCGGCACCAGCCCTCCAGGTAGGCCCGCCCGGCCAGCAGCGCGACCCGCATCGGGTCCACGTCCCGCTCGGTCACCTCGTCGCGCGAGGGCACGTAGTAGCGAAGATGCACCAGCCGCTTCTCGGCCAGGGCCCGCTGCGCCGCCTCGAAGACCACGTCGCGCGCCTCGAAGGCCACCGACAGCCGCTCGGCGACCCGCGCGGCCTCGCCGGTCGCGCTCTCCAGCTTCGCCACCGCGCGGTCCAGCGCGTCCCGGTCGGCGATCCCCGGCACCTGCGCCAGCGCCCGCAGCGCGACCAGCAACGCGACCGCCTCGCGGGTGGAGAGGCGCAGCGGCCTGACGATCGGCTTCGCGGCGTTCTCCAGGTGGATCGCGCCGCCCTCCTCGACGTGCGCCTCCATCAGGTCGTCGGCGAAGCCCCCGGGCAGTCCGCAGAACCACAGCACGTTGAGGTCCTTGGCGACCTGCTTGGTGGTGATCCGGAATTCCTCCGCGACCTGATCGACCGTCGTGCCGGGGTGGCTGAGCAGGTAGGGCACGAGGTTCAGCAGTCGCTCGACCTGTGAGACCGCGGTGCTCACGACGCCACCTCCAGCCGCTTGTGCCGCTTGCCGCCGCCTACGCCGTCGACCGCGAGCATCGGGCCCTGCGCCTGCGCCTGCGCGCCTACCGGGGCCGAGACCGGCGCCGCGATGGCGCGGAGGTTGGCGATCACTCCCTCTCGCAGCGAGGGCGGATCGAGCACCACCACGTCCGGACCGTACTCGGCGAGCCAGCCGGCGGTGTCGGCGTACGCGGTGATCACGATCGTGTCCCAGCCGTCGTCGCCCTCGACGATCGAGGAGGCGCCGCGGCGCAGCGGAAAGCAGGTGCCCACGCGTACCCGAAGCGTCGCCGGGCCGAGGTCCGCGCTGCTGCCCTCGGCGAAGGCGTCCACCTGCGCGCGCACGTCGAGCCGGTCGGGCACCTTGTGTTCCGGTGCGCGGCCGGTCAGCAGCACCGGGGTGGTGATCCGGTCGAGCCGGAACACCCTCGCGGCGTCGCGCCCGAGGTCGAATCCGGCCAGGTACCAGCGGCCGCGCCAGGAGTCGATGGTCCACGGCTCGACCTCGCGCACGCGCACTTCCCCGTCCGAGCGGCGGTAGGAGAATCGCACCACCTGACGGTCGTACACGGCTTCGAGCAGTGGCTCGAAGGCCGGGGCCTCGACTCGAACCCGCGGCTCGATCCCCGCCGGCGCGGCCTCCCCGACGTCCAGCCCGGCCGCCTTGAGCTTGAGCAGCGCGGAGGACGCGGCCTGCGCCAGCGTCGCCTGCTGCCAGAACCGCGCGGCCACCCCGATCGCCGCGGCCTCGTCCGGCTCCAGGTGCAGCTCCGGCAGCGCGTACTCCCCCGGGGCGATCCGATAGCCGACCTCGTCCTCGAACAGGGCGCTGACTGTGCCCACTTCAAGGGGGATGCCGAGCTCCCGCAACTCCTCCTTGTCACGCTCGAACATTCGCTCGAACGCCTCATCCGTCGGACAGTTGCGGTACGGCTCCAAAGTCGCGCGCAACCGCTCCTTCGTGACGAAGGTCCGCGACGCGAGCAGGCAGATCACCAGGTTGACCAGCCGCTCGGTCTTGCTCGCTGGCATACGCCGACTCCCTCCTCGTCGTCGCTGCACCCCGTTGCCAACGGTGCGCCTCCGACGCTACTGCGTCGGCACAGCCTTTCGCACCAAGGGACGCACAATACCCAATAGGCTTAGCCGCCGTGATCAGTTGGCGAGCGGGGCGCGTTACCGCCCTTGGCCGTGCTTGGCGCGGAGCGCGGGAGCTGACCGCCGATGTGGAGGGCAAGCCCGTCAAGGCGCTGGCCTATCCGCTGCTGACTGGTGAGCCGGCGGTTGGCGACCGGGTGCTGCTCAACACGACGGCGCAGACGATGGGCCTGGGGACAGGCGGCTACGCGATGGTCGTCGCCCTGCCCGATCGGCTGCCCCCGGACGCGCCGCCCGGTCCCGGGCATCTGGTCAAGGCTCGATACACGCCGCTGCAAGCCATTGTGTTAGGAGCGGACGAACAGGATTCCCCGTACCACGAGCTTCTGCGGGACGCCGACTCCCTGGACGGCATGCCGGTCGTCGCCGCGGACCTCCATTCGGCGCTACCGGCGGTGTGTGCTGCGATCCTGGCGGACCGTCCCGGGACGCGCATCGCTTATGTGATGAGCGACGGGGGCGCGTTGCCGCTGTGGTTCTCGCGTACCGTCGCAGGGCTACGCGATGCCGGCTGGCTGATCGGTTCGGTCACGGTGGGTCAGGCTCTTGGCGGGGACCTGGAAACCGTCACCGTGCACACGGGCCTGCTCGCCGCGCGTCTGATTCTGCAAGCCGAGGTCGCGATCGTCACCCAAGGCCCCGGCAACCTCGGCACCGGCACCCGCTGGGGCTTCTCGGGGGTGGCCTGCGGCGAGGCGGTGAATGCGGCGGGCGTGCTCGGCGGTCGGCCGGTCGGCGTGCTGCGAGTCTCAGAAGCGGACGCGAGGGAGCGGCACCGCGGCCTGAGCCACCACAGCCTGACCTCGTACGGGCGGGTGGCCCTCTCCTCCGCGGAGGTGGCCGTGCCGGCCGAGGCTGGGGCTTTCTGGGACGCGGTGCGCGAGCAGGTTAAGGAACTGACGCCGCGTCACACCGTGCGCGAGATCGATTGCGCTGGTCTGGATGACGCATTGGCGACCAGCCCGGTCGCCCTGTCCACCATGGGTCGCGGACCGGACTCCGATCGGGCGAACTTCCTCGCCGCAGCCGCGGCAGGGCGCTTGGCGGCAAGCCTGCTGGACCGCTGATCCGGTCGCGGGACGCCGCCCTCGCAAGCCCTGGCGTCGCTACCGTCCACGCCCGGCGCAGGCCCGGCTGTGGCAGGGTAGGAGCGGACGAACTGATCGACCAAGAGGAACGGAGCCGAGATGGCACTGCAGAAGCCGGAGATCGACTTCCCGGAGGGCCCGCCGCCCGCCGACCTGGAGATCAAGGACCTGTGGGAGGGCGACGGCGCGGAGGCGGCCTCGGGCCACAACGTCACGGTGCACTACGTCGGGGTCTCGCACTCGACCGGTGAGGAGTTCGACGCCTCCTGGAACCGCAACGCCCCGTTCCAGTTCCCGCTCGGCAAGGGCCGGGTCATCGCGGGCTGGGACCGCGGCGTGGCCGGGATGAAGGTCGGCGGCCGCCGGCAGCTGACCATCCCGGCGCACCTCGCTTACGGCGACCGCGGCGCCCCGCCGGTCATCAAGCCGGGCGAGACGCTGATCTTCGTGGTGGACCTGCTCGGAGTTAGCTGAAACTCCACGCTGGTAGGGAGCTGGCACTGCAGCCGGCTAGAGGTTGCATGGGAGCTGGCATCGCAGCCAGCTAGGGGTCGCACGGGCGGCTACGCAAGCTCCGCAGCCCGTGCCCCCTACCCGGCAGCCAGCTAAGTCGTATCGCCCGAAGCCGTGGATCAGCTTCGAGAGTGGTGGTTGCAGCTCGAGAGTCGTGGCTGAGCTTCGAGAGCTGTGGTCGGGGTCGAGTTCGTGCGTCGGCTACAGCGCGTCGACGATGTCGACGACGAAGACGAGAGTGTCGTTGGCGCCGATTCCCGCGGAAGACTGGCCGCCGGACGGGCCATAGCCCAGTGCCGGCGGAATCACCAGCAGCACCCGGTCCCCGACGTGCTTGCCGATCAGGCCTTGATCCCAGCCCTGAATCACCTTGCCGGCGCCGATCACGGTGCTGAACGCCTGCTTGCGGGTGAACGAGGAGTCGAAGTTCTTTCCGGTGTTCCAGTCCACGCCGGTGTACTGCATGACCAGCGTGCGGCCGCTTTGCACGGCCTCGCCGCTGCCGTGGATGAGCGTGTCCGCGACCAGCGACGTCGGCGGCTTGGTGCCGGACGGGATGGTCACCTGCGGATTGCCGGATCCGGGGTCGCCGGTCACCTTGGGCAGCGCAGCGCCCGCTTGTGCGGTCTGCTTGCCGGGGATGTCGGCGGTCGCCGGGTAGCCGCCGACGACGTCGAGCACGAATACCAGGTCGTCGGTGGGGCCGACCCCGGCCTGCGCGTTGCCCTGGCTGCCGAACGCGTCGGCGGGCGGCGCGACCACCTCGATGCGGCTGCCGATGCGGGCGCCGGTGAGCGCGGTGTTCCAGGCAGGCAGCAGGCTGCTGGAGCCGAGCGTGACCACCTGCGGCTGGTTCGGCGTCTTTCCGCCGTCGGTCGAGTAGGTGTTGCCGAGTTCCTTGGCCCCGGTCCAGTTCATGACGGTGTAGTTGACCGCCGCGAGCTGCCCGCTGGCGAGGGTGGCGCCGCTGCCCGCGACCAGGGTCTTGGTCTCCAGCTTGGTGGGCGCCGCGGCGCCGCTCGGCAGGGTGATCACGGCTTTCTGCCCCACCGCCCCGCTGACCTGCGGTAACGCGCCACCGCCGGAGGTCTGGTTCGAGCTCGAGTTCGAGCTGCAGCCCGCCGCGAGCGCGCCCGCCAAGGCGAGCGAGAGGACCGGCAGCGCGGCCCTGGTGAGGGGCGCCGGGCCGCGGCGCGCGCCGGAGCGGGCCCGCTGACTGATCATCCGTCTTTCATGCAACACGGGCCAACCCTACAAGGCCGCTACATGGAAGCGATGAGTTTCTCCACACGTTCGTCCACGGAGCGGAACGGGTCCTTGCACAGGACGGTGCGCTGGGCCTGGTCGTTCAGCTTCAGGTGCACCCAGTCGACGGTGAAGTCCCGGCGCTGCTCCTGTGCCCGCTTGATGAACTCGCCGCGCAGCTTGGCCCGGGTGTTCTGCGGCGGCACCGACTTTGCCGCGAAGATGTCCAGGTCCCGCGCCGTGCGGTCGACCATGCCGCGCCGCTCCAGCAGGTAGTACAGGCCGCGGCGGCGGCTGATGTCGTGGTAGGCCAGGTCCAGCTGCGCCACCCGCGGATGCGAGATGGGCAGGTCGTACTTCTCCTGGTAGCGCTGGATCAGCCGGTACTTGATCACCCAGTCGATCTCGCGCTCGATCTTGGACAGGTCGCCGTCCTCGATCGCGTCGAGCGTGCGCTCCCACAGGTCCAGCACCCGCGCCACCGAGTTCGTGCGCAGGTCGCGCCGGTCGGCGAAGTCCGAGGCCTTGCTCAGGTACTCGCGCTGGATCTCCAGCGCGGAGACCTCCCGGCCGTTGGCCAGCCGGATCCGGCGCTGGCCGGTCAGGTCGTGGCTGACCTCGCGGATCGCCCGGATCGGGTTCTCCAGGGTCAGATCGCGCATCACCAGGCCGGCCTCGACCATGCGCAGCACCAGGTCGGTGGCCCCGACCTTGAGCATCATCGTGGTCTCGCTCATGTTCGAGTCGCCCACGATGACGTGCAGCCGCCGGTAGCGCTCGGCGTCGGCGTGCGGCTCGTCCCGGGTGTTGATGATCGGGCGCGAGCGCGTGGTGGCGGAGCTGACGCCCTCCCAGATGTGCTCGGCCCGCTGGCTGACGCAGTAGACCGCGCCGCGCGGGGTCGGCAGCACCTTTCCGGCGCCGCAGATCAGCTGACGGGTCACCAGGAACGGGATCAGCACGTCGGCCAGCCGGGAGAACTCCCCATGCCGGGTCACCAGGTAGTTCTCGTGGCAGCCGTAGGAGTTCCCGGCCGAGTCGGTGTTGTTCTTGAACAGGTACACGTCCCCGGCGATGCCCTCTTCGTGCAGCCGGCGTTCGGCGTCGACGAGCAGGCCCTCCAGGATCCGCTCGCCCGCCTTGTCGTGAACGACGAGTTCCTCGATCGAGTCGCACTCGGGGGTCGCGTACTCGGGGTGCGAGCCGACGTCCAGGTACAGCCGGGCGCCGTTGCGCAGGAAGACGTTGGAGGAGCGCCCCCAGGACACCACGCGGCGGAACAGGTACCGGGCCACCTCGTCCGGAGACAACCGCCGCTGCCCTCGGAAGGTGCAGGTGACGCCGTATTCGTTCTCTAGTCCGAAGATCCGACGGTCCATCGGTTCCCCACCGCCTCAACTGTCCTAGGGGATATGTGGACTCTTACAAATACCTATCCATTGCCGCGCGCCGCCAACCCGCCGTGCCGCCGACCGGGGTTCGCCCCGGCCGGCTCGGCAGGCTCAGTCGCGCGCCTCGTCCTCGCCGTCTCCGTCCTCAAGCACGTCGTCGATGTCGTCCAGGATGTCGCCCTGCTCGGCGGCGCCGCCGGAGGCTGCGGTGCCGCTGCCGCCGGCCGCCGAACTGCTCGCGGGCGCGCCGTCGCCTTCCGCGTCGCCGTTCCCGTTCTCCGACACGGCCGCCTCGTCCGCGCCCGGCTCGTCGGCCAGCAGCCGGGCCAAGTGCGCGCCGACCAGGCGGCGGAACTTACGGTCGCGCTTGCGGCCCCGGTCCAGGACCGCGACCTCCAGTTGGGTCGGGGACAGCTCGCGGGTCTCGGTGCCGTCGCGCCCGAGCGCCGCGACGGCCGTGCGCAGGGCCGCGCCGAGGTGAGCTCCCTCGGTGTAGCTGCCCTCGAGCACCCGGCTGACCTCGTCGGCCGCGCCGCCGATGACCACGAAGCCGTGCGCGTCGGCCACCGAGCCGTCGTAGGTGAGCCGGTAGATCTGGTCCTGTTCGGGCCGGTCGCCGACCTCGGCGATGATCAGCTCCACCTCGTAGGGCTTGCCGCCGGCCTCGGAGAAGATGGTGCCGAGGGTCTGCGCGTAGGCATTGGCCAGGCCGAGCGCGGAGACGTCGCGCCGGTCGTAGAGGTAGCCGCGGGTGTCCGCGAGCCGCACTCCGGCCTGGCGCAGGTTCTCGAACTCGTTGTACTTGCCGGCCGCGGCGAAGCCCACCCGGTCGTAGATCTCGCTGATCTTGTGCAGCACCCGGGAACGGTTCTCCGCGACGAAAAGGATGCCGCCGTCGTAGTTGAGCACAGCCACCGAGCCGCCGCGGGCGATGTTCTTGCGTACGTAGTCGGCCCGGTCCTTCATCAACTGCTCGGGCGACACGTAGAACGGGGTCGTCATGATTCCTCGTCGTCTGTCGGTCTGAGAGGGAGGTGGGCGCGCGGCTAGCGCAGCGGAGCCTGCGGTCCGTCGGGCGAGCGGTGCCGCGCGTCGACGACCTCGTGAACCAGTTCGGACACTTCGTCCTCGGGCAGCCTGCGGTAGCCCTCCTCGGTCACCACGGCGATCACCGGGTAGATGCGGCGGGTCATGTCGGGGCCGCCGGTGGCCGAGTCGTCGTCGGCCGCGTCGTAGAGCGCCTGGATGGCCGCCATGGACGCCCCGGTGGCGTCCAGGTCGCCGCGGTAGAGCTTCTTGAGCGCCCCGCGAGCGAACACCGAGCCCGAGCCGACCGAGTAGAAGCCGTGCTCCGGGTACTGGCCGCCGACCGGGTCGTAGCTGAAGATCCGGCCCTCGCCGGTCTCCAGGTCGTAGCCGGCGAACAGCGGAACGACGGCGAGTCCCTGCATGGCCAGGCCGAGGTTCCCGCGGATCATGGTCGCCAGCCGGTTCGCCTTGCCGTCCAGGGAAAGCTCGACGCCCTCGATCTTCTCGTAGTGCTCCAGCTCGACCTGGAACAGCTTGACCATCTCCACCGCGATGCCGGCCGTGCCCGCGATGCCCACGACCGAATACTCGTCGGCGGGGAAGACCTTCTCGATGTCGCGCTGCGCGATCATGTTCCCCGCGGTCGCGCGCCGGTCTCCGGCCATCAGCACGCCGCCGGGGAAGGTGAGGGCCACGATGGTGGTCCCGTGTCGTACGTCCAGCGGCACGGCGCCTCCTGTCGCCCCGAGCGCAGCCATCCGGCGCCCGGGCAGATATTCGGGGTTATACGCCGCGAGGAACTCGGTGAACGAGGATGTACCGGATTGCATGAATGCGCTGCCCATCAGGCCGCCGCCAGCCCCGGCCGACTGCCCTGGAAACCGTCCAGCCCCTTGCCCTTCCACGAGCTCCCTCTCATCGAGTAGTTGACTGCGGATCAGACTGCGTATGTCGTCCCGGATTTCCGTCCGGGCCCTTGATCGCAGCCGAAGCACAGGATGCCTCGTACCTTACCCGTGTCGTGGTCTTGGCCGACGCGTTAGGGGCCGGGTCGCGCGAACCCCCGTGCGACCACACTCTGTCCCCTGGACACCGCGCCTGCCGGACACTGCTGGACGCCGCGTCCCTGGCACCTCGCATCCCCGCTTACCGCGCCCCGGATCGGTCTCACGTGATCGCCATCACCTGCCGCCACCGGCAAGGCTCGAACGATCACTGACCGCCCTTCTGCACGAAGCTGCGCACGAAGCTCTCCGCGTCGGTCTCCAGCACCTCGTCGATCTCGTCCAGGACATCGTCGACATCCTCGGACAGCTTCGCGTGACGTTCCTTCAGATCGCTGGTCTCGTCGACGAATTCCTCATCGACCTCTTCGCTCTGCTTGGAGGCGCGCTCCTGCCCGCCGGTGTCCTTGGCCGCCACGGTGATCACCTGCATTCCTCGAAAAGATCAAACTCTGTGTGAAGATCAGACACTGCCGTGCCAGGTCGTTGCGACGCTTCCGGGCCGTACGAAGGGACCGGAGGCCATGATCAGACCCTACGCCCCGGCACCGACAAACGGTGGCGATTTCGGTTCCGCGACGGGCCCACCCACGGCCTTTGATCACAGCTTCCCCAGGCGTGCTCGATTCACACGTTCGGACGCTGTGGGCGAACTCGGCCGCGTTTTTCGCCGACGGAAAGCCAGGGGCGCTCGGTGAAGCGCGCCGGGGCGCGTTCCGGCTCAGCTGCCGGTGATTTCACGCACCAGGTCGGTGGCTGTGCGGCAGCGGTCGATCAGCGCCTCGACGTGCTGCTTCGTGCCGCGCAGCGGGTCGAGGGTCGGCACGCGCTGCAGCGACTCGCGGTCCGGCAGGTCGAAGATGACCGAATCCCAGGATGCCGCGGCGACCGAGTCCGCGTACTTGTCCAGGCACCGGCCGCGGAAATAGGCACGGGTGTCCGCCGGCGGCTGGTCCACGGCCGTGCGGATCTCCTCGTCGGTGGTGATGCGCTCGAAGCGGCCGCGTGCCGCCAGGCGCTGGTACAGGCCCTTTGCGGGACGCACGTCCGCGTATTGGAGGTCGACGAGGTGCAGCCGCGCGTTGTCCCAGTCGATCCCGTCGCGCTTGCGGTAGCCCTCCAGGATTTCCAGCTTGGCGACCCAGTCCAGCTCCCGGTTCAGCGACATCGGGTCGGTTTCCAGGCGGGTCAGCACGGATTCCCAGCGGTCGAGCACGTCCCGGGTGATCTCGTCGACGTCGGTGCCGTACTTGTCCTCGACGTATTTGCGGGCCTGCTCGAAATACTCCATCTGGAGCTGAACCGCCGTCAGCTTCCTTCCGGAGCGCAGCGTCACCAGGTGCTTGAGGCTCGGGTCGTGGCTGACCTCGTGCAGCGTCTTGACCGGCTGGTCCACCGAGAAGTCGACGGACATGAACCGGTCCTCGATCATCGCGAGGACCAGGCTGGTGGTGCCCATCTTCAGGTACATCGAGACTTCGGACAGGTTCGCGTCGCCGATGATGACGTGCAGCCGGCGGTAGCGCTCGGGGTCGGCGTGCGGCTCGTCGCGGGTGTTGATGATCGGGCGCTTGAGCGTGGTCTCCAGGCCGACCTCGACCTCGAAATAGTCGGCGCGCTGCGAGATCTGGAAACCGTTCGAGCGCCCGTCCTGGCCGATGCCCACCCGGCCGGCTCCGGCGACCACCTGGCGGCTGACGAAGAACGGGGTAAGGTGCCGCACGATGTCCGCGAACGGGGTGGTGCGGGCCATCAGGTAGTTCTCGTGGGAGCCGTAGGAGGCGCCCTTGTTGTCCGTGTTGTTCTTGTACAGGTTGATCGGCAGGGAGCCGGGCACGGTCGCGGCGTGCCGCGCGGCCTCGGCCATGATCCACTCCCCCGCCTTGTCCCAGATCACCGCGTCGCGCGGGTTGGTGACCTCGGGGGTGGAGTACTCGGGATGCGCGTGGTCGACGTAGAGGCGCGCGCCGTTGGTCAGGATGACGTTGGCAAGGCCGGAGTCCTCGTCGGTCAGCTGGCTGGCGTCGGCCAGCTCGCGGGCCAGGTCGAAGCCCCGGGCGTCGCGCAGCGGGTTCTCCTCCTCGAAGTCCCAGCGCGCCCGCCGGGCCCGGTGCATCGCCGTCGCGTAGGCGTTGACGATCTGGGAGGAGGTGAGCATGGCATTGGCGTTCGGATGCCCCGGTACCGAGATCCCGTACTCCGTCTCGCTGCCCATCACGCGCTGTACGCTCATGACGACAAGCCTATGCCGACGCGCGGACGATCGGGACCAAGTACGGGCACGAGTTCTCCCCGGGTCGAGCCGACGTGGGACGGCTTCATCCCACGTCGGCGACGGATGTGACACCGCGGCACGGTTGCGCCTACCGGTACGGGCGCCGCGGGCTCACAAGTACCTTCCCGGCACCGCACAGGCACTGCGCTGTGCCTCGCAGGTCCTGCACCGTGCTCACAGGTACTGCCCGGTGTTGCTGACGGTGTCGATCGAACGGCCGGTCTCAGCACCCTTCTTCCCGGAGACGAGGGTGCGGATGAACACGATCCGCTCGCCCTTCTTGCCGGAGATGCGGGCCCAGTCGTCCGGGTTGGTGGTGTTGGGCAGGTCCTCGTTCTCCTTGAACTCGTCGACGCAGGCGCCGAGCAGGTGGGAGACGCGCAGGCCCTTCTGCCCGTGGTCCAGGAAGTCCTTAATCGCCGACTTCTTCGCCCGGTCCACGATGTTCTGGATCATCGCGCCGGAGTTGAAGTCCTTGAAGTAGAGGACCTCCTTGTCCCCGTTGGCGTAGGTCACTTCCAGGAAGCGGTTCTCGTCGGTCTCCGAGTACATCCGCTCCACGGTGCTCTGGATCATCGCGGAGACGCAGGCGGCCTCGTCGCCGCCGTGCTCCTTGATGTCGTCCGGGTGCAGCGGCAGGGTCGTGGTGACGTACTTGGAGAAGATGTCCTTCGCCGCCTCGGCGTCCGGCCGCTCGATCTTGATCTTGACGTCCAGGCGGCCGGGCCGCAGGATCGCCGGGTCGATCATGTCCTCGCGGTTGGAGGCGCCGATGACGATGACGTTCTCCAGGCCCTCGACACCGTCGATCTCGGAGAGCAGCTGGGGCACGATCGTGTTCTCGACGTCGGAGGACACGCCGGAGCCGCGGGTGCGGAAGAGCGAGTCCATCTCGTCGAAGAACACGATGACCGGGGTGCCCTCGCTGGCCTTCTCGCGCGCCCGCTGGAAGACCAGGCGGATGTGCCGCTCGGTCTCGCCGACGTACTTGTTGAGCAGCTCGGGGCCCTTGATGTTGAGGAAGTAGCTCTTGCCCTTGTCCTTGCCGTTGATCTCGGCGACCTTCTTGGCCAGCGAGTTGGCGACGGCCTTGGCGATGAGCGTCTTACCGCAGCCGGGAGGACCGTAGAGCAGCACACCCTTCGGCGGGCGCAGCTCGTGCTCGCGGAACAGGTCCGCGTGCAGATAGGGCAGCTCGACGGCGTCCCGGATCTGCTCGATCTGGCTGCTCAGGCCGCCGATGTCGTGGTAGTCGATGTCCGGGACCTCTTCGAGGACCAGTTCCTCGACCTCGGACTTCGGCACCCGCTCGTAGACGTAGCCGGAGCGCGGTTCGAGCAGCAGCGCGTCGCCGGCCCGGATCACCGTGTCCAGCAGCGGCTCGGCGAGGCGCACCACGCGCTCCTCGTCGGTGTGCCCGATGACCAGGGCCCGCTGGCCGTCCTCGAGCAGCTCCTTGAGCATGACGATCTCGCCGACCCGCTCGTAGCCGAAGCCGGCCACGATGTTCAGCGCCTCGTTGAGCATTACCTCCTGGCCGGGGCGCAGTTCGGACAGCTCGATGTTGGGCGTCACGGTTACCCGCAGCTTGCGTCCGCCGGTGAAGATATCGGCCGTACCGTCCTCGTTGGCTTCGAGGAATACGCCGAATCCGGAGGGGGGCTGGGCGAGCCGGTCGATCTCCTCCTTGAGCGCGACGATCTGATCGCGCGCGTCCCGGAGGGTGGCGACGAGCCGCTCGTTCTGTGCGGTCAGTCCGGCCACCGTGGCCTGGAGCTCGCCGACGCGTTCTTCGAGCGCGCGGCCGCCCCGTGGCGCCTCGGCCAGGCGTCGCCGCAGTACGGCGATCTCCTGCTCGAGGTACGCGACCTGGGCCATCGGATCTGGATCGGAACCCATGGGTCCGCCGCGACCAGACCGGGAACCGGGGGCGCGCAGCGGCTTGTCGTCTTCGTGGGCTGGCACGGTCCTCACCTCCTCGCGGAGTGTTGCGACGTTACGACCCTACCTGGAGTACGCCTGGCCCAAACTGAAGACTCGCTCACAGCTTGGGTACCGGCGGATCCGGGGACTCCTCGTGGCCGGGTCGCCACCTCGGTCGTCCCCCGTTGAGTCGGCAACACTGCCATCAACACGATTCCCCCTTCAGTGCTCGTTCATGTGGCACGGCGGGCACCCGTTCGGATCAGTGCACCGGAGCTCCGGTAGGCGTGATCGCTTGCGGGACTCGATCATTACTCCCCCGTCCTTGGCGTGTCCATGCTTATTCAGTTCGGCGTGGCCGCCTGTACAGGACACGCGGACGACGCCGACCGGGTTCGACTTGTTAGGGTCGTTGGTAGACCACAACGCGGATTGGATGGTTGGCGTTCCGGATGAGCGGCGAACAGCTTGAGGTTTGGATCGACCAGGACCTGTGCACGGGCGACGGCCTGTGCGCCCAATACGCCGCCGACGTGTTCGAACTCGACATCGACGGGCTCGCGTACGTGAAGGACGGCGCGGGTGAGTTGCAAAGCTCACAGGGCGCGCGCGTGCCCGTTCCGGCGGATCTGGTGCTGAACGTGATCGATTCGGCCAAGGAGTGCCCCGGCGACTGCATTCACGTGCGCCGGGTGAGTGACGGCACGATGGTCGCGGGCCCGGACGCGGAATAGGCGAATCGGCGCAGTAGGACTTTCCAGGGAAGGTCGAGGGATGTCCTAGGGAAGCTCGCCGCCTAGGGAAGCTCGCCGCGGCGGGCGAGGCGGGCCTCTCGCGCGGCCGCTTGCGCCTCGCGGTCGTCTCCGGCGGTTTCCGGGCTCCACAGGTCGTCGGCGTCGGCGCCCTTGGCCGGGCGGCGGCGGCGCGGCGGCAGGTCGATGCCGTCGGCGATGCGGCGGGCGGTGACCAGGAAACCCGTGTGCCCGACCATCCGATGATCGGGACGGACCGCCAGGCCCTCCACGTGCCAGGTACGCAGCAGCGTCTCGGTGGCGGCGGGTTCGGCGAACCGGCCGTGGTCTCGCAGGGTCTCCACGGTGCGTGAAAGTTGCGTCGTGGTGGCGACGTAACAGATCAGCACGCCCCCCGGGGTGAGCACTTTGGCGACGGGGTCGATGCACTCCCACGGGGCCAGCATGTCGAGTACGACGCGGTCGACCTCATCCGGTCGAATGGCCGATGCCAGGTCCCCCACGGTGAGGGTCCAGGCCGGGTGCTCCCCGCCGAAGAAGGTGCGCACGTTCTTGGCGGCGATCTTGGCGAAGTCCTCGCGCCGCTCGTAGGAGTGGACCGCGCCGCTGTCGCCGACCGCGCGCAACAGGGTGCAGGTGAGGGCGCCGGAGCCGACCCCCGCCTCCAGCACGCGGGCGCCGGGGTAGATGTCGGCCATCGCGACGATCTGGGCCGAATCCTTCGGATAGACCACGGCGGCGCCGCGCGGCATCGACAGGACGTAGTCGGACAGCAGCGGCCGCAGCGCGAGGTAGTCCATGCCGCCGCTGGAGCGCACGACCACGCCTTCGGGCTGTCCGATGAGCGCGTCGTGGTCGAAGGAGCCCTTGTGAGTGTGGAACTGCTTGCCCGGCTGCAGCAGGAAGGTGTGGTGGCGGCCCTTCGTGTCGGTCAGCTGGACCAGGTCGCCGGGCTTGAAAGGACCGCGGCGGTGCTCGGCTCCGTGCGGTGCGCTGGGGGTTTCACTCACGGGCGCGAGTCTACCTGCGGTTCGCGTATGTCAAGGCGCGGATACGGCGGTTCGTAATGGTTGCGGGCCGGGTTTGGACGATCCGTCAGCCGTGCAGGAAGGCGTGCTCGACGTCGGCGGCGGCGAGCACACCGAAGATCGAGCCGCCGGGCTCGGTGACGAGGTATTCCGGGGCGGGAACGGCCCGCAACGCGGTCAGGAGGCGCTCGCCGGACAGGTCGGTGGTCAGCGTCATCCCCGGACGCAACGCCCGGGAAAGCGCCCCCACCTGCACCCACGGGTGCCGCTCAGGCGGCGTCGCGGTGACCGAGGCCTCGTGCACGATCCCGGTCGGGCGGCCGTCGTGGTCCACGATCACGACGGCGCGCGCTCCCGCGGCGGCGGCGCGGCGCAGTGCCTCGGCCAGGGGCAGGTCGGCGGTGACCGGGATGGCCCGCCGGGTCAAGGAGCGCACCTGCAGGCGCGGGATGCGGTCGCGCAGCTTGGCGACGGTGAGCGACTGGCTCGCGCCGATCCAGATGAACGAGGCGATGAACGCGGCCCACATGATCGTGTAGAGGTCGGCGCCGGCGCCGTTCTGGTCGCGGCCCTGCCAGATCGAGACGAGCAGCACGACCACGGCCAGGCCGCGCCCGCTCCACGCCGCCGCCACGGTGCCGCTCATCGACTTCTTGGTCACCGCCCAGACGACCGACCGCAGCACCCGGCCGCCGTCCAGAGGCAGCCCGGGAAGCATGTTGAACACGCCGACCACCAGGTTCGCGGTCCACACGGCGAAGACCAGGTAGATGGCCACCAGCAGCCCGGTCGAGGACTGGTCCGAGGTCGAGGGCAGTGCCTCCCAGATGCCCCAGAACGCGGCGGCGAGCGTGAAGGACAGCGCCGGCCCGGCGATCGCGACGGCGAATTCCTGGCCGGGCGACTCGGGTTCGCGTTCGATTTCGGAGACCCCGCCGAGGAAGTAGATGACGATGCGCCGCACCGGCAGGCCGAAATGCTTGGCGACGACCGAGTGGGCCAGCTCGTGCAGCAGCACGGAGAGGTAGAGCAGCAGCGCGAAGCCGAAGGCGACCAGGTAGCGGCCCTCGCCGAGGCGGTCGCCGAGCCGGGTGTTCTTGAACTGGTCGCCGAAGTAGAAGGTGATGAAGGCCGCGATCAGGAACCAGGTCGGCGAGACGACGATCGGAATGCCGAAGGGGCGGCCCATGGCCAGTCCGCCGCCGGAGGGCCGTCCGCCGCCTGGTGGCGGGGACTGCTCCGGATGCCCGGTGGATTCGCCCTCGTTCGGATTCGTGTCGCTCACATAGGCGATGCTACGTGGATACGGCGGTGTGGGCGGTGCAGGCCCAGGTTTGTCGGTGCTCTGAGCTAGTGTTCCCGGCATGGACGGCACGGTGGCGGCGGACGATGCGCTGGACGGCGCGGCAGCGGTGGACGGGGTCGTGTTGGATGTCGCCGCGCCCTCGCCGGCAGTGACTGAACCGACTGTCGTCAGTCCGGAGGCGCCAGCGATCTGGGAGCCGAGTCCGGATTCAAATCCGGCGGTCACCGGCCAAAACCCAGAGCCAACAGCGGTCCGGGAGCCAAGGCCAGCTCAGAATCCGGCCGCCACCCGCGAAAATGCCGAGCCGACAACGCTCGTTGAGCCGAACGCGGACTCAAATCCGGCGGCCATCGGCGAATATGCGGCGCCGGCAACGCTCGTTGAGCCGAGGTCGGACTTAAATCCGGCGATTATCGGCGAGCCCGGATATGGCGGCACCGAGTCCGGGGCGCTCTTCGACGTTGACATGCCGGTGCGGTTGCCGTCGGCCATTTCGCCGTCCCGGGCCGGGGACTTCATGCAGTGCCCGCTGCTGTTCCGGCTGCGCGTGGTGGACAAGGTGCCGGAGCCGCCGAACGCGGCGGCCGCGCGCGGGACGCTCGTGCACGCGGTGCTGGACCGGCTTTTCGACCTCCCGGCCGGCGGCCGCACTCCGGACGAGGCGGCAGCCCTGTTGCAGCCGGAATGGGACCGGCTGCTGGCGAAGAGTCCGGAACTCGCTGAGCTCTTCGCGACCCCTGAGGAGCTGGCCGATTGGCTGGCCTCCGCGAAGTCATTGGTTGGAACGTATTTCACCCTCGAGGATCCGAACCGCCTAGAACCGGCCGAGCGGGAGTGGTTCGTCCGCACCGTGGTCGGCGACGGTGACGACCGGCTGGTGCTGCACGGCATAGTGGACCGGCTCGACGTGGCTCCGAACGGGTTGCTCCGCGTGGTGGACTACAAAACCGGCAAGGCGCCGGCTGCGGCATATGAGGCAAAGAACCTATTTCAGATGAAGTTCTACGCCCTGGTGTTGTGGAAGCTGCGCGGCGTGGTGCCCAAGCGACTCCAGCTGATCTTCCTGGGCAGCGGCGAGGTGCTGACGTACGACCCGGAGGAGCGGGATCTGCGCAGCGTGGAGCGGAAGATCACCGCGGTGTGGGCGGCGATCCGCGCGGCGGCGCAGCGCAGGGAGTGGCCGCCAAATCCGTCTCGGCTGTGCGACTGGTGCTCGTTCAAGGAGGGCTGCCCGGCGCACGGTGGAGAGGTACCGCCCGCACCGATTGTGGAGTTCACACCGGTGGCGTAAGACGTAGCTGCGCCAGGAGCTTTGGCGGTATCTGGTACTGCTCCGGTGTTCCGGGGCGATTGGACCGTGCGGCCGCGAACTGTAGGCGAAGGCATGCCGGTTCAGGGCGGTGCCAGCTGCCGATAGCGGCGAGGCGGCGAGGCGGCGAGGCGGCGAGGCGGCGAGGCGGCGAGGCGGCGAGGCGGCGAGGCGGCGAGGCGGCGAGGCGGCGAGGCGGCGAGGCG
>Ga0070739_10002279_pt1 | contig 26225 bp, 19 predicted proteins | sample Coa_R1_7_FD_66445 | JGI IMG/M metagenome (GOLD analysis project Ga0070739, IMG submission 66445) | Surface soil microbial communities from Centralia Pennsylvania, which are recovering from an underground coalmine fire - Coalmine... | ecosystem: Environmental > Terrestrial > Soil > Unclassified ...
AGATGCTCCGGGGAGAGTTGGACCTTGCCTCCATCGAGGTCCAGGGAAAATCCTTGCCGGCGCCTGTGGGCAAAGGCGGCAGCATCATCTTCGACAAGGACGGCAAGCTCACCCTGAAAGATCCAGGTAAGCCGGATAAGGTCGGCAAGTACAAGATCGATGCCGGCAAAGAGCCGAAGCAGATCGACTTGATCGTGTCCAAGGATGGCGAGGCGATGCAGGGTATCTACGAATTGGACGGCGAGAAGCTCAAAATAGCCTTTTCGGCGGAAGGCTCCAAAGGCAAGCGACCGGGCGAGTTCAAAGGGGAAAATATTTTGATCGTCTCTTGGAAACGGCAGAAGCCGTGAAACGAAGAAGTAGTAGGGGGGCTGAGCGTTGCGAAATCCACCCTACGATGAAACTCGTTCCATACTTTTCAGGTATATTCCTTTAGGCCGTCGGCACGAGCAGCCAACGTGAACAGCGACGATGACGCCATCCTGGTTCGACGCTGCTTGCGCGGCGACGACGAAGCCATTCATCTACTGGTGACCCGCTTCCAGGCCGAGGTGTACGGTCTGTGCGTGCGGCTGCTCAACCATCGTCACGACGCCGAAGATGTGACGCAAGAAGTGTTCTTGCGTATTTTTCGCGGTTTGCGCGGCTGGGACTCGCGGCGGCCACTCAAGCCGTGGATCATGAGCATTGCCATCAACCGCTGCCGTACCTGGCTCAGTCAGCGCGGCCGGCGGCCGGAATTGGTCGATTATTTGCAAGACACGCTGGCCGGACCCCCCGACGACGATTCCGGCGAGTTGGTCGAAGAGATTCAGAAGGCCGTTGCGGATTTGCGTCTGGAGTATCGCACCGCATTTGTGTTATTTCATGAGCAGGGACAGCCGTATGAGGAGATCGCACGGGTGATGGATCGCCCGGTCGGTACGATTAAGACCTGGCTGCACCGGGCACGGATGGAGATCCTGGAACGCCTTCGCAGCCGCGGAATGGTTCCTGAAATAATGAAATCCGAGCCTGAAGGGTAAGCGAAGAGTCTTCGCTTACCCTTCAGGCTCGGAGGAGACTGAGAACAGCCATGAGCTGTCGCATCGCACACGATCTTTTACAGCAAAGCCTCGACGGCACGCCGGTCGAATCGCCGGAATGGCTGGCGCATCTGCAACAATGTACCGAGTGCCGGGCGCTGGCGTCGGCCGGCCGTCGCTTGCAGGATGGACTGCGTCTGCTGACCGCCCCACTGCCGCCGCCCGATCTGGCCGAGCGGATTGTGCAGCGCGTACTGCTCGCTCGTCGCCGCGCGCGGCGGCGGCGCTTGGCGACGGGCTTGGCTCTTGCGGCCGGTTTGTTGCTCGCGCTGACACTGCGATTCAACTGGTATGGAGAGCCTCGTGGACTAGATGTTGTACCTCCGGAGCCCGTGGCGAAGAGCACTGCCGGCAGCACCGAGCAGACAGCACCGACTTTACGCCAGTCAGCTGCGGAGTTGGGTGAAGTCTTCGCCGAATTGAGCCATGAAACGGCAGAGGAAACAATCGGACAGACAAGCCGTTGGGTCTCGAGTGTGCCCAGACCCTTGTTGGACGGATTTCCAATCCGCTCTACCCTGGAATCGCCGACCCAACCGTTGCGCGAGGCCGGTGAAGGCCTGTCCGAAGGACTCGAACCAGTGGCAAAATCTGCTCGCCGCGCCCTCGATCTGTTCTTGCGCGAACTGCCCGTCGAGACAAAGACGAACTAACCACAGAGTCACAGAGAGCACAGAGAAAAACATAGAAACGAAAAAAGAAAAAAATCATTATAAAGAGGTCTTGTATGCATAATTGCTGCTTTCCGCGTTTTGTTCCTCTCTGTGTTTTTCTCTGTGCTCTCTGTGACTCTGTGGTTAGTTCGTCTTTTTTGCGCGCGGCCACACCGCGCGAAGAGTTGCTCCGCTTGGTGCCTGACTCCGTCGGTTTCTGTCTCGTCGTCCAGGATCTCCGTAGCCACGTTGCCGACTTACAAAATTCTCCTTTTTTTGAACAGCTTCGCCAGTGCGGCTTCGCAATCAAGCTCCGCAATAGCGACAAGTGGAAAAAACTGGAGCAGCTCGATTCCGACATGAAGGAAAAACTAGGTTTCGATTCCAAGAGACTACGCGACGACATTTTCGGTGACGCCGTGGTATTGGCCTATCGGCCCGGTTCGCCCCGACAGCCGCAACAGGACCAGGGAGTCATGCTCCTCCGCGCTCGCAACGAAAAAGTCCTCGCCGAGCTGATCGAACGAGTTAACAAGGTCCAGAAGGAAGAGGGCGATCTGAAAGATCTGAGCGAGCGCCGGCACGACGGCATCGTGTACTATCGCCGTCTCGAATATGACAAACGGACGGAGTGCGAGAAACTGACCTTTTACTACGTCCACGGTCCCATTCTGGCGATGTCCCAGCAGGAGGACATGCTGCGAGAAGTTATCAATCGCCATGTGCGCTCTTCAGGTGGGACCGGCGTCTCGCCGGTCCAGGCTCGCGACCGGCGAGACGCCGGTCCCACCGTGTCGGAAGCAGGGCGGCGGCTGCGCGAATTGGATGCCGAGCGTGTCCTGCTGGCAGTGTGGCTCAATCCGCGCGCGTTCGACGCCGAAGTGGATGCCAAGGTCGCCAACTCGCCGGCGGAGCGCTCGGCGACAATCAAGCATTTCGCGCTGTACTGGAAAGCCTTGGACAGCATCGTGCTTTCTTTGTCGCCACGAGAACGGGACATCAATCTAGCGCTGGGTGTGCGCGCCCGGGTCGCGGAATTGCCCCCGGCGGCGCGGCGCTTGTTTCGGGAAGCGGGGACGGCCAGCGATGTCTGGCGGCGTTTGCCCCAGTCGGCCTTATTGGCCGTCGGATGCCGGCTCGACGATGCGGCCCTACTCGATGTTCTCGGCGACTTTCTGACGCCTCAAGGTCGAAAACTTCTCCATGCCACGCTTAACCGCCCCTTCGCCTCTCTGCTTTCCGAGGAGGATTTTGCAACAAATCTGCTACCCGCACTGGGGCCGGACTGGGGGCTGTGCATCAGCGCTCCCCTTACCGATCGTGCTGGATCCCCGGCGGTTCGTAAAAATTTGGAAATGCCGCACCTACTTTTTGCGATCCGCGTCGATTCCAAGCGGACCAAGAAGACCGCCGAAAGCACTCTTCTCTCTGCTCTCGACTTTGCGGCTCGTTTTGTCGTCTTCATCCACAACAATGACCATCCGGATTCACCGCTGGTCCTCAAGACGGGCACAGTCCACGGTCAGGAAGTGCGTTACTTGACCGGCGAACACGGCTTACCGCCCGGCATGCAGCCAGCCTACGGTTTGCTCGATGGCTATCTGGTCCTGGCGAGCTCTCGCGAAAGCATGAAACGCTTCGCTGAGTCTTCCCCGGAACCTGCTCCTTCCGCCGAAGCCCCTGTCCCGCTATTACGCATTTCCTTCAAGGAGTGGCGCTCCTACCTGACTGCATACCGAGAACCGTTCGTGCTGTTTCTCGCCGAACACGATAAGCTCAGCCGTGATGCAGCCGGCCGGCAGGTGGATGGGCTGCTTGCTGCGCTACAATTCGTCGAGCGCGCGGAGCTGAGCCAACGCTCCGCTGCCGGTCAGGTCATTTTCACTCTCAGCGTGCAGACTGCGCAAGCATTGAAAAAATGAGTTTCTCTACCCACCCCCGCGCCGGCGAGGCGCCCTTGCCGGCCCGGTGGGTGGGTGTTTCCTCACGGGTTGTAAGCCGGGGGTGAACTTCCCGGCTGTGAGCCAGGCATGAAACCACCGGCTGGAAGCCGGTTCAGAGCAGCGATCACACCGTCTTGCAGCGCTTCCAAGGTGAGGAGAATTGAGGTTTTCAGGGCATCCAGGTTGCCGTTGAGCATTGCGAAGAAGCTAGAGAGGCCCGAATTCATGGCGGTGAGACTCGACTCCAACGACAACAGGTTGGTGTCGAAAGTCTGGAAGAAGCTGCCAATCCCTTGATCGAACCCCACGAAGATCGAGAACGCCAGCTGAGCGAGCGGAGTGGTCGGCGTCGTCAGCGTGGGGAAGGCCTGGATCGCGCCGAACAGGCCCTCCTGTTCGGAACCGATGCCTGCCGTGAAGTAGAGCGTGTTCGGGTTGCCGCCGTTGGCGCCGTTGCCGAAGGTCAAGGCCCACAGGCCCGGATTGAAGATCGGCTGGCCGTTGACGCCGGTGAGCGTACCCAGGAACTTGCCGGTCGCCGGATCGAAGGCGTTGATGTCGCTGAATTTGTACGCGAAGTTGCCGACCAGCAGATCACCGCCGAATTGGCCGAAGGTGGACGGCGCCAGGGCCATGCCCCACGGCGAGGCCAACGGGCCGCCGGCGGTCAACTGGCGGATAAAGTGGCCGCTGGTATCGAAAATCGCCACTGCTCCCTGTCCAGGCGTGGCCGAGGTCTGGGCGGAGTGCCCACTTGGGGCGTAGGTCACGTACAGCTGGCCGTTGATGTTCTGCACGTTGAACGGGACCAGGCCGCTGGGCAGGTTCGGGTCAGTGAACGTCCCAAAGCCGCCAGTGCCCAGAATCACCGGCAGAAATGAGCTATTGAAAACGTCGATGGTTCCCTTCGAATCGTCGGCCGCGTAGAGGAAGTTGCCCTGGGCGTTGCTGCCGATGGCCAAGCCGGTGTAGACGGCGCCGGGCGTCGTTGCCTCGATAGTGGCAGAGCTGCCGCCGTTCCAGGCGGAGATAGTGCCGTTGAGGTTGGCGAAAATGAAGGCGGCAGGCTTGCCGTTCAACAAATTGAAGGAGGTGGTGGAATTGAACACTTGGCCGGTCGGCCCCTGAGGCCCAACCAATGTTGTTGGGATGGCGACCGGCGAAGGCGGGCTGACTATGCTGACGCCAGTGGATGTTACTTTGTAGAGGGTGGAGACGTTGGTTCCCTGGTTCGAAACCCAGAAGGGGCTGGAGGCACTTTCGGAAACGCCCCAGGGGTTCTTGAGATTGGGGTCCAAGACGAGGGCCTGACCCGGGACATCGGAAGCCAGGTTAATCTGGAGGTAGACGGTCGGCATGAGTCGATCTTCCAGCGCCTCCAGGCACGGGCGAACGCGCCGTGCCGCGGAGGCCTGGCTGCGCCGGTGCGGCATCCCTTCTCGTGAGAAGGAAGTCTGAAGTCCTCTTCTGAAGCCGTACATGAGAGTTCCTTTCAACGAAATACAAGAAGTCTAAAGGGATAAGATCCGTTGACCGCGATGCATCCGGAGGGGCGGTGAAAGGGAACAGTCGCCTTGCTGGAGGGCTTCTTGCCCGCGGCGAGCGCGCGCAATGATCGCTTTCGGGAGCCAAAAAGCTGCCGCCGGAGGGAGCCACGAGATGGGCGAACAGCTCGTTCACCATGGCAGTGGTCCTCCTGATGAGGACATCACGATATGATTCCGCGTCTTAGCCTATCCCCTGCGCCTTGTCTGTCAATGAAAAAATGAGACAAAACTAATAATTCGCGGGTACGTCCTTTCCGTTTGGCAGCGGCCTGATGGGTCGCGCTCCGGCGAGAGCGCGATCCATCAAGCCGCCATCACGAAACCAGGTTTACAGCATCCTGAGAACATCCGCTTCCAGCGCGCCCAAGCTCCCGTTGAGCAACTGGAAGAAGACAGACAGTTGCGGATCCATGGCAGTGAGCTTCGCTTCCAGCGACATCAGGGCTGCATTGAAGTCCAGGAAGATCGTATCAACCAGTTGCTTGAGCGAATCGTTCGCGGACGGCGTTGTCGCCGACGGCGTCGTCGCGGACGACATGTTCAAAGCAGCATGATGATGGTCATGTCCATCGTCATGGTCATCATTTCCATCATGATCCGACTGGGGAGGTACGGCCTGGATCGAGCCGAATAGGCCGTCCTTCTCTCCGTTGATGCCTGCCGTGAAGTAAAGCGTGTTGGGGTCGCCGCCGAGGCCGCCGTTGCCGAACCTCAGCGCCCACAGACCGGAATTGGTGATGGGCTTACCGCTGGCATCGGTGAGGGTGCCCAGGAACTTCCCGGTCACCGGATCGAAGGCATTGATGGAACTGTAGTTGAAGGCGAAGTTGCCGACCAGCAAATCGCCGCCGAACTTGCCGAAGGAAAGCGGAGCCAGGGTGACGCCCCACGGAGAGGCCAACGGGCCGCCGATAGCCAGCTGGCGGATGAAGTTGCCGCTGGTGTCGAATATCGCTACCGCCCCTTGTCCCGGCGTGGCTCCGGTCTGGGCGGTGTGCCCGGCGGGAGCGTAGGTCACGTACAGCAAGCCATCGATGTTCTGCACGTTGAACGGGACCAATTTCAGGTCGCTCGGCAGCAGCGGATCGGTGAACTTCCCGAAGCCGTTCGTGCCCAGAGTCACCGGATAGAAGTTGCTATTGAAAACATGGATAGTCCCCGAGACCGCGTCCACGGCATAGAGGAAGTTGCCTTGGGCGTTGCTGCCGATGGCCAGGCCGGTATAGACGGCGCCAGGCGTCGTCCATTCCACCTTGGCCGTCGGGCCGGCGCCACCGTTCCAGGCATAGATGCTGCCATTGAGATCGGCGAAGATGAACAGAGCCGGACTCCCATCCGCCATGACGAAGGACTGCGTGGGATTGAAGACCTGGCCGGTCGGTCCGGGGAAGCCGGTCCCGGTTGGCGGAATCGAAACCTTGAACGGGGCTGTTTGGACGCCCGCGGATGTCACCGAGTAGATGGTGGCGTAGTTGGTTCCCTGGTCGGAGACCCAGAAAGGACCGGTAGTGCTTTCCGCAACGCCCCAGGGGTTCTTGAGATTGGCGTCGGTGACCTGAGCCGGGACGGCCCCATCGGAAATCAGATTCGTCTGGGCGTAGGCGTTGTGTTGAGTCTTGCTCAGTCCCAAAGCAAGGATGCCGCCGGGGCTGTTGAAGCCGTGACCAAAGATTTCGCCCTGGCCGACGAAGACCTGGCCGCCGGAGACGGAAGGCCCGCTGTCTTCGCCGCCGGTGAAGAGTTGAGCCAGCACCTTTCCCGTGCTTGCGTCCACGGCGAAGAGGGTGCCGCCGGTGTCCTCGAAGTAGAGCACGCCATTGGCCAAGGCCACGCCGGATTGATCGGCCGACGGCGTGGCCACCGTCCAGAGCACCTTTGTACCATCGCCGCTGAGCGCCGCCAGCTCACCCGTGGCGGGGAAGGGATTGTTGCCATTCGTGGGGACGCGGGCATTGGCATAAACCACACCCGCTTTCGGATCGACCGCCGCCGTGGCGAACAGGCCGCCGAGAGTCGAGCCGGGCACGACATCGAGGCCTTGTTTGCCGTCGGCTTGAATGTTGACGACGTCGCCGGTCTTGGCGTCGAAGACCCAGAAAAAACCGCTCTTCTGTCCGGAACCAACGACCGTTTCGCCATTGGAGAGCGTGTACAGGTGAGGCGAATCGCCAAAATCAAAATCCGGGGCCGACGAGTTGAAATGGAAGTCCCAGTTATCATTTGGCGTGCGCTGATTGACCCAGACAATGGCGCCGGTCTTGGCATCGAAGGCCATCATGGCATCGCTGGTGTTGGTGGTCGGCGTGCTGTAATTGTTGCCGGTGCCGGCGTAGATCAGGCCGAGCTTCGGATCGTAAGCCGGCGTGGACCAGATGGCAGCGCCTGTCGCCCCGGCTTTGAAATCGGCATCGCTGATGGTGAAGGTCTGCCAGATGATGTTGCCGTTGTGCGGATCGAGCAGGACCAGCGAGCCGCGCGACGTAGGAGGGGGTTGGGGCGAAACGACCTCATCGCCGGTAGCCACGCCGATGGCGACGTTATCGCCCACCCGCGTCGCCGAACCCCAGATCTGAGACAGCGGGTCATTGGGCTGGGGCGTGGTCTTCCACAACACCTTCCCCGTATTAGCGTCCAGGCCGTAGATGGCGCCCGGCGTATCCGCGGCAAAGTTCCCTTGCGTGCCGAAGATCACGACGTTATCCACAACCAGGGCGCTGTCGGTTATCGGCCCATTGACCTTGGTCTGCCAGAGGAGTTGGCCGCTGCGGCTGACGGCGTAAAAATTGCCCATCGTATCGCCTGCGTACACGGTATCGCCGACCACCGCCGGGGTACCGGCCACCACTCCCTGAGTGGGGAACTCCCATTGTACTTGCAGATTGCCAACATTGCTGGGACTGAGGGTATGTTCCGCAGTATTGTTCCGCGTGCCCGCGGCATCGAAGTTGTACTGCGACCAGTTGTTGCCCGAAGGGACGAGCCGATCTTCCAGGGTTTCCAAGCACGGCCGAACACGCCGAGTCTGCGCGGCCTTGCGACCGCGTTGCCGATTGTTTTCCCGTAGCAAGGGCATCCGAAGGCACTTTCCAAAGGAGTGGTACATGAGAAAACTCCCATAAGCGAGTAAAAAGATAGTAAAAGTACGAAAAAAGACCATTAGAGAGGCTTCGGAAGGGCGAAGCGAGTGCCAGATGTCTTCGTGGGCCTCTCACCTTTGCATGGCGTGCGCAGCAGGCTTCGCCGGCTGATCTGCCATCGCCGGAGCGTGCCAGGAGATGGGCGAAGGGTCTGCGTACCGCGGCTGCGCCGCATCTGTAGCGAAGGTACGATTTGTATGTATTCTGTCGCAACTCGGCCCGGCAAATGAAAAAAATCGACGACTGTGAGAAAATTGTGGAATTATAAACGGAGGGAGCCTCATCCCCTTGTCCCCCGAGCGCCGGCACAGTATCGTCAGTATCACGAACTTAAGGTTCTTCTCTCTTCGAGCAAGGGCGGTGACGGATGAGGAAAACGAGATGTTTCGTGGCGATGATGTTCCTTGTTTTAACTCTCGGCCTCGTCGCGGTCGTCCTGCCGGCTGCGCAATACGCTCCGCCTCCTGCAATCAAACCGAGCGAGGAAACCCTCAAGAAAATCGACGAGCGCATTGACAAACTCGAAGCCGCGCTGAAACTGTTCCGTCGGGAGCGTGTTCAGGATCTCATCGTGGCGGATGTCGAAGTCTACCTGAAAGCGGCACAGTGGATCACGCAGCACAATGAGTTCTACGATAAAGACGCCGGCGATTGGACCCTCGAAGTGCTGGAGCGCGGCCTGATGCGCGCCAGCCAGGTGAAACTAGGCGAATGGCCGTGGTTTCAGCAAACGGGCACACCTGTGATCCACGGCTACCGCTCGGCCATCGACGGCTCGGTGCAGCCGTATGCCGTGACGCTGCCGGCCGAGTACGGAAAGGGGATCAAAAAATGGCGTCTGGAAGTGGTGTTGCACGGCCGCCAGCCGAGTTTGACCGAAGTGAGCTTTCTGCATCAATTCAATGGCGACAAACCGGCTCCCAAAGATCAGGATTACATTCGTCTGGACGTGTATGGCCGGGGCAACAACGGCTACCGCTGGGCGGGCGAAAGCGATCTCGCCGAGGTTTTGGCCCATTTCTTCAACCTGGAAAGCAACGCGAACAAACATGCCGCTCTGCTCGACACCAAACGCAGCGTGCTGCGTGGCTTTTCGATGGGTGGGGCCGGCACCTGGCACCTGGGACTGCACTTTCCCGATCAATGGGCCGTCATCAGTCCCGGCGCCGGCTTCACCACGACGCGTGGTTACGTCAAGGGTTTGCCGGACAGACTGCCGTCGTATCAGGAAGCCTGTCTGCGCATTTATGATGCCGTCGAGTACGCCGAGAACGCCTTCAATGTGCCGATTGTCGCTTACGGCGGCGAAAACGATCCGCAATTGCAAGCCGCACGCAACATCGAAGAACGGCTGAAGAAACTGAATCTCTCCATGAAACTGCTGGTAGCCCCAGGGCTGAAACATGAATTCCCGCCGGAGTGGCAAAAGAAGATGGCCGAAGCACGCAACGAATACATCGCCAAGGGACGCGAGGATTCGCCGCCGCACGTCCGCTTTGTGACCTACACCTTGAAGTATCCACGCTGCTACTGGGTCTATATCTGGGGGATGGAGCGTCACTATGAAAAAGCGTCTGTCGATGCCCAGCGCGTCGAAGACGGTTTCAAAGTTACAACGCACAACGTGCGCGCTCTTCGCCTACAGATGTGGGAAGGGGCCACGCGCCAGGCGATCACCGTACAAATCGATGGCGATAACGTCTCAGCTCTGCCCTATGAGCCGGTTGCGAATTCGCCCGCGCTGGTCGTCGATCTGCAGCGCCGCGAGGGCCATTGGCGCGCGGTGCTGCCGGGAATCCTTTCGACGGGACTGCTCCGCAAGCCACAAAAGTTCCAGAATTTCCAAGGCCCCATCGATGACGCCTTCATGGGCCCCTTTTTGTGTGTGCGCGGCACCGGCTCTCCCTGGCACGAAGCGACCGAGGAGTACGCCCGGGCCAACCTGGAGCGTTTCCGCAACGAATGGTCGAAGTATTTTCGGGGCGAGCTGCCCGTCAAAGATGACGTGGAGGTGGAACAGCAGGACTACGACAATCGCCACCTTATCCTCTTTGGGGATCCTTCGTCCAATAGCCTGATTGCCCAGGTTCTCCACGGTTTGCCGTTTACGTGGGCCAAAGAAAAGATCACCTGGGCCGGCAAAGACTATCCCGCTAGCGAGCATGTGCCGATGATGGTCTATCCCAGTCCGTTGTCGCCGAATCATCGCTACATCGTGCTGAATTCGGGCCATACCTTCCACGCGGAGGATTTTCAGGGCAGCAACGCGTTGCTCTATCCGCGCCTCGGCGATTACGCCATTGTGAAATTGGCGGGCGATAAAAAAGAGCCGCTGGCCGTTAAAGTGGAAACCGCGGGATTGTTCGATGATTTCTGGCACCTGCCAAAATAGGCGAGCGGGGGCGTAAGCCCCCTGTTTCGAATCAACAGGGGGCTTACGCCCCCCGCTCGCCGGGGACGCTCCATCTTGACGGCGGTGGCTTAGGGCACTACCTTGCGTTGTTAGTACGGACTAGCGAGTCCGCTAAGGAGATCGTCCGGGAGTTGCGTGTGGTCGGTGCGTGGAGCTTAGGCATAGGGGCCGCTCTTGCGTTGGGACTTATCGTTCTGCTGGCGGCAGGCTGGCTCTTTCCGTACTGCGCCCTGCGCGTGGCCTTGTGGTTCCTGACGCACTCCGTCTACTGGCTGCGCGTACGCGGCCGGGAGTATGTGCCGGCGCGCGGCGGCGCTCTGCTGGTCTGCAATCACGTCAGTTACCTCGATTGGTTATTGCTGCTGGCGGCGCATCGGCGATTTCTACGCCTGGTGGTATTCGCCGGCTGGACGAAGCAATGGGGCGTGCGTCATCTGCTCCAGTGGGCAGGCGTCATTGCCATCGATGGCTCCGCGGGCGCACGTGGTGTGGTGCGTGACATGCGGCAGGCCCGCAGGTGCCTGGAGCGCGGCGAGTTGGTCTGTCTCTTCGCCGAGGGCCGCGAGCTGCCGGGCGGCTTGAATTTGCCCTTTCATCGCCAGTTCCAGCGCATCGCCCGCAAGGGGCGGACCCCCATCGTGCCCGTCTGCCTCGATCAGACGGTGGGCAGCTTGTTCGTGGTGGAACGCGGGCGTTTGCACTGGCGTTGGCCATTGACATTGCCGGTTCCCGCTTACGTCACCTTCGGCGAACCGCTGCCGGCCGGGACGCCGCCCGGCGAGGTACGGCAAGCACTACAACTGTTGTCCGCACGCACCGCCGTCGAGCGTTCGCACCGGCTCAAACCACCGCATCGCCGGTTTGTCCGTGTCGCGGCTCGACAGCCGTTCCGTTCCTGTTTTCTCGATAGCACGCGACCGGAACAATTCAGCTACGGCAAGACGCTGGCCGGCGTCCTCTGCGCCGTCAAATTCTTTCGACCGCTGCTGGGCGATGCTCCGATGGTCGGCGTTTGGCTGCCTTCGAGCATGGGCGGCGCTTTTGCCAATATCACGTTGGCCATGCTCGGCAAAACGGCGGTCAATCTCAATTACACCTCTTCGCCGGAGGCAATTCGATCTGCCCTGCGCCAGTGCGGTGCGCGTCACGTCCTCACGTCCCGACGCTTTACCGAGCGCATGCCGCTCAATCCGGGACCCGGCGTCGAGCTGATTTATTTCGAGGACTTCGCGCCGCGTTTCACGACCTGGCTACGCATCTCGCGTTTTCTGGCTGTTGTTTTGTTGCCGGGCTGGTTCCTGGAATATGTTGTCCTGCGCCTGGGACGGCATCGCCTGGACGGTCTGGCCACGATCATTTTCTCTAGCGGCAGTACCGGCGAGCCGAAAGGAATCATGCTCAGCCACCGCAACATCGCCGCCAACATCGAATCGATGATCCAGGCGGTTTCGCTGCGGCCCAGCGATCGTGCTCTCGGCGTGCTGCCGTTTTTCCACAGTTTCGGCTACACCGTGACGTTGTGGGCGCCGCTGCAAGTGGGCGCGTCGGTGCTGTACCACCCCGATCCCCGCCAGGCCAAGGAGATCGGCGAGCTGTGCCGCAAACATCATTGCAGTCTCTATCTCTCGACGGCGACATTCTTGCGCTTCTGTGTGCGTAAGTGCGAGCCGGATGATTTCCGCAGCTTGCGCGTCCTTATTTGTGGGGCGGAGAAACTGCCGATATCCTTGGCACAGGAGTTCGAGCGCAAATTCGGCTTGTTGCCGATGGAGGGCTACGGCTGCACCGAGCTGTCGCCGGTGGCATCCTCGAACTTGCCGGATCTGGAAATCGATGGTGTCCGCCAGGTCTCGAACAAACCGGGCACGGTCGGTCAACCGATTCCAGGCGTCGCCGCACGGATTGTGCATCCCGAAACCCGAGCGCCCTTGCCGATTGGTGCGGAGGGATTGGTGCTCATTTACGGCGGCAACGTCATGGAGGGCTATCTCGGCCGGTCGGATCTGACGCGCCAGGCCATCCAGGACGGTTGGTACGTGACCGGCGACATGGGGCGTCTGGATGAAGACGGCTTCCTGACGCTGACAGGCCGGCTGTCTCGCTTCGCCAAGTGCGGCGGCGAGATGGTGCCGCTGGAGAAAGTCGAAGAGATCTTGCACGAAATCCTCGGCACCACCGAGCGTGTCTGTGCCGTCACGTGCGTCCCCGACGAGTCACGGGGCGAACGCTTGATCGTGCTGTATCTGCCACAAGACGGCCTGGAAGTACGCTGGTGGTGCCAGCAGTTAAGCAGCCGCGGTTTGCCGAACTTGTGGCTACCCTCCGAGCGCGATTTTCATTCGGTGCCGGAGCTGCCGGTTCTGGGCAGCGGCAAGCTCAACTTGCAGGGCGTCAAGGAGATGGCCGTCACCTTGACACGAAAATAAGGGCGAGCGGGGTCGCGTAAGCGCCCCGGGTGCTTGCTCCCTCGGGGCGCTAACGCGACCCCGCTCGCCAGGTTTGGCCATGAACTGCCGTATCGTCCTGGTGCGTCCGCAGTTCGCCGCCAACATCGGAGCGGCGGCGCGGGTTATGTGCAACATGGGTCTGTCCGATCTGGTGCTCGTTGCGCCGGAGGCAAGTCCAACGGACCCGGAAGCTCGCCGTCTGTCCACGCACGGCGAGCAAGTGCTGGAGCAATGCCGCATTGTCGCGGACTTCGGAACGGCCGTGGCCGATTGCGTTTTCGTCGCCGCCACATCGGCGCGCGTCGGCGGGTTGACGCGGCGGCACTTCGTCGGCACTCCGGATGAAATCGCTCCGCGCCTGATTGAGTCGATGACGAGCGGCCCTGTCGCGTTGGTGTTTGGCCCAGAAGCAAGCGGCTTGAGCAACGCCGAAGTATCACGCTGCCACTATCTGATTCACGTTCATACTGATCCGCAATATCCGGTTTTGAATTTGGCTCAGGCGGTGGCCATCTGCACGTACGAGCTGCGCCGCCATTGGCTGCGGCAGACCTCCGCTCCGACGCAGCTGCCGCCGGTGGAAGCGCCTGCTCCATTCGCCGACCAGGAACGTGCCTTCGAGCATCTGCGGCAGGCGTTAGAAGACGTGCATTTTTTGTGGAACGAGAAAGCCGATTCGCTGATGCATGCACTGCGTCATCTCCTCGGCCGAACAGGCCCAACGCCGACAGAAGTGGACATACTGCACGGCCTGGCCCGACAACTGCGCTGGTTTGCGCGGCAGCGGAAATGAACGGCATGGCCGCATTGTTGCCGCGAGTGTCGCTTTGTTATGTTATCCTGGAAGATGCGTTCGAGAATAGCGGAAGTCAGATGAAAGGGAAGCAGCCGATGCCGGACTACAATACGATTCAAGACCTAAATGAGCAACTGGCGCGGAAAATCCACGAAGAGGCGCAGCGAGATCCGCACTCGCCGTATGCCTACAAATATGTGGGCATCGCTAATGGCCGGGACGTGGTAGCTGCCGAGGCTCTGGATGAAGTAATCCGCCGTCTCAAGGAAATCGAACCCGATCCCGGAAATCGCTATTGCGCTTGGATTGATCCCAATATGCATTTTGGTGCGGAGAACGAGATCTGGGAGTTGCACTAATGCCGCGCGTGCTATGGCGCCTCTGGCGGAATCGGCCGGGCGTGCAAGTCGTGCTCACTCAGACAGCAATGGGGCAACCTCTTCCTCGGACCTTGCTTGCCGATACCGGCGCCGGCACGCGCAATGCTCCTTTTGAACTTATCCTCGACGAGGCTGATTGCCGGCGCTGTGGTGGTCTGCCGCTATTTGTGAGGCCCCTCCGCGGTGCCTACAGCGGCAATTTTTGGGTTTAGGAGATTGCTGTACAGCTTCCGGCCCTCGGATTTGTCCAACGTCTTCCTGCGGTCGGCGTGCCCTCGCTGCCATCGGGATTTGACGGCATTGCCTGCTTCCGCTTTCTCAATCGCTTCACCTACGGCAACTTTGGCGATCCCGGCCAATTCGGCCTGGAATGTTGATGCTCCCAGGCCGTCACGGCTCGGACTAAGTGCGTAACTTCGCTCGGCTGAGCACGGTGTAGATCGGTCCTTGCGGCGTCAATTCGCTGCTGAGAACGCGCACTTCGCGCACGTCCGTTTCGCCGCCGCGCCATTTCGCCTGCCGCGCCAGCGCCATCGACAGAGCGGTGGTTGAACGCTCACTCTTGACGCGGCCTAGCGTGATGTGCGGCGTATAGGCGCGTTCCTCCCGGCGATAGCATCCCAGATCGAGCAGCGGCGGCTCCAGCGCAGCGTGCAACGCGCACACCTCGGCACTGCCTGCGCCGACTCCGACCCAAACGACGCGCGGTCGGCGCGGATTGGGAAAGCAGCCGACCGTCTCGACGCTCAACGTGAAGGGATTGTGCAGAGCGCAGCAGTCGGACACGGCCTGGCACAGCGCCGGTAAATCCCGGTCCTCGACTTCGCCAAGAAACAGCAACGTCAGATGGAGGTTCTCTTCCTCGACCCATTTTACTTCCGCACCGCCGCGCGCCAGCGTCTCTTGCAGGGCCAGGCAACGATCACGGATCGTCTTACCCAAGTCGATAGCGATGAATGTTCGCAGACGCGCCATGGTGATACTCGTGGTGATTTCAAAGAGTTGCCAGACACTCATCCCAGAAGCGGCGTGTGCCGTGGTGCAAACGAGCACCGACCTGAGAGATGACCTTCATCGCCAGGTAGCAAGCGGCGCGAGCGGCCCTGTCGGGAGCGACGCCGTGGATGATTCCATACAAGAACGCCCCGGCGAGCATGTCGCCGGCCCCGGTCAGGTCGATGGGTTGGCAAGGGTACGCCGGGACGTGCGCCTCGATCCCGGCATGGCGGACGTAGGCGCCGTGAGGACCATCTGTTACCACGGCTGAGGGGATCGTGTTCGCAAGGGCGGCGAACGCCTCCTGGGCGCTGGCTTTGCCGGTGACGGCGCCGGCTTCCGAGGCGTTGCAGAATAGAAGGTCCGTCTGAGCGAGAGTCTCCGAGAAAGCGCCGCCGGTTTGGGTGACGACGAAGGCCTCGGAACAGGTGAGAGCGATGCGGACATCGTGTTGGCGTGCCAGACGCACGGCCTCACGGACGGCGCTCTCTCCGGCTTGCGGATTGGCCAGCGTGTAGCCTTCGACGAACAGCCAATCGGCGTTCTTGAGCCGTCTCTCGTCTACGTGGTGTGCCGCCAGACTGCTGCTGACGCCCAGGTTCACAATCATGGTTCGCTCGGCATCGGGCGTGATCAGGCAGACGCAGGTTCCCGTGCTTTGGCCGACTATGGCCGAATTGCCGAAGTCGATGCCCAATTCCTCGAATTCGGACCGGTAGAACAGGCCGTAGCGATCATCGCCGACGCAGCCGAGAAAAGCGGCCTGCCCACCCAACTGGGCGAAGGCGATGATCGAATTGGCAACAGAGCCGCCGCTAGCCAAACGCATCTCCCGGTCTTCAAAGCGCTTTAACAGCGCCTTTTGTTCGGCCAGACCAACCAGTTGCGTCGATCCGCGCGGATAGCCGAGCGTGGAGAACTCTTCGTCGGACACCTCGATGAACAGGTCCACCAAGGCGTTGCCCAGTCCGTAAAGTTGAAATTCCCTCATTTGTTTTCTCCGGTCCCAGGAGGCGGCGCCGAGTCTTGCTCATCGACCTGGGCTACCGCGTTTTCCTCCGTGCAATTGGAGGAAGAAAGGGATGCCGTCGCCGCCCGGCCTTCCACCAAAGTGACGGTGACGCCTTCCTGCACGACCTTGCGTTCCTGATTGATGATCTGACGCTGCCAGGTGATCTCGCCGCGCCGGCCGCGGCCGCGGATCTCTTTGCTCAGGACCTTGCTGACGGCGCGGAGTGTGTCGCCGATAAACACTGGGCCACGGAAGTGCCATTCGCGGATGCTCAGAAACGCCAGCGTGCGCATGGGCGGACTGTACAAGCCCAGACCGCTGGCTATCGAGAACACTAACAAGCCGTGCGCGATCGGTTGGCGGAATGGCGTCGAAGCGGCGAACTCGTAGTCGATATGGATGGGATTGAAATCGCCGCTCAGGCCGGCAAAATTGATGATGTCCGACTCGGTGATGGTTCGGCCAAGCGATTCCCACTCCTGCCCCACCTCCACGTCATCAAAATATAGGTGAAAAGGTGTAAACGACATCGCTGCTTTCCTTGCATCAACCTCCACGAACAATATCTGCCCAAAGTGTACCCAACGACAAGGGAACCCTGCAAGTCCCCCAGGATTGGGCGCGCCGGATTTTTTTCTAGGCTTTGGCGACGGCAAGGGATAGTCTAAACGAAGAACGACCGATCGGGGAAGAGTTGCATTTTCGGCGTTCCACCTAACGTCCCTTAAGGAGGCCACCCCATGTCCAGGTCGTCGTCCGCACCGCCCCCATCTGCCAAGACCGAATTGGAAACCGTGGTGAACTGGCCCCTGCTCGTCGGCGCGGCGGGAGTGCTCGTTGTGCTGGTGGCCGTGCCGTTGACTCTGGCCTGCATCGCCGCGCAAAAAGGGTCTGCAGTCAAAGATCCCCTTGTCGCGCTGCCAACAATGCCGCAGCATCAGCCGGAAAAAGTCTCGCCGACGACAACAGCCGTTCATCCTTCCCTTCCTCGGAGCGTCAAACAGGAAGCGTCGGAGAAAAGGCTGCCGCGGCAGGTCTACATCAAGAACAGCCAACCGCCGATCCCGCCCGATTCGACTCCGATTCCTAAAGTGGCTAGGACACCTCCTCCACCGCCCGCGGCGTTGAATCCGATCCTGCAGGTTCGGGAAACGAAAGAACCGGGCTTCAAACGCCTGGATGGACTAAACGAGGAGTATTTGATCGAACAACTTGCCAAACTAGCCACGGATGTGGATCTGTATTGCGTCAAGGGAACGCGCGAGAAGCTGTTGGACGAGGCGCGCAAGAAAGGAAACGACAAAGACGCGAAGACGCCGGCCATCTTGGCCCTACGAGCCGAACGTCCCGACCTGAAAGGACTGCCAATGAGAGAAGGAGCGGACTGCCAGGCCCGTCCCGAAGCCGTCAGGAAAATGGAGGAGATATCTACTACTTTACGGCTGGATTTGGACCGTCGAACTGCTCGATCAACAACTGGCATTGAACTAAGCCCCCAACGCATCGAACGACTTCAGAGGATGTTGAACTCTCGCGCCGACTGGTTCCACGAGGAGGGTCTCTCGACGCTCGCTCAGATGCTTCAGGTCGAGGACATAGACTCGCGCAGCGAGTTCGTCAAGCGTCTTGCCAAGGTAAAGGGAGTTAAAGCTAGCGTCCTGCTGGCCCGTCAAGCGTTATTCGACGTGTCGTGGACAATCCGCGAGGAAGCGATTAAAGCGTTGAAGGACCGACCGCTTCAAGACTATCGACAAGTGCTACTAGACGCCTTGCGATACCCTTGGGCGCCGGTGGCCGCACACGCCGCCGAGACGTTGGTGGCGTTGAAGGATCGTGATGCCGTCTGCTCTCTGGCTGACATGCTCGACGAACCTGATCCGTGCGCTCCTGTGCAAGATAAGAGTAATAAATGGGTCGTGGCGGAAGTCGTGAGGATCAATCATTTCCGCAACTGTTTACTTTGTCATGCTCCCTCGGCAGATCGAAAGGATCGGCTACGTGCTGCCGTGCCCACGCCGGGCGAGCCTTTGCCGATTGTCTACTACGGCAGTCGAAAGGGCGATTTCGTGCGCGCAGACATAACCTATCTGCGTCAGGATTTCTCGCTGATGCAACGCGTCGCTAAGCCGGAGAAATGGCCGGAATGGCAGCGCTTCGATTACCTGGTCCGCATGCGCGAACTGACCGCCGACGAGATAGCCGCCCACCAGAAAAAGCTGAAAGGGAAACCCGCTGCGCCTTCCTATCCCCAGCGCGAGGCCGTTCTGTTTGCTTTGCGAGAACTGACGGGATCGGATGCTGGTGAAACAAGCGCCGACTGGTACGAACTGCTTTGCACCGAAGGCGTCGCTGCCCCCTAAGAGCTACAGCAGAGCCGCGACCGTTAGGGAGCGGGGAGAAAACCGCTCCCTGACGGTCGCGGCTCTTCGAGTATACTCTCCTACATCGCTCGCCCATTTCTCACACCGGGAGTCACCAATTCCATGACCACTGCAACCCGCCGTCAATTTCTGCATACATCGCTGTTGGCCAGCACCGGGCTGGCTCTGGGCGCTACTTCCGCCACCGCCATCGAGCCGATTCAGCGTTCCGGTCCGCCGCATCTGCGGCTGAGTCTCGCCGCCTACAGTTACCGGAACTCGCTTGTCGATTACCAGCACAATGCGAAATCAAGCAAAGCGAAGCCGGCCATGACTCTTGACGACTTCATCGATCTCGCTGCCGGCATGGATCTCGATGCCGTCGAGCTGACCGCCTACTACTTTCCCGAGACGGCGCCGGACTATCTCGCCCACTTGAAAGGACGCTGTACGCGGCTTGGTCTGGACGTGAGCGGCACAGCGGTCGGCAATAATTTCTGCGTGGCCGATACGGAGAAGCTGCGGAAAGAGATCGATTCCGTCAAGCAATGGACCGAACACAGCGCTCGGCTGGGAGCCAAGACCATGCGCATCTTCGCTGGCTACGTGGCCAAGAACGACAGTGAAGAGAAGGCACGCTCGCGCTGCGTGGCAGCGATTCAGGAAGCGTGCGATCACGCCGCCAAGTATGGCATCTATTTGGCCCTGGAGAACCACGGCGGCATCACCTCCACCGCGGAGCAGCTGCTGGCGCTGGTCAAGGCGGTCAAGCACGATTGGTTCGGCGTCAACCTCGACACCGGCAATTTCCATACCGACGATCCCTATAGCGATTTGGAGAAAATCGCTCCCTACGCCGTGACGGTGCAAATCAAGACCGAAATCCAGCGCCACGGAATGAAGAAGGAAGACGCCGACCTCAAACGTCTGCTCGACATCGTCCGCGCCGTTCGTTATCGCGGCTACGTCGCCCTGGAGTATGAAGCCGCCGAGGACGCGCGCACGGCCGTACCGCGGCACATCGACGCGCTCAAGAAGTTGGTGCGCTAGGCGCGCGAGCGCTTGTTCGTCCGGCTATCCTCGGCTTCGTCTTGTCGGCGAAAATGTCGCAACAGCCAGGTTGCCAGGACGCTTACTCCCAGGACGATGACAAACAGCGGCAGTCTGCCCAGGCGGCGAATCCAAGACGGAGGAGGTTTTGCCGGTGGCAACTCCTTTTCTCCCGGTTTGCCCAACGCGGACGGATGTTTCTCGGCTTCCTCGGCTTGTTCGATCTGCTCGGCCACCTGGGCGACTTGGGGGCCGATCAGCGGCACCTCGGACGGATCGCCGGTCGAAACCGGGTGACGCAGGAAGTGCCATAACAGATACGCCACGACCAGGCCAACCGCGACGATGATGAGAATCGGCTTGAGCCGTTCCTCGGCCCGCTCGATCAAAGTCTTGACCGAGTCGCCCAGCCAGAAACCAAGAAAGAAGAAAAAGCTGTTGCCGACGACAGCGCCCAGTCCATCGGCGAGCAAAAATTGGGGTATTGGAAGGCGCATGGAGCCGGCTGTCAAAAACAACGGCGCGCGGATACCGGGCACAAGCCGGCCAAACACCAGGATGCTGACGCCGTAGCGATGGAAGTTTTCCTCGGTACGGCGGCGGCGATTGGGCGGCATCATGCGGGCTATCCAGCGGTGTCTCAGCACCCGATCACCGCCCCACAAACCCAAGCCATAGAGGATGAGGTCGCTGAGGACCACGGCGATAATGCAGACCGGCAGCAGAATCCACCAGCGGACATGGATCTCGTCGGGCGGCGAGAGAATCTGCGTTTCGGCAGCCGGCCCAGCGCCGCCGAGCGCAGCCCACGGCAAGCCCCCAGGGAAGCCGGCCTCCGGATTGACGGCCAACATTCCTGCCGCTTGTAAGCCGGCCAGTTCCTCAGGCGATAGCTCGTGCCGAGCGGTGCGGGCGAGGGTAGCCCAGGGCAGGCCGCCCGGGAAGCCGGCTTGCGGATTGAAGGCCAACAGGCCCGTGACCTCAGCCGGAGTCGGATAGACCATCGGCACTTCGAGGATTTTTGCCTCCGGCGGCAACCGGCCCGCCAGCACGCCTGCGCCGCTAATCACCAATTCCTCGGGTGCAGGCAAACCCAGACCAGCTGCCACCAGCGTGGCGAAGAAGCCCGCGTAGATCCACAATTCACCCGCTGACACCACGCCGTCACTCTCTCTTAGGGTTTAGGGTTTAGGGTTTAGGGTTTAGGGTATAGAATATTGAAGTCGCGGAACCGGGAACCAGGTGCTAACAGCTTTCTTCATCCTAAACCCTAAACCCTAAACCCTAAACCCTACAATGAAACTCGGACTCATCAACTCCGCCTGGGCGCAAGCCGGACGCGACATCGCCTTCGGCATCCGCATGACCAAGGAGATCGGCTTCGATACCATCGACATCTTCGCCGATCCGCTGGACCTCGATGCCCGCGAACGCCGGCTTATCCGCCGCGAATGCGAACGCGCCGGTCTGCCCATCATCAGTATCGCCTGCGTCGCCGTCGGTCTCATCGACTTCAATCCCAGCGTCCAGCGTTTCCACCTCGACCGCTGCCGCCGGTATCTCGACTTGGCCTACGAATATGAGGCTAAGAACGTGCTGCTGGTACTAGGGGAGTACATCTGGGAGCGTCAGGTGATTGCGCCGGCCGAGCAATGGCAGACCGGCGTCCGCAATGTCCGCGAACTGGGCAAATACGCCGCCGCTCTGGACCTGTTGATTGCTCTGGAACTGGAACCGTTCAAGCTCTCGCTCGTCAATAATGTCGAGACGATGCTGCGTTTTCTGCAGGATGTCGATCATCCCGCCGTGCGCGCTAACATTGACGTATCGCATTTACAATTGTCGGGCACGGCGGCGGAGGAGTTGCGGCATCTGAAGGGCTTGGCAACGCATGTACACTTGAGCGATTGCGACGGCAAGGTTCACGGCGACCTGCCGCCGGGCCGCGGTGTCGTCGATTTTCTTCCGTATTTGCGGGAAATCAAGAACCTGAACATCGACGGCGCTGTCAGTATTGAGCTGGAGTATTCGCCGCAGCCAGAGCGCATCGTCGAGTGGGTGCGCGAAGCCTACGAGGCGACGGATCGGCTCATGCGAGAGGTCGGGTTGCGCGATTGATGCAGATAACTTGCCCGCAGCAATGGTCACTCGCTACAGTGAGGGTCATGCTGGAGTGGCGGAAACGGCAGACGCATCGGACTTAAAATCCGAAGAGGCGAAAGTCTCGTGAGGGTTCGAGTCCCTCCTCCAGCATTCCACTCTGCTTAACGAGCCGGAAGCGTCAGCGACGGCAGGGCATCCGTCGCTGACGCTTCCGGCTCGTTAGGGTTTGGCAATTTTCTATAATCCCCCTTATCTCCGCGCGAACGGAGAAAGTATTCGAGGAACGCAGAAACAAAGGGCGAAGCACATGGCGGAGTGGCAGCGAACACACACCTGCGGCGATTTGCGGGAAACGCACATCGGACAAACGGTCGTGCTCAACGGCTGGGTGAACAGCTACCGGGCCTACAACGATCAGATTTTCGTCGATCTGCGCGACCGCTATGGTTTGACTCAGGTGGTCTTCGAGGCCGACCACGCCGAGCTGTTCGCCGCCGCCCAGGACATCCGCAACGAATGGGTGCTGTCGGTCCGGGGCAAGGCGCGCGAACGTCTGCCGGGCAAGCACAATCCCAAGCTGGCAACCGGCGATGTCGAGCTAGTGGCCGATCAATTGCACATTCTCAACCGCTGTCCGCCGCCGCCGTTTGAGGTTATGTCCGTGCCCTTGGATACCGGCTTCGGCGATCCTGAATTGGCCGGCGAGGATCTGCGCTTGCAGTATCGCTTTCTCGATTTGCGCCGACCGACGCTGCAACGCACGCTCAGCTTGCGCCATCGACTCAACAAAGTCATTCGCGATTACCTCGACGCACAAGGCTTTCTTGAGCTGGAAACACCGCTCTTGGGCCGTAGCACGCCGGAAGGCGCCCGTGATTATCTTGTTCCCAGCCGCATTTGGCGCGACGAGAAAACGGGCCGGCCCTACTGGTACGCGCTGCCGCAGTCGCCGCAGCTGTACAAGCAGCTCTTCATGGTCGCCGGCTACGACAAGTACTTTCAGATTGCCCGCTGTCTGCGCGATGAGGATTTACGCGCCGATCGGCAGCCGGAGTTCACCCAACTCGATGTGGAGATGTCGTTCGTCGAACAGGATGATGTGCTGGTCCTCATCGAGGGATTGATCGCCGAGGTTTTCCAGAAGTGCGTCGGCAAAGAAATCAAATTGCCGTTGCCGCGATTGTCGTATGCGGAGGCCATGCAGAAATACGGCAGCGACAAGCCCGACCTGCGCATCGTCGGTATGGAGATCCTCGATGTCAGCGATTGGGCGGGATCGACCGAGTTTCGCGTGTTCAAAGATGTTGTCGCCGGCGGAGGCAAGGTGCGCGCGGTCAACATGAAGGGAGCGGTCGAGAAATTCACACGCAAACAGCTCGACGACCTGACGCCGTTCGTGCAACAATTCGGCGCCAAAGGCGCCGCCTGGATCAAGGTCGAGACGGACAAGTTCGTATCTCCAATCGAGAAGTTCTTGCCTGCGCCCGCACAGCAAGAGCTGCGCAAAAGTGTCAACGCCGCGAGTGGCGACCTGATTGTCTTCGTGGCCGACAAGGAAGAAGTGGTTTGCCAGGCCCTCGGCCAACTACGGACGCAATTCGCAGGGAATGTCGGAGCGTGTGACTATACCTGGGGAAATTTCATGGCGGCGTGGATCGTCGATTTCCCCTCGTTCATTTGGGACGAAGAAGAGAAGCGCTGGGCAGCGAATCATCATCCCTTCACCGCGCCGCGCGACGAGGATTTGCCATTGCTGGAAAGCGAACCGGCCAAGGTGCGAGCCAAGGCGTATGACCTCGTCATCAACGGCTACGAGGCGGGCGGCGGGAGCATTCGTATCCATAACCCGGAAGTGCAATCCCGCATGTTCGCCGCACTCGGCATGTCGCCGGAGCAAGCACGGCAGCGTTTCGGCTTCCTGCTCGACGCGCTCAAGTTTGGTGCTCCGCCGCACGGCGGCATCGCTCTGGGGCTGGACCGCATGGCCATGGTTCTGGCGGGTACGACGAACATCCGCGATGTCATCGCCTACCCGAAGAACCAGAAAGCGCGCGACCTGATGACGGGAGCGCCCGCCCCGGTGGACCCGAAGCAGCTCCGCGAGTTGGGCCTGTAAGAAACCAAGGCGAGCGGGGCGTGTTAACGCCCCCGTTGGCGTTCACCGGGGCGTTAACACGCCCCGCTCGCCAAGAAATTACGCCTTTCCCAAAATCGTTCGTGCCGCGTTCCAGCCCGCCGCGCCGATAACGCCACCACCCGGATGCGCCGCCGCGCCGCACAGGAACAGACCGCGAATTGGCGTGCGATAGCCGGCGAAACCGGGCACCGGACGCAAGAGAAACAACTGATTCAGCGTCATCGCTCCCTGGAAAATGTTGCCGCCCGTCAGCGCGAAGGTGCGTTCCAGGTCCAACGGCGACAGCACTTGCCGCGCGATCACCGAACGCTTGAAGTTCGGCGCATACTCATTGACGATGTCAAAGCAGCGATCCGCAAAGCTCTCCTTCAGCTCATCCCAGTTGCCTTCGCGCAGCTTGTAGGGAGCATATTGAACGAACATCGACATCAGGTGTTGTCCCGGAGGCGCGACGGTGTCATCGACCGCCGACGGCAGCGTGCATTCAACAACCGGATTCTGCGACGGCCGGCCATACTTGGCGTCGTCGTAGGCGTGTTCGATGTAATCCTGATCGGGACAGAGATGAATCGTGCCGCGATGTTGCGGGCCTGGCTGTGTGCCACGACAAGCAGTGAAATCCGGCAACTCCGATAGCGCGACATTGATTTTCAGGGAGGCGCTATCGTAGCTGATGCGATTGATCGCCTCGGCGAAGGCCGGCGGCAACAGGCGATTATCGAGCAGGCGATTGAACGTGATGTTGGCGTCGGCATTGCTGGCGACGACGCGGGTGCGAATCTCCGTGCCGTCGGCCAGGGCGACGCCGTAAGCGGCACCATTCTGGACGAGAATGCGGGCAACCTCGACTTCGGTGCGAATCTCAACGCCGAGCGATTTGCCGGCGCGGGCCAGCGCTTGCGTCAGTCCGCCCATGCCGCCGCGGACGTAGGCCCACACGCCGCGTTTGCCGTTCGTCTCACCCATGACGTGATGAAACAGCACATAAGCGGTGCCCGGCATACTCGGTGCGGCGAACGCGCCGATGATGGCGTCCGTGGCCAAAGTCGCCTTGAGCTGCTCCGACTCAAACCAGCGGTCGAGAATGGTGCGAGCCGGCCCCGTGAGGACCTCGATCGCCTCGCTCATGCCGGTGCCCATCTTCTGGAAGGCCCGGCCAAGTTTGAACAAGTGCCACAAATCACGCCAGCCGGGCCGCAGCAGGTTCGGAGGACGCATCAGCAACGTCGGCTCGATCACGTCCGCGACGCGCTCCAGCATCGCCTCGTACTTGGGATAGTTCTCCGCGTCGCGCACACTGAACTTGGCGATCTCGCTGCGGTTGGCAGCGCCGTCGCTGCCGAGAAAAAGATAACGGCCATCGGCAAAGGGAGAAAAGGAAGCGGGATTGCGTTCCAGCATCTCGAAGCCGTGCTCGGCCAAACGCAGATCGCGGATGATTTCTTTGCGGAAAAGACTGTTGACGTAGGCGGCCGTCGAGACTTTGAAGCCGGGAAAAACTTCCTCGGTCACGCAAGCGCCGCCGACGACATGGCGGCGCTCCAGCACCAACACTTTCCATCCAGCCTTCGCCAAGTAACACGCCGTCACCAGACCATTGTGACCAGCACCGATGATAATTGCGTCGTAGCTGCCTGCCATAATTGTGCATCCTCTCCGGGCGAATCCCGCCGTTATTGTAGCAACCGCCGCAGCGGCGACGACGCCGCGATAGGCGGGCGCTGGAAACAGTGCTTCGGAAGCAAGCGGCAAGCAGGCAAGAGGCAAGACAACAAGAGCCTCGAACGATCTCAGGAAGAATGGTTGCGGTTGGGGATCGCAGTAGGTAAAATTACAGGATAGAAATGAGACGAATGCGAAGCGGGGAGACCAAATGAACAAGTTTGAGTATCAGGAGAAAAGCCGAAAGCTACGTTTGCCGCAACGCTGCCCCTTGGTCGGTTACTGTCAGCGATGGGCATGGACACTCTATTTCTACAACTATTATCCTGCAAAAGATCCCTTCAATGTATTAAAAGAAGCTGGCGATCTCCCGTCGGATTTCGACCAGAAAAAGGTCACTCTCGTAGTTGAGCCACCCGAATTGAACAGAGACGACGATTACTACGTTGCTACGAATTGTTGCCCGGAAGTACCTCTATTCGACCCTTTTCATACACCGCCGTT
>Ga0070739_10002280_pt1 | contig 26219 bp, 22 predicted proteins | sample Coa_R1_7_FD_66445 | JGI IMG/M metagenome (GOLD analysis project Ga0070739, IMG submission 66445) | Surface soil microbial communities from Centralia Pennsylvania, which are recovering from an underground coalmine fire - Coalmine... | ecosystem: Environmental > Terrestrial > Soil > Unclassified ...
GGACCGCACGATCCCTTGTCTTTATTGGTCGCGAGCCTTACAATCTTTTTATTAATCTTTGATTAATCCTTCGCCGATTCTTCATACCCTTTGTCTATAGTAGAGATCATCAGATGTATAACCATCATTGAAATGATGTCTGATGCTCAGCGTTTCTGGTCGTGCGGCTCCGCCGCGCCAGAAATGGATAGTGGTTATGCGAAAAATGCGCGAAGCGCATTTTTCGCATAACCACTATCCACCAGCGAGCGCCGCAGGCGCGAGCACGTGATTATGCCGAAAATTGGACACTCTCTGGAGAACAAAGGGTAACTAATGATAGAGGAATATATTCCAGACTTCCCTGCGCTTGCCAGGCACGGCCAGCAAGAGGAAGGCTGCCACGATAGGATGGGCGATGCCGGGCAGAGCCTTTCGGTGGTGCTGCCAGCTTATAATGAAGAGCAGATGATTGCTATCACCATCACCGATGTTCTTGAGGCTCTTAGCGCCTGGGGCAAAGATTTTGAGATTATTGTCGTCAACGATGGCAGCACCGACCAGACCGGCGCGATTGTCGCCTCCTTCGCCGCCGTCGATCCGCGCGTCAGACTCGTCACTCATGAGACCAATCAGGGCTATGGCGCAGCCCTGGTCAGTGGTTTTGCCGCCGCCAGCAAACAACTCACCTTTCTCATGGATGCCGATGGTCAGTTCGATATTGAGGATCTGCAAGCTTTCTTTCCATACATTGAAAAGTACGATGCGGTCATTGGCTATCGCATCAATCGCCAGGACTCCTGGATGCGCAAGCTTAACGCGCTGGGATGGAAACTGCTGATTCGCTGGCTGCTGGGCGTGCATGCACGCGATATCGATTGTGCCTTTAAGCTTCTGCGTACAGAGTTCTTACATGAGCACCCGCTGGAGACGCGCGGGGCTATGATTAGCGCGGAACTCTTATATAAACTGGCGCGGGCCGGATGCAGCTATCGCGAAGTTGGGGTGCATCACCTGCCGCGTCTCAAAGGCCGCGCAACTGGCGCGCGGCCAACGGTAATTCTGCGTGCTTTCCGTGAACTCTTCACCTGTGCGCGCAGGTGGAAGCGCGAGGAGCGTCAGCGCGTGCATATCGGCTGACGCATATAATCAGATACGCGTAAAGCAAAGGATCCGGGCCTGTAATTTTTTCTGTACTCGCTCAACCAATTCTGCTATAATCCTTTCATAACATCCCGGCAGCGCAGCAGGGAGCCGTAACCACGACGACCGTGGTCCTGTCCTGCGGAGGACTGAAAGGAGTCGTAATTATTATGCGTATCTTAGAGAATGAACCGCCTGCCGAAACCCGGAGCGAGGCACATACACCCGTTACTATTGCCGATATATGGCAAGCGTATAAGTTCCTCAAGCCGCTCATTCATCATACCGCGCTGACATCCTCACGTACATTGAGCGCGATGACCGGAGCCGATATCTATCTAAAAGCCGAGCATATGCAGCGCAGTGGCTCTTTCAAGGTGCGCGGCGCCGGCTACAAAATATCGCGCCTGAGCGAAGATCAGTATAAAGCGGGCGTCATAGCGGCCTCCGCCGGCAACCACGCCCAGGGAGTTGCTATTGCCGCCGCTCAACATAACATTCCCTGCACTATCGTCATGCCCGAAAACGCTCCCCTGGCGAAGGTTACAGCAACGCAGAGCTATGGCGCCAACGTCGTACTCTACGGCCCGACCTACGACGATGCCTACCAGCATTGTTGCGAGTTGCAGCGGGCGTCGGGTGCAACCTTTATTCACGCCTTCGATGATCCTGATGTCATCGCCGGTCAGGGTTCGCTGGGCCTGGAGATGCTCAACGACCTGCCCGACGCGGATGCCATCGTCGTGCCGGTAGGCGGCGGCGGCCTCATCTCCGGCATCGCTATCGCCGCGCGCGCACTCAAACCCGATATCACCATCATCGGCGTGCAGGCGGAAGGGGCGGCAAGCTGCCGCGTCTCACTGGATAGCGGCAAACCGGAGACGCTGCCAGCAATTACTACCATTGCCGATGGAATCGCCACCAAACGCCCCGGCACCCTGACGTTCTCGATTATTCAACGGCTGGTTGATGATATCGTGCTTGTCAACGACGAGTCGATTATTAACGCGGTCCTGCTGCTGATGGAGCGCTGCAAGATGCTGGTGGAGGGTGCGGGCGCCGTCGGTGTGGCCGCGCTATTGAGCGGCGCGATCAGGCTCGAAGGCAAGAAGGTGCTTGTGCCGCTTACGGGCGGCAATATCGATATCAACCTTGTCGGGCGCTTCATCGAGCATGGCCTGGCTGCTGCCGGTCGCTACTTCGTCATCCATACGCGCCTGACCGACAGGCCCGGCGAGTTGATGCGCCTGCTTGGTATTATCGCCGAGATGCGTATAAATGTCATCGACGTGCGCTACCAGCGTATCTCTAATCGCCTGCCGATCATGCAGCGCGAAGAAACGATTACGCTGGAGACGCGGGACCGTGCGCAGTGCGTCGAACTGCTGCGCCGCCTGCGCGCTGCCGGGTATATGGTGGAGGAGGCGCAATCCTTTGATTGATCGTTTTTTGTGGCGTTAATGAATGTTTACAACCCGAATCGGTATTTATTCCGGGCGTAGCTGCGCGTTTCATCGCGCTTCTGTGGCTCAACAAGCGCGATGAAGCGCGCGGCTGCGCCCAATGAGAGATTGCCGATCTTGACCGTTAAACTTCATAAAACACCTGGAGAAAGGGGTGTGCTATGCCCAACAGACAACCCGACGCCGGCCCATCCATCCCTGAGATCGCTCTGCCCGACCAGTACAATGCCGCCGTTGCCTTTCTGGACCGCAATATCGAGGAGGGGCGCGGGGCTAAAACCGCCGTCTATTATGAAGGCAGCACCTACTCTTACGCTCAGATTGTCGAGCTTGCCAATCGCATCGGCAATGGTCTGCTTGAGCTTGGCATCGATATGGAGCAGCGCGTTGCCCTGCTCTTACTCGACTCGCCGCAATTTGCCGCCGCTTTCTTTGGCGCCATCAAAATAGGGGCCGTACCCATTCCTATGAACACGGTAATGCGCCCCGATGATTACATCTACATGCTCAACGACAGCCGCGCGCGTGCGCTGCTTGTCCACGCCACGCTCTGGCGGACAATCGAGCACATCCGCCCGCAGCTCAAGTACCTGCGCCACATCATCGTTGTCAACAATATCGATACGCCGCTCAACCATGCCGATGCCAGTGTGCATGACTTTGGAGCCTGGGTAGAGCGCGCCTCCAACACTCTGCGGCCCGCTGAAACATCTAAGGATGATAGCGCTTTCTGGCTTTATAGCTCGGGCAGCACGGGCTTCCCGAAGGGCTGCGTCCATTTGCAGCACGATATGGTCTACTGTACCGAATACTATGCAAAACCTATCCTGGGCATCAATGAAAACGATATTACCTTCTCGGCTGCAAAGCTCTACTTTGCCTATGGCCTGGGAAACAACCTCTATTTCCCTTTCAGCGTCGGAGCGAGCGCGGTCTATTATCCGGGGCGCCCGCTGCCGGAGGAAATGTTCAAGGTTATTGCGCAGTATCGCCCGACGATCTTCTTTGGCGTGCCCACGCTCTACGCCAGCATGCTCGCGGTGCCGAATGCGCAGGAACGCTTCGACTGCTCTTCGCTGCGTGCCTGCGTCTCGGCTGGCGAGGCACTGCCAGCCGACATCCTGCGCCGCTGGGAGGATACCTTCAATGTGCCTATCCTCGATGGCATCGGCTCGACGGAGGTGCTGCACATCTTCATCAGCAATCGCATGGGCGAGATCAGAGCGGGCAGTTCCGGCAAACTCGTGCCGGGCTACGAGGCGCTGATCGCCGACGAGGATGGCCGCGCGGTGCCGGATGGCGAGGTCGGCAACCTGCTGATACGCGGCGACAGTATCGCTGCCTACTACTGGAACAAGCACGAGAAGACGAAGGATACTATCAGAGGCCACTGGATTTATACCGGCGATAAATACTATCAGGACGCGGACGGCTATTTCTGGTATTGTGGCCGTTCGGATGATATGCTCAAGGTCGGAGGGCAGTGGGTTTCTCCGGTTGAGGTCGAGAATACGCTGATAGCTCATCCGGCTGTGCTGGAGGCAGCCGTGGTGGGCGTGACCGACAAAGATAAGCTGGTCAAGCCCAAAGCCTTCGTCGTCCTTAGAGAGGGGTATACGCCCTCGGATGCGCTGGCCGACGAACTGAAAGATTTCGTCAAAGGGAAGATCGCGCCGTTCAAGTATCCACGCTTCATCGAGTTCCGTCCCGAACTGCCCAAGACCGCCACGGGCAAGATTCAACGCTTCCTGCTGCGCGGAACCGGCACCACGGAGCCGCTCGACCCTGAGGTGGCAGCCGGGTGAGGGCCATTCGCCGCTCTCCGGCGCCGGCTTACAAAAATTTTACATTTTTCTTCGACCTTTTTGAATTTATGCGGGTATGCTTGTAATGTGCTATGATACATAGTAAGCGAGGAACGCTGCCCGGATCCTCGCGCGGCTTCGCTGTGCAAAGGATGGCTGACGTGGTGTGAGGACATGCGCTTCGAGCATGTCCTCACACCACGTCATCCAGAAAGCGAGCGCCGCAGGCGCTCGCCAGCGAAGGCGTCAGAGATCAACTGTACTCTTACAGGGCCGCAAGCACAAAGAGAGAAAGAAATTTTTCCGGGGACACTCCCATGAGCAGTGCACGCGTATGAAAATTCTTGTCATAGAGGACGACGCGAATATCACCCACATCATCCGGCTCTACCTGGAGCAGGCTGGCTATACCGTGCTTACCGCCGGCGATGGCATCGAGGGCCTGGAACTGCATGCGCGCGAGCAGCCCGATCTGGTCATCCTCGATCTGATGCTGCCCGCCCTCGATGGCATGGAGGTCTGTCGCCGCATTCGCGCCTGGGCCAGCACGCCCATCCTGATGCTCACAGCGCGCCAGGGTGAGGAGGATCGCATCGCGGGCCTGGAACTGGGCGCCGATGACTACCTTGTCAAGCCGTTTAGCCCGCGCGAACTGGTCAGCCGCGTCAAGGCCATTTTGCGCCGCAGTGCCGCGAACTCCGTCATGGGTGGGACGTATCAGAGCCAGAAGGGCGATGAGGAGATCCGCTATGGAGGACTGGTCATCAGCAAACCGGCGCGGCGCGTCATTGTAAATGGGCAGCAAATCAGCCTGACGGTCAAAGAGTTTGATCTGCTGGTGACACTGGCCTCGGCGCCGGACCGCGTGTTCACACGCGAGGCGCTGCTCAACCAGGTCTGGGGTTATACCTTTGTTGGCGATGGCCGTACCGTCGATGTCCATATCGGAACCCTGCGTAAGAAGTTGGAGGCGGTTGGTGATGCCCCTCACTATATTCAGACCGTCTGGGGCGTCGGCTATAAATTCGTGCCCGCGCCCTCTACCTCCTCCACGCGTTCCTGAGAAAGCAGGAGGTGCAGGAACTTGCTGGACTTATTCTCCTTCTCATCGTTGAGCCTTAGAGTAAAGCTGGTCCTGAGCTTTCTCGCGGTAACGCTGGGAGCAATCCTTGTGCTGGCCTTCGCCGTCGCCATAGCCGTTCAGAGCTATTTTATCAGCGCCGAACGGGAAGCGTTGCAGCGCCAGGCAGCATACGAGGCGCAGTATATCGAATATATCTATCAACGCGTCGGCGCCACCTGGGACAACTTTGTGCCGGCGATGTCTCCCAGGGGCGAACCCATGCTGCTCGTACTCGTCGATTCGCATGGGAATCCGCTCTTCTGTAGCCAGCCGGACTTCCTCTTAAAAGACAATTGCAACGACCCGGTGCTCAAACAGGCGCTGGCCCAGTCGCTCCAGGGGCAGGAGGTAGATGGCAATATTCAGGTCACGACCAGGGAAGGCTCGTTCAACTCGCTATATGTCAGTATACCGCTGGAATACAACGGGCAGATCATCGGCGCAATGTCTCTTTCCTCCCCGCAGTCCTATCCGCCTGGCTTTCTGGAGCAGGTCAACCAGGCCATCATTATCGCCGGCTTCATCGTCGCGCTGCTCGTCACGCTCTTCAGCCTCTTCCTGGCGCGCAGCCTGACGCGGCCCCTTGAGTCGTTGACGCAGGCCGCCGAACAGATGAAGCAGGGGAAGTATACGCAGCGCGTCGAGCCGCCGAAGACGCAGGACGAACTGGGGCAACTGGCGCAGACCTTCAATGCTATGGCCGACACAATAGAGGCCGACGTTAACGAACTGCGGCGCCAGGATCAGGTGCGGCTCGACCTGCTTGCCAATATCGCGCATGACCTGGCAACTCCGCTAACCGCGATCCAGGGCTTTAGTGAGGCTATGGCCGATGATATGATTACTGATCGGGCCGCGCGGCAGGAAACGGCGCAGCGCATCGCGCGTGAGGTGCAGCGCCTGCGCCGCCTCGTCGCGGATATCCAGCAAATGTCCTCGCTGGAGACCGGACATACCTTGCTCGACCTTGCTCCGCTCGATATGCATACGCTGGTTGATGAGACACTGGCCGTTATCGCGCCAGAATGCGAACAGATGGGCATTGCGCTCGACAACGAGATCCCACCGGGCATCCCGCTCGTGCTGGCCGATAGTGATCGTATCACGCAAGTGCTGCTCAACCTGCTGGACAACGCGCGCCGCCATACTCCGCGCGGTGGCAAAATCTGCGTCGGAGCGGCGCCCGGCGAAAAAAGCCTGAGTATCTGGATCAGCGATACCGGCGTGGGCATCGATCCCGAAGATCTGCCGCACGTCTTCGAGCGCTTCTATCGCGCAGACCGCTCGCGCACCGGGGCTACCGGTGGCAGCGGCCTCGGCCTCTCCATTGTCAGGGCCATCATCACGGCCCACAATGGCAGGATCAAGGCCGAGAGCAGTCCCGGGCGGGGCACGAAAATTACCTTTACCCTGCCTCTGGCCGGGCAGGAGGTCCAGGGGGACAGTAGCTCCCATATCAGGGGACAGGGGGTTCCCATTCACCCTTCCTCGCCGGGCGTTTGCGCGGCTCCGCCACGCCTGGGATTGTAGTTGTATTGTGGAGAAATGCGCGAAGCGCATTTCTCCACAATACAACTAAAAAATGCGAGCGCCGCAGGCGCCAGCACGCGATGCCGCTGGCAAACGGATTTTGTTATAATATCATTGTTTCGGCGCGGTGTTGTTTAAAAGTAAATAAGGAGCACCTTCTATGTCTATTGACAGCAGCCTCATCGGTAAGAGTTCGGCCCCGCAGACCTTCCAGGTCACACGGGAGGCGGTGCAGCGTTTTATGGAGGCCATAGACGACCCGGCCTTACAGAGAGGAGAGCCGCCAGAGTATGCTCCTCCGACCTTCCCTACCACGTTTCGCGTCCGTATTCCCGAACTCGGACTCGATGGCTCGAAGATGCAGCTCCTGCATGGCGAGCAGGTCTACGACTACACGCGGCGGCTGCGTGTTGGCGAGGAGGTAACGTGTGTGGCGCGCGTGGTCGATGTGCGCGAGCGAACCGGGCGCACCGGCCCCATGACTATCGTCGTGACCGAGATGACAGGGACCGGCAGCGATCAACAGCCGATCTTTACCGCACGCAGCACGGTGATTGTGCGTGGACAACGCGGAACATAAAAAGCAAGGTGCCCGCGAGAGGACTCGAACCTCCAACCAATCGAGTGAAGCAGATAACCGGCGCGCCGCCAATCATCTCTTCCCGAACCGGACGTGCAGCTTTCACCGCATCCGGCTCTCCAGAGTTTCACCCTCGCGGGCTACTCCTCCTGCGCCCCTTCCCCGTGTATTGGACCTTACTCCAATCGTTTGAGTACTATGGGCGCTCCGTCGCCATGCCGCTCGCGCGGTTTAGGCGATCCCGCAGTTCCCTTGATAACCTGGTCCGTACACAGGTCTCCTTGCGGCGCTTGACTCGCACTGGAGTGTCTTACAGGGGAGATGTTTAACGATCCTCTTAATCTCAATTAATCGTTAACCCTGTACGTATGCAACGTATACATACGGCCCTGTGAGGGCAAACGCGCCTCGGATTCGGCAAACCCGGCCTGACCATATACGGCCTGGCTGCACAGCTTACGCTGTACTTTTCCATCCATGCTATTGTCCCCTTACCCTTTCGGGATCGGGTGAGGTGGCGCCTTAACCACAACCATCTCAGTGGTGTTGACCTTCGTCAACAAGGTTATCAAGAGCGCAGCGGCGCACATTAAGAGTCGACTGCTCTGCCAATTGAGCTACGCGGGCTTGACGGGGCATAGTATAACACAGACAGGCCGCCAACACAATACCTGATTTCGGGGGTATGTGCCATCTTGACACTTTCTCTTCCGTGCCTTAAAATATAAAGAGAAGTTTATTAAACAAAGCTTTATGGATTACATCCCTTGAAGCGGGAAGAGAGCGGCGATGAACGATTGGCGAGACCTCAAGATCATGGTAAAGGCCCTGGCGGGTGTGGCCCGTCTCACCATCGTCTATCATCTTGCGCGTCAGGGCGAAGTGACCGTCACCGCCCTCACCGAAATGTTAAACCTCAGCCAGCCGCTGGTATCGTGGCACCTGCGCAAGCTCCGGCGCGCGGGCCTGATTCAGACGCGGCGTGCCGGGCGCCAGACATACTGCTCTCTCAACCTTGAACGTTTCCAGCACTGCCTGCATCGCCTGGAAGGTCTGGTCGATCCTGCTTACCGGGTGGAATCCCCTCCTGTCGGCGCCGCGCTTATAGAAGCGGACGCGGGATTGGAGGATTAAAAAAAGTTAGAGAAGGAAATAAAGGGCTTAGATGATAACCGGCAAAAACGATAACATGTCCTCCCTGTCAGGGTGTGCCTCTCCTGAAGGAACCGCGAACCTCAAGAAGCGCAAGCGCATGACACCACAACAGGCGTACCGGATTGGTAAATGTGGCATGGCCGATCTACATATGCACAGTACCTACAGCGACGGCAGCGCCACCATCGAACAGATTCTCGAGCATGTGCAGCAGCGCACTATGCTGGATGTAATCGCCATTACCGATCACGACGTTATCGAGGGCGCCCTGCGCGCGCGCGACCTCTGGATGAAGAGATCGTATCGCTTTGATTTCGTCGTCGGCGAGGAGGTAAGCACACGCGACGGTCACTTGCTGGCGCTCTTTATCGAGAAGCACATCGCGCCCGGCCAGAGTATGGAGCGCAGCATTGACCTCATTCATGAGCAGGGAGGGCTGGCCGTTGTCGCACACCCGCTGCATCGCCTTTTCCGCCATAGCTGCCGGCGAGAAGTGATGGATCGTATACACGCCTCCAAAGATGTCTGGCTTGACGGCATAGAGACCTGGAATGCCAGCTTTTGCGGCATTTACGCCAACCGTGTCGCCATGCGCGCGAACCGCGAAGTATATGGCCTGGCCGAACTTGGCAATAGCGATGCCCATGCTTTAGCCTCAATTGGCAGCGGCATTACCTGGTTCGAGGGCAAGAGCGCGCTGGATGTACGCTCTACTATCGAGGCCGGGTCAAGCGCCCCCGGCGGCAGGTTATGGGGCATGCAGGATTATATCCAGTGGGGGCGTTATCTGCTGATGACGCCACAGGGTCGCCGGGCGCGCCGCTTAACCCGCCTGCGCTCCTCCTCGACTGTGCAGGTTGCCTGACAAATATCTCTATCCAGAGCGCTTTAAAAGTGCGTAGCTGCGCGATGATGAGTTGTAACGAACAAGATCAGGGAAGGACAGGACCTTTTTCTGGCCGTCAACACGTATCATCGCGCCGTTTTCGCTTTTTTATATATCCTGGTACGCGTAATAAAGCGCGCGGCTATGCACGATTGAGTCACATGCCGCCACTTTTAAATGGTCCTGATCTCTACCAAAAAGAGCTAGTCCTCTCGGGGTAAATGTGGTACAATAAGGGCATGTTTAGCAGACGCATACAGCAACAGGCTAGACACCTGGTGACATTACTGCTTAAACCACTGGCTCAACTGGGTATCACTCCGAATATGCTGACAGGGATCGGGCTGTTGCTCAGTATACTGACGGCAATCGTTATTGCTCAAGGATTCCTGTTTGCGGGCGGTTTGCTGGTGCTGTTTGCTGGCATCTTTGACATGTTCGATGGTGCGATGGCGCGTGTCCGCAACGCTGCCACGACCTTTGGCGCATTTTTTGACTCGACGCTTGACCGCTATTCGGAAAGTATCATCCTGTTGGGACTGCTCTTTTATGCCTTGCAGCGGCCCGGCCTCCAAGATCCACTCTGGCCGGCTCCCAACGAGCAAAGCTGGATGATCGTTTTCATCTGTGTAGCTATAGTTGGCTCGATGATGGTAAGTTACGCCAAAGCTCGTGCCGAAGGTCTGGGAATCGAGTGCAGAACTGGACTGCTTGCCCGCCCGGAACGTGTCATCATCCTGGCTATCGGACTTTTAACGAACACTGGTATCTGGGCATTGGCCTTGCTCGCGGTCTTCTCAAATGTGACCGCAGTGGAGCGTATTGTCTCGGTCTGGCGCTCGACGCACCGGCACGGGGCATTACAAGATCATGCGCTCCGCATCGCTACCAATCAGCACGATACCAGTACTGGCAATCATCTGCCAACAATGGTTGGGACGAACGTGGTGAGAGAACCTGATGTTCGTCCCGTGCCCACCAGTGTTCCGCCATTGAGCGGTGATGGGCATCAAGAGTCAAGTCAACAGCATAGACAGACGACAGCAAGATCGAACCGGGAACACAATTAGCGCAGCGTGGAGGAGACTGCGACCAGGGAGGGGCGAGATTGTTGAGACCTGTGACGGTTTTTAGCAAGAGGATATGATGTATGTTGCGTAGCCGCGCGATTGATCACGTTTGCCAGCCTGTAGAAGCGCACTCATGGTGCGCTTGATCGCGCAGTTACGCTCGAAAAGGATGTCCGTCATTGTTAAAACCAGTCATGGCTTCAACAAATGATGCTTGCTTCTGCCCATCAGTAACACATATCGCGATAACAACTGGGAACAATCAGAGAGCATATGTTCGCCCCGTCATCTTCAGTCGGACATATTCTACGGTGACACCCTGCGCTCCGGTTCGTAGCGACTGAGACTGGAGATCTTAGTGACAACACAACACGATTATGATGAAAACGACGTTGAAACAACAGTCGTAGAGCAAACTCCTGCCCTCGAAACCCGGGTCGCCTCCGCAACTTTCGCGACCACAACGTCCGCCGGGGAAGAAACGGATGAGGCGGAAGCGCAGGCCATTTCTGCCCCGGCCGATGTTGCACCTCCTACCGAGACATATGAAGAGGGTCACACCGAAGAACCCGCCCGGGCCGGGGCGGAGATAACTGCCGCTCCCGCAGGCGAGCAGCAGGATCAGGAGAAGGAGAAGGAGAAGGAGAACGAGAAGACGAGCCAGGGCTTTGAAGCCGCTCCATTTGTAGAAACTCAGGAGGAGGTTCGTCCTTTCACAGCCTTTATCGAAGAGTTCCGCGAGGCCGAGGCGCGCTTCAGCGCCGCGTTGCAGGAATCCCGTGAAGAGGCGTTCAAGCTGCTTTCTCCGGTGGAGGGCGATCTCGCCGCGCCTGCCGAGCCATCACCCGCACTGGATACGCTCGTATCGCCCGAAGGCGCGAGTGGGGAAGAGGCGCCTGCGGCGTTGCTGACCCCCGTGCCGGAGGCGCCCGCCACCGGGGAGGTTTCCGTGCCTGCACCCGCAGCGGAGCGCCCGCCGGTCATCAGCGAGCAGGAGCAGGCGGAAGAAACGAGCAAGGATACGGCGGTCGAGGCGAAAACAGAGAAGGCCGAGCCGGCAGCGCGCGCCGTATCGCCGCTGCTGCGTCCGCCATCGCGCGTGCGCGTGCCACGTCATAGCAGCCGGCACCAGCGTGAAGAAACTGCTCCCCCGGTGGAAGCTCCACCTCCGGAGGCCACAGCCACCAGCGAGGCGGCCCCGGCACCAGCCGAAACCCCGGCGGAGCCGGAGACACCGCGCCCGGCGCGCCGCTATCGCTTTGATCGCCCTGCCGCGACTGCGGCCAGTACTCAGCCCGCGCCTTCACGGGCCGAAGCGGAGCAAGTAACGAGCGCTCAAACAAAATCAGCGAGCAGCGGTACGCAGTCAGCCGCCAGACAGGCAGTTGCACAGGAGCAGGTGCCCGAACAGAGCGCAGGCGCAGCGCCACAGGCCGCCCCGGAAGCGGGACGCCGCCGTTCGGGAAGCGAGCGCCAGAAGGAGCAGGCTGCCGCCACGGCTCCAGCGATTGATGCTGCCGCGTCCGCCACAGAGGCCACGGAAGCTCCGGGCAATATCGCGCCAGAGGATCTCCCGCCGCTGGAGTACTCTGAGCTACAAAAAGTGACCTCGCGCCGGCGTCGGCGCCATCGCTCAAGTTCCAGCAATGGCGCTGCCGCAACAACGCCGGCTGCGACGCCGACACCGCTGGTAATGCCGGTGCCACCGGCCCCCGCTGCCCCGACGAATAGCACAAATGGTACGACTGCGAGCACTCCTTATACCATCGTCTCCGGCTACACAGTTAACCAGATGAATCAGGGCAACGAGACCACCGGTCCTTTCATGGCGCCGGAGCCATCGCCCGCGCGGGGCAGTGTCTTTACCGGACGCGTGATTGGCCGCGCCGAGCCGCAGCGCCCCCAGACGCCCCCTCATACCGTCACGCGCCATACCGAAGGCGGGCCATCGGCGGCCTCGATGAACTACTTTGCGAACATCGTCGCGCAGGCTATTCAAACGCAGACGGATCGCATGGTAGCCGAGCTGCGGCGTGCATCTCAGGCGCCGGCAAGCGTCTCCGTCTCGCTGCCTCCCTTCCCTTCAACCGAGCGCGTGGGCGTCTTTGTGGATGTTGCCAACCTGCTCTACTCCGCGCGTACCCTGCGCATTGCTATAGATTTTGGCAAGCTGCTTGATTTCCTGCGTGGCAATCGCCGGCTGGTTCGTGCGCATGCCTATTGTCCTACCAGCCCGCAGCCGGGCGATGAGCAGATGTTCTTGCAGGCGGTCAAAGGACTTGGCTATCGCATCACGACCAAGAACTACAAGACCTTCTCCAGCGGCGCCAAGAAAGCCGACCTGGATCTGGATCTGTGCATGGATGTTGTGCGACTGGTCGATGGTCGCGCCGTTGATTGCATCGTCCTGGTCAGCGGCGATAGCGACTTTATGCCCATGCTCGACTACTGCTCCGATCATGGCGTGCGCGTCGAAGTGGCCGCCTTCGATGAGGCTATGTCCGCGACTCTGCGCCAGAGTTGCGATCTCTTTATCAATCTATCAATGCTTGAAGAGATCCGCGCATAAGGGATATTGCGTGGGGCGCCTCGTGCGAGGCGCCCTTTTTTATTGATGTGACGGCGTGAGTCCCCCCCTCGTTACTACGTATATAATCGATGAGAACGCAGCGCCACAAAGCGGGGATGCAAGGAGATCCCCAACAACTCTCTTATTTCCATAAAGCGGGAGACCCTGTATGAGGGGCGGATAAGCCAAAAGCAGTAGCCCTATGCCCGGGAGGCGAGAGGCTCCCGAGACCGCCCTTTGCCGTAGAGCGGGGATGCAAGGGACCGTTGCTCCTCGACGGGGCATAGGAGACTCCCGAGACCGCTCTTTGCCGTAGGGCGGGGATGCAAGGGACTGCGGCCCCTCGACGGGGGCGCGGGGGTGTCCCCCGAAAAACCTCTTTTTCCCTTTCTATACATGCCGCCGCAGGCGGCATGTATAGAAAGGGATTTGTGAGAAATTGCTGTGCCACAGAAGGCGGATTTGTGAGAAATTACTGTGACGCAGATACACAAAGTATGCTATCCTATTGCTATTATGGATGCTGCTGCGCTCTCTCAATGTGGAGAAGAAAGGACACGTCTATGCGAAGGTCTGGCTATCTTGCTCCGCTCGCATCCCTCCTGACCATATTTGTCATGCTGCTCAGCGCCTGTGGGAGCAGTGGCACAACAACTGGTAACAGCAGTGGAAGCAGCGGAAGTACACCCACCACGAAAGCTCCGCAGAAGGTCGCGCTCGTGACCGATATCGGAGGATTGAACGACAACGGTTTCAATCACCTCGCCTACACCGGCTACACGAAGGCCCAGAAGCAGTACGGCTTCCCGGCAAAGGTCATTCAGACGCAGACACAGAACGATTATGTCACTAACCTTACGCTGGCAGCTCAGAGCGCCGATCTGGTGATCGCCGTGGGCTTCCTGATGGAGACGCCGCTGGATCAGATAGCGAAGCAGTTCCCCAACAAGAAGTTTGCTATCGTTGATGGCTGCGCCATCCCTGCCGGTTCCTCCAACTGCGATAATCTCCCCAACGTCGCGCCCCTCTTCTTCAAAGAGCAGGAGGCGGGCTGCCTGGTTGGCGCTATCGCCGGTCAGATGGAGGTGGACGGTAAGGCCAAGATCCCACAGTTGCTCGGCAAGAACACGGTGGGCGTGGTAGGCGGCCAATCGATCCCGCCCGTCAACCGTTACATCGCCGGCTTCAAGTATTGCCTCCAGAAGGTCGATCCGTCAGCCACTATGGAGCTTGATTACTCGCAAGATTTCACGGCGACAGCAAAATGTAAAGATATCGCCCTGAGCCAGATCAACCAGCATCAGGCCGATATCATCTTTCAGGTTGCCGGTGGTTGTGGTATCGGCGCGCTCGATGCAGCCTTCCAGAAGGGGGTCTTTGGCATTGGCGTCGATGCCGACCAGGGCTATATCCATCCTGATGTAATTACCAGCGCGCTCAAACGGGTGGATGTTGCCGTCTACGATACGATCAATAGCTTCGAGCAGGGACAGTATACCAACAATCCGCCCACCTTCGATCTCGCGCATGACGGCGTTGGCTATGCTCCCCCGAGCAAAGATGTTCCCGCCGATGCGGTCCAGAAGGCCCAGGCATTCGCCGATCAGATCAAGGCCGGCACGCTGGTTCCACCGGCTGACATTCCGTCCTAGATTATTGCGGTCTCGCGGTTCCCCTGCACAAGGGAATGTACAAAATAGAGAGGAAATGCGCTTCGCGCATTTCCTCTCTATTTTGTACAGAAGGCGAGCGCTACAGCGCTCGCCTGTTGTTATACGGCGCTGGGTGTCAGGACAGGTCCCACCAGTTCATAATGGCGCCCTGTGTTCTTCGCGCAGGCATCGACAAAGGCTTTGAAGAGACGAGACCAGGCGGGGTGCTCCGTATATAATTCTTCGGGATGACATTGTACCGCGAGCATAAAACGCTGACCGGGCACCTCCATCAATTCAGCTACGCCATCCCCGGCACGGCCAGTAATGCGAACTCCCCTGCCAGGCTCTTTGATCGCCTGGTGATGCAGGCTGTTAGCCATCACCTCACATGCGCCCAGAACCTCTTCCATGCGACTGCCACGCTCAACCTGTATGCTATGAATGATTGTATTGCGGGGCAGATCCCCATTCGCGTGCCGCAGGCTGCCCGGGTATTGCGCGCTGAGATCTTGATAGAGGCTGCCTCCCAGGGCTACATTCAGAAGTTGCATACCGCGACACACGCCGAGTGTTGGCAGGTCTTTCTCCAGAGCATAATGCGCTAAAGCCATCTCCATTTCGTCGAGCCGTGGATCTGTCTCGCCGAGCATCGGATGGGGTTTCTCGTGGTAGTAATGGGGTTCAACGTCCACGCCCCCCGAAAGGAGTAGCCCATTAAGATGAGGAAGCAAAGCGGTCAGCCCCGAGAGGTCGTCCAGCAGCGGGATCAGAATGGGCGTGCCGCCTGCATGCTCCACAGCATGGGTATACGCTCTATTATTGCCGTAGATGGGTCGGCTGGTATCCTTATGTTCCCCCGCATGGCAAGGGATACCTATTAATGGACGCATTACTGAGACTCCTTATAGTTTTAAGATGAGACCGCGGTTTGTTCTGGATAATAAAAAAGCGGAACGCTTCAGGTATTGCGTTCCGCTTTGAATAATAACCCGTTTACACCGCGAAACGCGCATCACCAAGTACAAACCCGAAAAGCTCCAGCCAGTACTGGAGCTGCATAATCATAAGGGTAAGTGCTTTGTAAGCGCGTTGTTTTTCCATTGACCTGAACTTTCCAATGGTTTTGATTGTATAACATTGTTATAGCAACGTTATACATTTATCATACCGCTTCTGTCAAGCATGCCAGGACTTTTGCTTATGGGCGCATCCGCAGGTTTTGGGAGAAAAAGTGGGGACACCCCACACCCCGGCAGGGGATGGCGGTCCCCTGCCCCCTGCTTTTTCAAGCATGCCAGGACTTTTGCTTATTTACTGCCCAAAAAAGGTATTCCACCATGCCTGCCAGAAGTTCGGCTGCATTGGGGCGCCCGGATGCTGCGCCGCGCCCTGTGATCCCTGGTTATCCCCGCTGACGATAACCACTGCATGCTCGCCCGGGCGGATGTAACCAAGCTGCTGCCGCGCCTCGCTCTCAATGACGGATGGGTCCTTATAATAATTCGCCGACTGCGCCAGGCGCGCGTGGTCGGCTTGCAATTGCTCCAGTCGCTGCTGCTCCTTCTGTACCTGCTGCATCAACTGGCTATTCGACCATGCCTGCGCCAGCGAACCCAGTAGAAAAGCCATGCAGATCAGTGCAGTAACCCACATCACGGTTTTTGTGAACAGCGATGTCCTCCTGGCGCGGATGCGCCCGGCTGTTTCTTGCATCCCGACGGCGGAGGTAATATTCGCTCCCCCGGAACGCGGCGGATATTGCGGTCTACCTGGACGACTCTGCACATGACCTCCTTGCAACTGTCACAACCCTCTATCCAATAAACGTATCCTATCTTGAATTGGTTTCTTTTTTATTGTACAACCAGGGTGCAGGGGCAAAGCCCTTCACCCTCCCTTGCGCCGTTCGCGCGGCGAAGCCGCGCCAGAGTAGATGATGTTGTGTGGCACAGGCGCGAAGCGCCTGTGCCACACAACATCATCTACAGGGCGAGCGCCGCAGGCGCTCGCACGCGCGTGTGAGGGCAGTGGTGCCAAAAGTCCTTTGTCGCTCCAGGGGACAGCGATAGCTCGTCTTTTTAATAGTGAAACTCATCGATTAAGAGGTATGCTGTGCGTAGCCTGCGCTCTCTGCTCATGTTCCTGGTCCTCTGTATCGTCTTATGCGCAGTCGTCTCATCTCAGACGCTGGAGACGCACGCGGCGGCGTACACGATACTGGCTCTGCTGCGCCCGCACACGTCCTCGACTCCACCGGCGCCATCCGATATCCTCCTGGATCCCCGCCTGCCAGTGCAGACGCTGCGCGCCGATGCCCACTTCACTAACTACAACGTAACCTTTGGCTCGCGGTTCGATTTTGCCATCTCTCCCGGCGCTGCCAGTGTACAGAGCGGGACCGATGGCGTTTATCATGATAACGCCGCGAGCTATGTTGTCGGGGTTATGCCGGCGGACCAGTCCAGAACGTTTATGTTTCACATGGGCGCGTTGAACCGCGCGCGTGGCGATAGCTATCTCAGCAACGAGCGCTGGATTCAAGGACTGGATACGACGCGCTGGCTGGCCGAAGTTCCCGGCGTCGCCGGAATGCACGTTGTGGTTGATTTTATTGCTGCCTTTGAGGGCGAGCCGGGCTGCACGGAGATTGTCGATTGCGCCGGGGCGGTGAAGGATGATACCATGCCTGCGCTGATCGTTGGCGTAAGCCTGCAAAACGCCAGCTTCGACACGCGGCGGGGTACGTTTCTCTTCGGCAGCAATCGACGATTGCCCGCCTCGCGCGCCTGTATGCAGCACACAACGCCCGGCGGTACTACTGTGAGCGCCCTCACCTACGCTCCCTCCGCCGATGTAACCGGGGGGACGCTCTTTCTCGCCGGCGACAGTGCGCACTGGACCTGCTCTACGCACGAAGCTGATCGCGCGGGCCTGGCGTGGAGCTACAGCGTAGGCGCTATGCAGACACAGACGGCCTATCTGGTCCTCGGCGGCTGGAACGCCAGCCAGTCGCTCCTGGTCAATACAAAGTTGCCGGCCTCCTGCCAGGACGAGGGACTTTTCGCGGCGAGCGAGTGGTCCTCGGTAAACGCCATCACCGATTTTGCCATCGATAATATATCGACGCGCGACGATTTACTGGCGCGGGCGCAGGTAATGGAAGATTTCCTGATTCAGAATGATGTTTTGACGCCGCAGCAGCGCTGGCTTATCGGCGATACGCTGCGCAGCTACAAAGCCTCCACCTGGCTGCTCGCTCGCCAGGCATGCGCGGGCGGCGGCTACGATGCGGCGGTGTATGAGGGCAACTATGGCTTTTTGTCAACCGTCGATGTCATGCACGAGTATGGCTATTTCGAGATCAACCGCGCGCCCTGGTTTTTCAAAGCAGCGCTCTCTACGGTCTTTGCCAATGCCACAAGCGATAGCGCGGGACTCTATTTCCAGCATGACCAGGGAGGCAATATCGATAGCAATGGTCGCTGCACCGTTCCAGAGGAAGGCGTCCCGACCTTCCGCGCGAGCTGCTACGCGCCTCCCTATGTCGCTACCGGCGCGCCGATGCCGACGGAAGAGAATGATGATGTTGCTCTGCTTATGGCCTACTACGAGTTCATGACCGGTGATAGATCTTTCCTCCAGCAGCATATCGGCCAGATCGATGCCGCGATGCTACACAATAGCAACGTTGGCGATCCCGCTACCGGCATTGCTTACCGCTCCCATGATACTAACACAACATATGATGCAGCCAGCGATTGCCTGCATAACGATGCGAGCGGCGCCGGCAATCTCTATTATCAGGGCTTGAAGGAGGCGACGGGGTATCGCGCCGCAGCCTATCTCGATGCACTGATCCCCGGAGACGACAACGCCGGCACCTGGAATAAGGCCGCCACTCGCATCGAGGGCGCGATGGTCAGGGAGTACAACAGCAACGGTTTCCTGCCGGTTGCCGCTAATAATGCCTTTAGTAACTGCGATGGGCGCACTATTACGCTTGGAGAGGGCCTCTTCTACCTGCATCTCATCGGGCAGGACGGCAGTATGAATCAGCAATTGCTGGCCGACCTGGCGCAGCAGTATCCAGCCGACCTGGCGGCCTCCACGCTCGCTCAGCCGCCGATGATCGCCATGACCTCGCTGCCAGCGACGGGTTCACAGTGCGCGGGAGGCAATTGTCGCCAGTACTCATGGTTCAGCAAGGTGATGCTCTCCGCTCTCGTTGCCGATTTCATCTATACCGCGCGTGGCTGTGCCTCCTGCGCGCGTCTTGATGTGGCGCGGACTGCTTATGACCGCAACATCGATAGTCCGGGGAACTTCGTCGATGGCATCCGCGACGACGGCAGCGACTGGAATGGCTACAACTATCCGCGCGGCATCATTAGCTGGGCCTGGCTCTCCCCTGAGTATTAACCTTCTCTGGCACTATTTTTCTGTGAGTCCTTCTATCACAGCTTTTCGATGAGTCAATGAGCCTCGCAACCAGTGCCACATAATACTACGGATTCCCTCGTTGAGCATTCGCGCGGCGGAGCCGCGCAAGAGATGTATGGTGGTGTGGCCCGTGCACTGTATGCACAGTGCACGGGCCACACCACCATACATCCGGGGAGCGCCACAGGCGCTAGCCCGCAATTGGAGAGACTATCAGACATGTTGTTTATATCTAGCGCGGGAAATATTTACCCCTCGATAAAACCTGCTTAACATATGATGGCTATACTACAAGAGACGAAGCAAATCCCGGCAGAATCAAAGAAAATGATGAGTGCATGGTTTGAGCAAGCAGATCATTTCAGTTTCTCCAACGTGCCTGCACCATCTGCCCATCCACTGCCAATCCGGTAATTGCAATGCAGTTGCCGGCCTCATAGCACGACGCTCGATCTCCTGGAGATCAGATGCTCGTAAGGTGAGCGAGAGGTAGACTTCGAACCTCTCGCTCGTGGGGGTAAGCTCCCTTGTTCCTGTCCTTCTTTCAGAGAATGTCTGCCGCTCGGTGGCATCATCTTCTTTGCAAGCGCTCGCACACACGGATACTTGAAATCAGGGGTGATAAGATATCTCTGAAATATAGAAGGAGGTTTCACCATGCCCATCAAGTTACTGCTCGATACCGATATTGGCAGCGATATCGACGATGCGCTCTGCCTGGCCTACCTGCTGGCTCAGCCTGAATGCGAACTGCTCGGCATTACCACCGTCACCGGAGAGGCCGAGAAGCGGGCCATGCTTGCCAGCGCGCTCTGCAAGGTGGCCGGAAAAGATATCCCCATCTTTCCCGGCGCGGAATACCCGCTGCTGACTGAAATACGACAGCCGCAGGCGCCCCAGGCTCGCGCGCTCACGAACTGGGACCACGAGACGAGATTTCCGCGCGGCCAGGCCGTCGAGTTTCTGCGCCAGACCATTCGCGCCCATCCCGGCGAGGTCGTGCTGCTGGCAATCGGCCCGCTCACCAATATCGCGCTGCTCTTCGCCAGCGACGCGGAGATCCCCTCGCTGCTCAAGGGACTGGTCATGATGTGCGGTGTTTTCACCAATACGCCGCCGGGAAGCGTTGGCATGCGTGAATGGAACGCGCTCAACGATCCGCACGCGACGGCGATGGTCTATCGCGCAGGTGTAGGCAGCCATCGCTCCGTGGGACTCGACGTGACCATGCAGGTAAATATGGAGATGCACCTGTTCAGGGAGCGCTGCACGGCACCCCTGCTACAGCCAGTGCTCGATTTTGCCGAGATCTGGTTTGAGCAGAGAGAGACGATCACATTTCACGATCCGCTGGCCGCCACAACCATTTTTGATGCGACGATCTGTGAGTTCAGGCCGGGAACCGTAGAGGTCGAATTCGTCAGCGAACGCCTGGCGGGCCTGACCAGTTGGGAGCCAGGTGGTTCTCAGCCCAGGCACGAGGTGGCCCTGGCGGTGAAACCAGAGCGTTTCTTCGAGCATTATTTCGGCACTACAGGTTCTTAGTGGACACCCATCCTGCTGTATAAGCGCTCGCCACCTGGCGAGCGCTTATAGATTCAGCTAAACCTCGTCGCGATCCGGCTCCGGCAAAATGCTATCCACCGGCTGGCTCTCCTCCCGTGGCGGCTCCAGGGGTGGGAGTTCTTCGGGGACAGATGGATTGATAAAGCCAATCAGCAATCGAATGATCCCGATTATCATGATAATCCCGCCAAACCCGACCAGAAGGCCCTCCGCGGAATAGGCCCCGGTGCCGAGATCTATCCCGATGAGAATCATGACAAGTCCCACCACAGTAATGATGAGTCCACTCAACGTAAACTTGCTCGATTTTTTCCACACAGCCCGCTGGAAGATTCGCAAACGCCATCTAGGACTGATTTTCTCATCTGCCATGACGAATCCCCTTTCCCTGGAAGGGAGGTAGTTGATGATAGTGAACATCCCACTGTAATTATACTTCAAGCACGATGCCCGGGCAATTCGTCTCTCGTATCAAGCAGGGCCTTTCACTATGCTTCATCTTCTTATACGATTGATCCTGGCTGCCGGGATGCAGTTCCATAAGAGCGTGCCTGATCTCTGCCTCCGTCGTGTGCTCGCGCCTGTGGCGCTCGCTTAATAGGCAGTGTTGTGTGAACAAATGCGCTTCGCGCATTTGTTCACACAACACTGCCTATATCTTACGCGGAGCTGCCGCGCGAAGGCACGGCGAGAGAAGGCGAAGACGCTGAGAATCGGACAATCTCTCAAAACATATGGGTATTTGCGATGAGTACTAACTGTTACGGTAGAAGATACAGGCAGCGTACTGACTCGTTAAAAATGGTATGGAGAACTCTGTATATTATTCAGGTGGAATGGATATTCAGGTAGAATAGGAAGAAAGGAACTCATTCATGAAATGGTATCCCTATGGGCATGACTTTGGTAATTCGGAGATTGGCGGCGTCACGGTCATCAATGGGAAGACCGTATCCCTGAGCATTCCAACCGCTTTTGCCAAGGCCGACATCAACGCTATGCACAGTCTTGGCGTCAATGTAGAGCAGTCCAGCACGCACATCATTCAGTTTCTCGGTGAGGAACTGGCCTATTCAGTGGGCGATCTGGCGCTGCAACAGTCGGTTGATGTCTATCATGGACGCGGCGATATTCAGCGCTACGCCAGCAAATATAGCCTGCGCGGCCTGCTGGCAGTAGCGGCATCGCTGATCCCTGATGCCGAATTTGGCCTCTATGTTGTCACTGGCTTGCCCGCGGAAACCTACATCAAGAACGTCAACCTGCGCAACAACATCAAGACCGCTTTGGATGGAGAGCACGTCTTTACGACCAACAATGGAAAAACCTGGCGCAAGGCGGTCGTCGAAGTGGCAACCGTGGTGATGGAGGGCGCCGGGGCGCTGATCGCCTATGGCGATAGATCGTCGAGCAAGACAACGGAGAGCGCTGTGATAGATATTGGAGGGCGCACAACGGATCTCTACGTGGCTCGCGGCCAGGTCCCCGTCACCGAGTATTGTAAGGGCAAACCGCTGGGTGTGGAATCGGCCACCCAGATCCTGATGGATGCTTTCGAGAATAAATATGATCGTCCCCTGTCGCTATTTGAAGCTCGTGAAATCATGTATGCCTATGCATCGAACAATGAACGCAGCTATCCTGATGTCGCTGTGTATGGCAAAAGCATCGGCTCGCTCGAATTAGACCGCCTGGCAAGGGAATCCGTCAACCAGGTTGGCAGCGAGATCGTCTCGTTCGTCGCTATGGTCTGGCGGCAGAGTGATCGCGATGCAGTTGCGGCAAGTTTCAAGCCGGTGCTCGGCATCGGCGGCGGGGTATACTACTTCTATCGCGCCCTCAAGCAGCGCATTCCCCATCTCTCCCGCCCGGATGATCCTATCCATGCTAATGCGCTCGGCTATTGCAGCCTGGCAGGGCGTCTGCTGATTCGCAAAGTTCAGGCCAATGGCGTGAAAGCCTTAACATAGTAGAGAGAGGGGAAGCTGTATGTCACAGGATACAGACAAATATCTGTACTTTAGCGTTGGTCTACTCAAAGGCTCGCCGGCGCTGGAGGCGCTCCGGCAGGACGCCTTGAAGTATCATATGATCGATCATCCGGGGCAACTCATCGCTCTGCGTCTGACGGAGTATTACGAGATTATGACCAGAGGGCTGCTGCCTCCGGTTGCGAGCGTGTCGATTGCCGCGCCCGCAGCCGGGGAAGATAGCAGCCTTCGCCGGGGCATGGTCGCCCCCGGCGCATCAGGGACAGGTGGAGGAGCGAGCCGTGTGCCCGCCGGAGAGGAAGAAATGTTGGACGATGAGGGAACGTTGACCGCTTCGCCCGATGTGGATCGCAATGCCGAAGAGGCCGCCGATTACTGGGCGATCATGTGATGCGTGTTTTCTGCTAAAAGCTGTATTAATACAGGAACTTGCATAGAGCGGTAGGGGCGCGGTGAGCGCGGCATAATGCAGGGAATTCAGCGCGGTAGGGGCGCGGTGAGCGCAGCATAATGTAGGGAAGCCAGCGCGGTAGGGGCGCGGTGAGCGCGGCATAATGCAGGGAAGCCAGCGCGGTAGGGGCGCGGTGAGCGCGGCATAATGCAGGGAAGCCAGCGCGGTAGGGGCGCGGTGAGCGCGGCGAACAAGCCCGCCCCTACCATAGCCGTGGTATTCCGTTTTGAGGCATAAATGCCATTATCCACAACCGCTGCATTTTATGCTCGCTCGCGCACGAAGAGGACAAACACAGCCGCGATCAGCAGGAAGAACGTAGCCGCCGCGAAGACCAGGCGATACCCCAATACCGGCTCTCCCGCATTCTGGGCGAAGGCAATGATGGAGCTGCCCAGCAGGGGCGCGATGACCACTGGCAGCGTCGCGGAGGCGTTCCAGATGCCCATATCCTTCCCGGCCTCGTTGAAGGAGGGCAGCGAATCAATGGACAAAGCCCAGTCTACGCTCGTATAGGCGCCATAGCCCAGCCCGAACAGGATGCCCAGCGGCCACAGAGGAAAGTTGCCGGGGAAGATCACGAAGGCCAGCGCCGCCAGTCCCATACAGAGCGTTGCCATGCAGACAACCGGCGTGCGCCTCACCTTATCGGAGAGAATGCCCAGCACGAGCGCGCTGCCAACTCCACCCATCAGCGCCAGGCCGGCAATCAGCGCCGTGACCTGCACAAAGTTCGTGATATGCGCCACCTTTGCGAAATAATATTCGATGAAGATCATGAAGAGGGAAAGCCCCAGCATGACGGAAAAGCGCGTCAGGAAGACGATGGTGAAGTTGCGCGAATACCAGGGAACAATCCAGTTTTTGACGAGCCAGCGCCGCAGTGTAATCGACGCCTTTTCCCTGATCTCCCTGCATGGGACCGCGCAGGGTTTATAGCTGTCCTCGCGTGCGTGGAAGACTGTGATCACCAGCGCGACCAGTACCAGGAAAGCCGTTACAGAGTAGTAGAGACCTGTGCCAAAGCGGATCGCAGCACTATCAGTGGCATGCAGGCTTACCTGGCCCAGCAGCAGGGCCGCCAGCCCTAACCCGGCTATGTTGCCGAGGATCGTCATTACCCCGACATAGGCCGAGGCTTCTCCGTGCTGCTCCTTCGGTACCAGATCCGGTACCAGGCATTGATAAGCAGCCGTAGCGATATTCTTGCCAATGAGCAGGAGCGCAAGCCCGACCACGAGCAGAGCCAGCCCGTTGACAAAGCTTAATACCGGCGTGCTGAGCAGGAGCAGAACGCTGCCGGCTATGATGTAGGGGCGGCGCCGGCCAAAGGCGCTGCTTGTGCGATCAGAGAGCATGCCGATTATTGGCGGGATAATCAGCGATACAATGGCGCCCAGCGTTGCCAGCCAGCCCAGAAACGCAGCCTGCTGCGCGCTCCCTACCTGGCCCGGAGCCACAAAGAGCAGGATCTGTGTGGGAACAATGATGGGGACAAGGGCTGCGGTTTGAGCACTGAACGAAAACCACAAAGAACTAAGCGCCAGGTGCTTATGTGCTGTAAAACGAGAGTGAGAAGCTACCAAGACACTCTACCTTCTAAACTAAATACAACGACGACCTTCAATGTCACGTTTCTGCTCAGAGAGTGCCTGATTCTCCGCCCCCCGGCGCGACTCCGCCACGCCGCAGGCACGCGCAGGCTGGCAATCAGGCATCCCTTGAAGAGAGTTTAAGAAACCGATGCTACCTGTTGTACAGGTTATAGATAAGATGGAGTTAGCTCATAAGTATATAAGCTATTATGAGATAACATACATCAACTTATTTATCCATGATACTCGATGTGTCCAGTATTATAGACTCATTGGAGCGTAATTGCGGGCGACACTAGCCAGATTTTCCCCCTCGTCGTTGAAAAACCCTGTTAGCTATCTGGATAAGCACAGGATTTTTCGTTAGTGGCCGAAACCTCTCCCGGCGCTCTCTCGTATTAGTAAGAAATGCCAGAAATACCAGGGAAAGAAGCGAAGGTCTATTTTTATTATGGAAGGGAACAGGCTTGGCTATAATCAGGAGCAGGGCTGTCTGGAACTGCATGGCTCCCTGCTGCAATCAGGTGACGTGATCGAGGTTTCGATTATGGGGCACTGGATCCCCGGACAGGTGCATAGAGACGCATCGGGCTGGTATCTATTCACACTCGATCATGTCGGGATCCGGCTTCAACCGGGAGTGCGTGCCCGTTTTGAGCGGAGAAGGTCGAATTTGCAAAATAATCAGCAAGGGAAACATTCCCAGGAAAAGAAATTGATTCTTCTGGTAGAAGATGATGCTGTCCATGCGTCCATTCTCTATCAGATCTTGCGGCAGGAGACTCCGCACCATGTCTACTGCACCTCGGACGGCGATGCAGCCTGGCGATTTCTCCAGCACATCAAGCCGCACCTGCTCTTGCTGGACTATCTGCTGCCGCGTATGACCGGCCTGGAACTCTATGACAAAATTCGTACCGTTGCCAAGCTGCGAGATCTGCCTGTGCTCATGGTCAGCGCCGTCTTAACGCCCGAGGAAGCGCAGGAGCAAGGAGTAGAACTCATCAGGAAACCGTTCGAACTGGATGAGCTTGTAGATACAGTTACGCGGATGCTTGATACGTCCTCTCCTTCATACTAAGAACGGTTCACTCGTGAGGTGCTGGTGTCCTCTCACGACAGGGGTTTTGCGCCCCCGGCCCCGGGCCTCAGGAGAATTTCTTCCCTTTTTCCACCATCCACGCCCGACTTATCCACAAGATATCCACATGCATCAAC
>Ga0070739_10002285_pt1 | contig 26196 bp, 25 predicted proteins | sample Coa_R1_7_FD_66445 | JGI IMG/M metagenome (GOLD analysis project Ga0070739, IMG submission 66445) | Surface soil microbial communities from Centralia Pennsylvania, which are recovering from an underground coalmine fire - Coalmine... | ecosystem: Environmental > Terrestrial > Soil > Unclassified ...
AGATGGGGATCGCGGCGCTGGGGCCGAAGCCGCGCACCACCAAGCCGGCGCCGGGGCACAAGATATTCCCGTATCTTTTGCGCGGTGTCGCCGTCGAGCGGCCGAACCAGGTGTGGTGCGCGGATATCACCTACATCCCGCTGGGTCGCGGCTTCCTGTACCTGGTGGCGATCATGGACTGGGCCAGCCGGGCGGTGCTGGCGTGGCGGCTGTCCAACACCATGGACGTGTCGTTCTGCATCTCGGCGCTGGAGGAGGCGCTGGCGCGCTTTGGCCGGCCCGAGATTTTCAACACTGACCAGGGCAGCCAGTTCACCAGCACAGCCTTCACTGGCGTGCTGATGGCGGCCGGCGTGCGCATCTCGATGGATGGCCGCGGGCGGTGGATGGACAACGTGTTCATCGAGCGACTGTGGCGCTCGCTCAAGCACGAGGACATCTACCTCAAAGGCTATGCGGACGGACGCGAGGCGCATGCGGGCATCGCCGCGTGGTTTGCCTTTTACAACGCGCGGCGCCCACACCAGGCGCTCGCTAACCGGACCCCGATGGCGGTGTGGCGCGCGGGCACCAGCGGCCCGCTCGGCGCGGGGGCTGTGGACATGATGGACAACGCAAGAGCGTTGCCCACATGCCCACAGCCGCAACAACACCAGCAGCAGCTCAATGCTGCTTGATGTGATAAAATGAGCAGATTGGAGCGGCCGAGAATCCAATTAACAAACCCCGAGGAGTGGTCCCGCTGATGGGGTCCACTTCAATCGACCGGTTTCCATCCGAAAATTGGCGGCCATCCTTAACCCATGATTTCCTCGAGCTCGAGGAACGTTGACGCGGCCCCGCCTAAGAGCTGGCCTGAACCAGTCCCCCCATTTATGGTGGTATTTGCCGTTGCTGACGCGCCATAGAGTGACCAGGTTGTCGTGCTGGTGCTGCCGGCGATCTGCTGATAGGCAACCGAAATTGCTATCGGCCAGCCGCCGATGGTCGCACCACCCATCGCTGCCGCGACTGTCGACGAGCCATTGAAGATAAATCCTGTCGCATTGTTGCTGCCAGGATTGGACGATGAGCCGGCCACAACAACCCCATGAATGCGCAGAATATTGAGGGGCGAAGTCGGCGTGTAGGCCTGCGATAGTGCCAGCGCACCGTTGCTTGGGGTCGGCGCAGTGTTGGTGGGGCTATAGGTGTTGGCACTGCTGATAAGAGCGCCGGTCGAGACAAAAAATCCGCCGACACGGTCGCACGGCTTCTTCACGCCCGGCCCGAACAGCTGGATGTAGCTCGGCGCGCTCGCCCAGCCGGTGCCCGAGGTCCAGGTCGCCTCGACATAGCCGGCGATGCGGATCGGCTTGCCCGACAGCGAGGCGACCGAGGTCTGGATCACGCCCGCGCTGGTGCCGCCATTGGTGCCTGAGCCGGTCGATTGCAGCACCGCCTCGTTGAGCGGGTAGCAGGCCGTCGCCGTCGACTGCACGGACAGCCCGACCAGGATCGACGTGCATTGCCCGCTGGAAATGGTCTGGCAGATCAGCGTCACCCACAGCCGGCAGGCGACGCCGCTCGTGCAGCCCATCGAGCTCGTGCTGGCGAGCGTGAACGAGGCCGCCGCCTGCAGCGAGCCGAGCACCGCGGTGCCGGTCGACGAGGTGTCGCGGAAATTGACCAGCACCGGATTTGCCGCCGACGGGTCGGCGCCGTTGACGCCCTTGACGGCGACCGTGAGCTGATTGGCGGCGACGCCGGCATTGAGCTGCAGATTGACCGGCTGTTCCAGCGAGCCGAGCGCGGAGGCGGCCAGCGAGCCGGCGCCGACATTGAGGCCGACCGACGACAGCGCCGCGCCGGTGGCGCGCTGATAGAGCGCGATCTGCCAGCTGCCGGCGCCGAGATAGATCGCGACTGCGGTGTCGCCGGCCGCGGTCGTGATGTTGGCGGCCGTCGGCAGGATCAGCGCGGCGGCATTGTAGGTCAGCGTCAGCGCCGCGGCGAAGGACAGAATCTTGACCTGGCCGACCGCGCAATTGCTGCCGAACGAGGTGATCGTCGTCGTGCCGGTGATCGACAGGAACGATTGTATCGGCGCGGCGCCGGCGGCGCCGCAGAGATTGGTGGTCGCCGCGCTCGCGACGGCGGTGGCCGCGCCGCCGCCGACCACCGGCGTGAACACGTGATTGGTCCGGTCGATATAGCCGACGGTGAGCCAGCTCGTGCCGTCATAGAACTGCAGGGCGCCGGTTGCGGTGTTGTACCAGCAATTGCCGGCCGAGGGCGCGCCGGACAGCTGATTGGTCGGGGCCGAGGCGCCCGAATTGCAGGTGTTGAGGCTGTCGAGCGCGTTGTTGAATCCCTGCACCATCGACAGGCCGGACAGCGTGCCGGTGGTCGGATTGTAGAGATTGTTCTGGCCGGCCTGCAGCGGCAGCGCGGTGAGCGCGATGACAAGCGCGGCGCGCAGGCAGGCGGCGGCGCCGGCCAGGACCGCGTCGGGGATGCGTTTGCGCATTGTTTGGAGTTTCCTCAATTCATGCGCCGGGCTTGACCCGGCGATCGTCGATCAATTGTTATGAGCTGTATTCCCCGGGCGCAGCACCGACTCATTTCCGCGTATCCCGGGCGCAGCGCAGCACGCAGCGAATGCGAAGTGGTGCGCTGCAGACCCGGGATCGTCACCGGCGCCGCGCGCTCAGGCGCCGTGCCGGCGCAGGCCCCGGATCAGCGGTGCACCGTTCCGCTTCGCTGCACGCTGCACCGCATCCGGGGAACATCAGAGTGTTTGCTTCCCGGGCGCAGCACCGACTCATTTCCGCGTTTCCCGGGCGCAGCGCAGCACGCAGCGAATGCGAAGTGGTGCGCTGCAGACCCGGGATCGTCACCGGCTCCGAGTTCCCAATACGCTGAGCCCGCGACGGCCCCGGAACAGCGGTGCACCGCTGACGCGCTGCACCGCATCCGGGGAACGTCAGAGTGTTTGTTCCCCGGGCGCGGCGCAGCACGCAGCGAATGCGAAGTGGTGCGCTGCCGACCCGGGATCGTCACGGACTCCGCGCTCTTGGCACGCGCCACGCTTGGGAAGGCCCCGGATCAGCGGTGCACCGTTCCGCTTCGCTGCACGCTGCACCGCATCCGGGGAACATCAGAGTGTTTGCTTCCCGGCGCAGCGCTGCACCGCATCCGGGGAACGTCGTTTGGTGACGCCGGCGCGCATGACCGACCGTCCGATCAGCCTGGTCAGTTCACCTGCATCGCAATGGCGGGAACGGCACCATTCGCCGTCAGAGCCGTCATCGAGGCATATGAGATCGAGGCCGGCCAGGTTCCGAATGTCTGGGATATGCTCAATCCCGCCGGCCAAGGGCCGCTTGTCGACAGAACGTTGGCAAGGCTCGCAGAGCCGAGAACATAGGTGCCACCAAGGCCCCAGTTGCCGGACTCCCCGTAGCCGGTAAACGTCGCGGTACCGCTGGAGTTGGCGCAAAACGCGTAGAGCGTTCCCGCCGTCAGGCTGTCGGTGGTGTTGCTCACCGTAGCCGACAAGGCCCCCGCCACGGTCTCGGAAATGCTGCCTGTTGAATCGACCAGGCTGAGAGTGCCGCCGCTATAGGAATAGATGGCGAGCTGAAAGTTGTTGCCGGACGAAGGCCCCGTAAGATTGGCACCGAGCGCCTTGATGGTGACGTTCTTGGCGACGACGCCGATCGAGCAATAGATCGTGTTGACGCTCGGAGAGCCGTTTACCAGGGTCTGAAAATTGAACGGCAGGTACCAATTGCCGGACACATAGGTCGCGTTGAGGCTCGCGCCGCCTGAGCCGTTCGCGGCGGCGGTGATCTGGCCCTGGGCGTTGACGGTGATATTGGCGCTCGTATAGCTGCCCGGCGTGACGGCGGTGTTGGCCAGATTGAGATTGCCGGCGGCGGACGAAAGCCCGGTGCCGACGCCGAGCGTCGCCAAGCCGCCCAGGCCGAGATTGCTGCGCGCCGTCGCCGCGCTGGCGAGGTCGGAGAGATTGTTCGCCGCAGCGAGCGCCGCGCCGCCGCCGACATAGGACGTCCAGACAAAGCTTGACGTGTTGAGCGTGCCGAAGGCAACCCAATGCGTGCCGTCGGGGGTGTAATTGAACACCCATGGGTTGGCCGCGGTGTTGATCCAGCATTCGCCGGCGAACGCGGCGGTCCCTGGGCCGTTGGCGGGCGGCGCGGGGCCGGCATTGCACGAGCCGATCGACAGCAAGGCGTTGTTGAGGAAGCTTGCCAGGCCCGTCATCGGCAGCGGCGCGCCGGGCGTCACCAGGCTCGACTGCGCCGCGCGCGCAGGCCAGAGCATTGCCAGCGCGGCAAGCGCGCTCAGGGCGACGCCCACGATGGCGCTGACGATGGCGCTGACGATGGCGGCACGCATGCGCATGATCATTGCCGTTTGTCCCTTGTGCTTTGCGCGGCGTTTCCCGGGCGCAGCGCCGCCTCCGTCCGCGTTTCCCGGGCGCAGCGCAGCACGCAGCGAATGCGAAGTGGTGCGCTGCCGACCCGGGATCGTCACGGACTCCGAGTCCCCCATACGCCGAGTCCGCGACGGCCCCGGATCAGCGGTGCACCGTTCCGCTTCGCTGCACGCTGCACCGCATCCGGGGAACGTCAGAGTGTTTGTGTTTGTTTTCCGCTGACGCGCTGCACCGCATCCGGGGAACGTCAGAGTGTTTGTTTCCCGGGCGCGGCGCAGCGCGGAACGAAGTGGAGCGGTGCGCTGCCGACCCGGGATCGTCACGGACTCCGAGTCCCTGAGTCCGCGACGGCCCCGGAACAGCGGTGCACCGTTCCGCTTCGCTGCACGCTGCACCGCATCCGGGGAACGTCAGAGTGTTCGTGTTTGTTTCCGGCGCCACGCTGCACCGCATCCGGGGAACGTCAGAGTGTTTGCTTCCCGGGCGCAGCGCTGCACCGCAGCCGCGGGAACGTCAGAGTGTCTGTTTCCCGGGCGCAGCGCAGCACGCAGCGAATGCGAAGTGGTGCGCTGCCGACCCGGGATCGTCACGGACTCCGAGTCCCCCATACGCCGAGTCCGCGACGGCCCCGGAACAGCGGTGCACCGTTCCGCTTCGCTGCACGCTGCACCGCATCCGGGGAACGTCAGAGTGTTTGTGTTTGTTTGTTTTCCGGCGCCACGCTGCCCCGCAGCCGCGGGAACGGTTTCCGCCCCTAGAACCCCTCGACGGTAAGGTTGACGCCGGCGCGCGCGACCGGGCTGTCGCCGTTGAAGAACTGGATGGTCATCTGCGCGAGCGACAGGCCCGTGATGGTGTAGGTATCGCCCGGCTGCGCCGGCCAGGAGACCTGGTAATACGGCACGCCGGCGCCGTTCGGGCCGCCGTTGAAGGCCGCCGGCGCGGCGGCGCCATCCGGCTGGAAGACGACCGTCAGGCCGCCTGAGCCGACACTGAGGTTCTGATAATGATCGATGCGCGCCGCCAGCTGCACCGCGTAGGAGAACGCGGTGACAAAGGGGATGATGCCGGGCGACACCGTTTCGAGCCCGACCCGGAAATTCCAGGCTTGCCCGGGATAGACGCCCGGCACGAATTTCTGCCAGCCGCTCCACACGGCGGCATTGTAGAGATCGGCCACCTGATAGAGCTCGCCGGCCGCGTACAGATCGACAAACGTGCCGACATTGATCTCGATCCACGCATCGACATATTGCGTGTCGGCCGCAGCGAGGATGTCCGGATAGGACAGCACGTCGGCGACGCCGAGGATATTCTGATTGGCCGGCACGCCGACCACCTGGATCGTGCCGTTCACCGCGGCATTGACCAGCGCCGGCGACATGATGATGTGGCTTGACGGGATGGTGTAATAGAGCGGCGTATTGGCGATGACGCCGCCGTAATCCAGCACATCCGGATCGCCAAAGACGATGGTGTCGCCATTGCCGACACCCGCGCCGGTCACCGCATTGCTCAACGTGACCTGCAACGCTCCCGCATTGATCGAGGCAACCGTCGTGCCGCCGGGGATGACGCCCGGATTGGTCAGATCATTGACCGCCTGGCCGACGGCAAGGTTCGCGACCGAGGCGACCGCGAGCACGGTGCCGCCGGCGGCGGTGCTTGCCGTCGTCGTCGTCGATTGCAGCAGGATCGACTCGGCGAGGATGTTGCCGGCGCCGCCGAGCCTGATATCGGCGCCGCCCGGGTTGAACGGCGGCCCGGCAACGCCGACGCCGTTGTTGAAAGTGCCGGTCCAGCCGGTGGCGCGCTCGTCGAAGGACGCCAGCAGATTGGCCGAGAGCTGGTTGCCGGAAATGACGATTTCCGACGGGGTCTCGCTATAGACCGTCAGGCCGGCGACCGGCTGGCAGCGTGCCGCAATCCAGAACGTCCCGTTGCCCTGGGCGATGAAGGGCGGGTGCGCCTGGGTGCGGATCAGCGCCGCGGCGGACCACGAGGCGCCTTGGCGAATCTCATAGAGAATGCCGTTGCGGAAGTCCTCGATCTCGTCCCAGTAGATTTTCTGGAAGCCGGCCTCGTAGTTCGTATAGAGATTTTGCACGTTCGGCAGCGGCGAGGCCAGCGCCGCGCCGGTGATCATGTACGGATAGGCAGGGCAGTCGGAAATATCCTGGACGCCGCCGCCGAACGAATTGAAGCTCTGGCACTTGAGATAGAGCGTCTGCCCGATGCGGCTCTGATCGTAGGCAAATTTGAAGATCGCCGCATCGCCAAGCCGCAGGAACGGCGTGCCGGCAGGATGATCGATGATGGCGCTTTCCGTGCCGAAGGCGCCGCGCACCAGGTAGGTGAGATTGTATTTGTTCGGCGCGGTCAGCGTCGCATTGGCATAGGCTATGATCTCGCCGCCCACATAGCAGGCCGTATTGAGCGCCGCCGCATCGGCGATCGAGGCCGTATTGAGCGCGCCGCCGGATTCCGACAGGTCGACCGCAAGCGTGTTGGCCTGATCGATGGTCGCGCCGGTCGCATTGACGGCAACCGCCGGCAGGTCGGCGGTGGTGACGCCCATGCGCGCGGGGCCGAACACGGTGCCGATATTCTGATAGCTGCCGCCTTCCTGGTAGGAGGCCCAAACATTGGCGCCGCCCCAGTCGGGGCCGGAGCCGCATACGCCAGCCCAGATCTGCAGGCCGCCGGCGAGCTCGTCGGTCGGCTCGAAGATGATCGGCTGATTGACCGGCGGCGCCAGCGCGTTGCGGTTCAGCGGGTTGCTCGTCGGCGTCTGCGTCGCATAGAGCGTCGCGCTTGCAGCGCCGAGCGGAAACTCCTCCGCGGTGACTTCGAGGTAACCGTTTTCGTCCTCCTCGATCTCCGTAATGCGCACCGGCGCCTTGTTCAGCCCCAGGAGCGCATCGGTGACTGTCACCAGGTCCATCGGATCGAGCAGGCAATATTCCCACGACAGACGAAATTTATACGTGTTGCGGATATATAGCGCCCGCTGCAGCATCAGCTGTCCGGCGATCAGGGCGACATTCGGGTCGCAGATCTCGTGCGCAGTCACAGTCGAGGCGATACGCGCGCCATACAGCTCGATCGCATTCTGATCGCGCGATTCCACTGTCGTCAGATTATAGGCATTGTTACGCTCGGCGACTTCAAGGCGCCACACGTTGTAAGCTCGATAAGGATCGGACCGCGATACTTGCAGGGGATCTTCGTTGCCGTCCGCCTTGAAATCGTCGTCGGTCAGATCGTAGAGCGGCGTGACATTCGGCGTGAACGTAACGCCGCCGCCGGTGAGCGCGATATCGCCATAGGGAATGAAGCGCAGCAATCCGCCCGACCACACTGCCGCCGTGTTGCACAGCTGCAGCCAGCGTCCGAGAATGCTCGCGGCGGTCTCCTGGTTGGTCAGCGCGGGGCTGAGCGCAAGGCCGACGGCCCTGCAATAGGTCTGCAGCGAAGCGTCGCCGCCGGCGCCATAGAGAGTCGCAAGATCGATGCTGCCGATGGGAAAGCCCGCGCCGTATTGTGCATTGCTGAGAAAATCGGCGATGATTTTCGCCGGGTCTGCATCGGCGCCGTTCGCCCCAGTGCCATGGAAAAAGCCTTGGACTTCGAAATTGTGATTATCGAGTGTCGCCGCGCTGCTGAGATCATAGTTCGGGGCGCAAACGAACGCCGTGCCCTGATAGGCGAGCGCCTGGGACGGATAGGCTGTCGCAAGATAGCTCCACGTGCTCTGCGGCGTGGTTCCAGTGAACAAGGAGAGTTCCAGGCTCGACAGCGTATAGATCGACTGACCGCGCCAGATCTGGTTGATGCCGGTGATCGGTCCCTCGCACAGCGCCATAATGACCGCGGCGCTATAGGTATAGTTCGTAGCCGACCCGCTGCTGTGGAAAAGGCCCTTGCCGCCGCCACCGGCGCCCTGGCTGTGCGTTTGAAAATTGTTGTACCAGATTACATTCGGCGCGAGCTTGGATTGGCCCCATACGATCGGGATCGGTAGTGCGCTGACGGCGGTCTGGATCTGCAGACCGGTATAATCCGGCGTGACCGCCTTCTGTTGCTTCGGCGCGCGAAAGAGGCTCACGGCAATGCCCCTGCCCTGTTCGGCGATTTCGCCCAGATGCTGAAAAAGCGCGGCTTGCGTGCGGCGTCCGCCAGCACGGTATTCTGGGCGATCTCCTCCTCGATCACACGGCGCGCGGGATAATAAGCGTGCACGATGCCGAGCGGAGTGCAGCGCGTGACGATGGCGCCGTGCGAGTAGCAACGGCCGTAGCGCAACACCATTATGTCGCCCGGCTCGGGCCGCGCGATCTCGCAGCTACGGTCGAAAATGAAGCCGAGATAGCGTTCCTCGTTGCGGTGCAGATGCCAATCGACGGGATAGGGACGCGGATCGAACGGCGCGCATAGGCCGCAATCCACAAAGACCCGCACCAAGAGCATGCCGCAGTCGACGCCGACATGCTTGATGTCGGCGCAATTGTGGTACGGCGTGCCCACCCACGAACGCGCCATCGCAACGACGGCGGCGCGCTGCGCGTCGATAGACAGACCATGGATGTCGGACGGCGGATGAACGGCGGCCGCCGCGTTCTTCGCTCCATCGTCCATTGTCTGGCGTCCGTCATCAGAATTTCAAATCGCCATTTGCGGCGGCGGCACGTAGGGAAAGCCGCGGAAATTCGCAAGATTGTTGAATTTATTCTGGCAGGTGTCGGGCGTGTGGTCGCAGCCGAAATAGACGGTGAACGTGTCGCCCGGCGAAGGCGCGCTCCGCAGCGGAGAACCGAGCGTCAATGAGCTGCCCGCCACCACGGAATTGACGTTAGCCGTCACACCGACATTGACGCCCGATGTAAACGCGATCGAGCCCTGCTGAAAATTCGTGCTGGCGCCGGGCCAATTGATGATCGAGGCGGTCGAGCCGGCACCTACGGTACCGTTGGTACCAAACGTACTCTTGACCAGTGTGCAGCCGGAATCGTAGAGCGTGTGCAGACAGGTCGGCTGATAAATGTTGCGCGGCATGTCGATATCGAGCAGCACCAGGTCGGAATTCACCGTCAGCTTCGCGCCGGTGCGCCCGATCTGGTCGACCGTGCCGAGCCGCCCCTTGAACAAGGTGACCGCGCCGATTGCCGTACCGCCCAGCCGATCGGAGAAGAAGATGCGATCGCGCTCGATCTCGCAGCCGTCGAAAGCGCCATCGCGCAGCGCCTGCAGAAAGGGCGCGCCGGCGGCGATCGTGTCCGTGCTGCGCGCAGAGACCGTAATTTGCTGTTGATCGACCTCGAGCCCGATTGAGGCCTTATATTTCAGGCCGCTGATCAGAATAGAATTGCCGAGAAACGTGCGACCGTTATAGCTGAAAGTGAGATCGATATTGGTGTAACACAGAACCAGGCCGGAGCGCAGCGTGAAGATGAAGCCATCAGCCATCAACAGCCCAACATCAGCGCCGGCGCGCGCAGCATTCAAGTAGGCGAGCAGCGCAGGGGAGGTCGATTTCATCTTACGCTCCTTCGCCAAAATGCCGCAACATGCGTTCGCGCGCGCCGTTGAGCGGGCGCAAGATCATGATTTGACGCTCCGAAACTTGACGGCACCGAGCCTCCAAAGGCTTGACATGAATTCCTCGAAATCCATGTGGTCGTCGAGAAAGCGGCACTGGAAGGCGTAGGAAAAGTCTGCAGTGATCGCGACGCCGCTCGCGGGTGCCGCTGCAAATGTCACGCTGTTTGGTGCCGTGATGCTGTAGCTGTTCGGCGGCTGCGCTGTGCCGTTGAGATAGACGTTGGCAATCGCGACAAGCCAGCCGACCGGCTCGTTCCATCCGCCCAAGGTGCGGCCGACGATAAACGAGGTGCTGATACCGTCACCATAGGCGATGAACTGGCCGGTGACGCTGTTGTCGTCGGGATCGACGTAAAGAAATGTGCCGAACTGGCCCTGCAGCTGCAGGAAGAAGCCCATCAGACTCTGCAGACTCGACGCGCCGAGCCCGCTTTGCGCGCCTGCCGGACTCGCGGACGAGGAAAGGCCGCCATAGACCGCCTCAAACTCATAGAGCGGATAGGCCATCAGCGGCACGCGCACCTCGCGACCGGACACATGCTGCGCCACACGGGTCGCAAAGCGCGGGCGTTTGTGCCGCGACCACGTCAGGCCCGGCACCGACGGCAATGTCGGCGGCGTCGTCATGAACCCACCTGGTTGCGAGCGGCGAGAATATGCAGCTTGCTTGACATTGTTCTCTCCCTTTCCCGGTGCGGGAAACACGGAGGGCCGATGACGTGGCCGCTCATCCACGCAACCCCAAATGCGCGCCGCGTTTCACCGCGTCATTGATGGCGCGCAGCAGGTGTGTGGAATTGTCGTTGAAGAAGCGCGACACGCTCTGTGAATCGAGCGCGGAGATATTGATGCTCACCGGCGCATGCACTTGGGGCGAAATATTTGCACCGGTAAACGGTCCGGAGCCGCGCGCCGCGGGAATGATCGTCTCACCGGGATGAATGAGCGCCAAGCCGCCGCGCACCACGTAGTCGGTGCCGACATCGAAGATGGCGGCTGCCGAGACAGAGGCCTCCGCCGCGGCCGCGGGCCCGGCGGCGGCCGGGCCCATGGTCGGCGCCAGAAACGCGAACACACCGGCAAATGTCTGCGCCGCGTCAGTCATGATCGCTTTCACCGCGGCGGCGGCATTGGCCAGGAGCCCGGCACTCGCTGCGCCCTGCTCTGTCGCCGCACGCGCGGCGGCACCGGTCGTTGTCGCGGCGGTCTTGGCGAGCTCGCCCGCGGCCCATTTCACCGCCATCTGCTCGACTGCCTCGATGAACTTGATCGTCAGGTCTTCGAGCATCTTCTTCATGGCGGCGTGCCAGTTCGTCGTGCCCTCCAACAGGCCGCGCAGCTGCGAATTGAATGCGCTGGTCACGGTCGAAAGATAGCTGTTCCACATGGCCTGCCGCACCGCCATTGCTTGCTGTTCGAGGCGCGTCATCTCCGTGCTTTGTTTGGCCGCCAGAACGACCAGCCTGTCGTAAAGGACGCTTTTTTCCTTGCCTTCCTGACTACTGAGCTTGATCTTTTCCGCAATGAGAGCGCGTTCGGCCTCAAGTTCCTTTTTGGTCTCCTCTTCCAGCAATTCGAACTTCTGATCCTGTGTGATCTGAAATTGCTTGGCCTCTTCGCCGAGCAACATCTTTCGTACGGCAAAATTGTCCTGCACGAGTTTGAGTTGAGCTCCGAGGCCTTGCGCCTGCAAAGCGGCCCATTGCGCCGCTGCACCGGCATCCTCCAGCTCACCCACAAGGCCGGTGAGCGGATCAGGCGGCAACCGCGTGCCGAATGTCTTTCCCAATTGTTCGATATTCTCCCTCAATCCTGTCAGCGGTTCGGCAAGATCCGAGAGATATTCGTGAACGTGCTCAATGCCTGCAAGCGCGTCGTCCGTGACTGCGCTGAACTTGATTACGACTGAATTGTCATCGGCCATCGTGGGTCACCTGATCGTCCCATTCGGAAACATTGCGAGCAGCTCGCGATAGTCCCTCGACGCCTTCGCCCGCGGCTTAAGTCCGAGCAGGGCCGCCACCATCTTGCGCAGCGGCGGGCAGTCCGCCCAGGCGCGATGCAGGTCCTCAAGAAACGGCATGTCGACTTGGTCGAGAACCTGGTCGCGGGTCCAGTGCAGTTCGATTACGAGCTCGGCGACGAGCGCGCGCCAGTCGACGGCGTCGAAGCGCTCGCCGCTACCACTTCCCCCGCAGCACCATCCATTCTCCTGCCGCCGGCCTGCTCGATGACGACCGGCAGGGCCGTGACCAGCTCGGCGATGGTGATCGGCAGGTCGAGAAACTCCTCCCGCGTCAACTTGGGATGAGCCCGGCGCAGGCCATGCCACAGCACCTCGGCCAGCGGCATCAGCCGCTCGCCGGACATGGTCTCGACGCCGATGCCGGACAGTTTCGGGACGTAATCGGCAATCGCGAGAATCTGCCGCAGACTGAGCGGCGCGACCTGGAACTCGTGCCCGCCAAGCCGCACTGCGCGTGCCGATGCGAGATTGATCGTCTGGTCAAGCTCGAGGCTCACAGGCCGCCCCTACTCGCTCAGGCTGATCGTGCCGATGGTGTTGGAAGCATCGGCGATCGCCTGAAAGTCAAACTCCGCCACCGTGAATTTCTGGTTCGAAAACGGCAGCGACAATTTTGGCGACACGCAGGCATTGAGCTTGACCACCAGATCTTTCGTGTTGCCGAAATAATTGAACGTCTCCTTTACCGACACCTCGAACGTCGGCAGCGGACCGGCGAGCTGATTGGCAAGGCTGATCTTGTTGCCGGAGGAAACCGTATAGCTGTAGTAGATCAGCACCGCGGCGCCATTGTCGGCGCTGTTGAACGAATAGACGCCGACCGACACGCTGTATTGGCCCTGGGCGGGCGAGGAGCTGACGGGCGAAAGCTGCACGCCCGTCGACGCATAGAACACGCCAAAATCCTCGACGAAAGTGGCGCTGTTGGCGACAGTCACGGCGCCGGCGACGACAGTGTCGGTCTCGCCCGTCGTCATTTCGAGCATGCTGCCCGGGGTGAGCGTCTGGCCAAGAAAGAGGTTGTTGATCTGCGTCGCCTGCAGGCGGGCGAACTTGGCCTTGCCGCTGATCTTGAACTCGCCGCCGCCGGCCGCAACGGCCATATTGTATTGGCCATAGAGCGTCTCGATCTTGCGGTCAAAATCGATAGAGACATCTTGCAGCGTGCCAAGAAGGCACGGCGGCGCACCGGTCACGTCGGTGCGCTTGCCGATCAGCGTACCAGAGCCAAACGCAAATTGAGTCATGAGATTCTCCTGATGAGAGGATCGTATGAGGCGGATCGCACGCATGATGGGCCAAAGGCGCAATGCGCCGCCCTCACGCCGTGCTGGCTATTAGACTTCACTGTACGGAGCTTCGCTTTGCTCGGCCCACCGTACGCCGATTCAAGGAACAAGAATTTGGAACGGAATCGCCGCGACGGCCTTGCCGTCGACATCGCCGGTGTCGATGAAGGCCGGCCCGAAGGGATAGCAATGCGAAACCAGGCCGCCGAGCGTTTGCCGGTTGCCGTTGAGTCCATCGGCACCGCTCGGCGCCACCGCCGCGTCGATGGCATCGAGCAGCGCATTCATCGCGGTGTCCGGCACGTCGTCCGGATCCATGCCGGCCGTGAGATAGATGAAGACGTGCGCATTGATGGTGAGCGTCGGCAGCCCTTCGCCCTGCCGGCCACGCTGTTCGCCGGTCTTGAGCATGGTCAAGAACGGCATCTGCGTCTCGTTGACCTGATCCCAATGCACAAAGCGTCGGCTGGCCGCGGTGAAACTTGCTGCGCTTCTGATGAGATTGAAAAAGGCGACGGAAATCTGTTCGCGGCTGACTGCAGTCATCGCGCTTGCCTTTCAGTTGGCCGTAGGTGTCGTCACGAGGCAGCGCGAGATCGAAGCAACGTGCGCCATCGCGCCGCAACAGCCGCTTGGCTGAGCATACGGATTCCCAGGCGACAGCATCGCTCCGCTCGCCTGTTGCAAGGAAATGAAGAGCTGTCCGCCTCAGCTCGTCGAAGCTCAGGATATTCCGCACCGGTATTGACTGGGCCGACCCATCATATCCGCTTTGCAGCGGCATGTTGCCGTTCGGCAGCCGAAGGATACCAGACGGTTTTCCGCCGGTGTACGGAGCAAGCTTCGGCGGCAGTCCTTCCAGGAACGGCAGCTCAGGGTGTGCCGCTCCCGGTGTCGGGGCTGGCACGCGCTCCCGGCATCGCCGGCAGGCGATTTTTGCAGTGAAGGCTGAGACGAACGCCTGAAGCTCTCAGCTGAGCGATTCCGCTATCGCCTCGCTTAATCCTGCCTTGATCTCATCCGCCATCTCGGCGAGCGATGAGCGCAGATAAGAACGCTCCGCCATGGCGATCGCCGGCAGATTCACGCGCATGGCGAAGGCCTGCTTGCCGCCGACCAGGAACGCGAGTGCCTTGGCCTTGTCGGGCACGATCTGGTGCGGCAGGATGGTGCCGCCAAATTCGTGGATGGCGGCATATTTGCTGTCAGCGGCAATGCTGACGCAGACGCCGCCCGACGTGTCGTCGATGGTCGTCGCGATGGCCCGGGCGAGCGCGCCGCTCCGCGCATTGAGGACAGTGCCGGCAAGTTTTTGCTGGATCCTCCCCTGCAGCGCGCCGGCAAGCACAGCGGCCTTGGCGGACAGCGCCGCACGCAGACGCTCGGGCAGCGCCGCGAGCGCAGCGCTCGCGCCGCCCGTCAATTCGACGTCGACCATCACACGCCGACGACGCTGCGGTAAGGATCGAGCGAAGCGCGGATGAAGTCCGGAACGTCTTTCAGGCTATAGGACGCCGTCTGCTGGCCGGCAACGGTCTGCGCGCTCTGGCCGATGCGCGTGCGATAGCGATAACGCTCCGCCACCCATTCGATACAGGCATTGTTGATTGCGGCGGGAATGAAGCCGTACGAGAGCAGCACATTCGCGCCGGCGTCCGCCGCGGCAAAGGTGTAGACGCCGCTTGCCACCGCATATTGACCCGCGGAGGGGTTGCCCGCCAGCGGCGTGAGCGCGAGGCCATTCGCATATGTGACGCCGCTGTCGCTTGCCCATGGGCCGAACGGCACGGCCGCTGTCACCGAATAAGGTCCGGGCGCCGCTGGCACGGTCGCGCTCTCGGCGGTGACCGCATAGCCGGCGGTGTAGCCGACGACGACATTTTGCCGGCCGTGGTGAAAGCAGGTGCCGAAAACGTCGAGCGCCTGCAACCGGCCGGGCGGCAGCCCGTCCCACGGCTCGAGCAAATAGCCGTTGTCGCAAGGCGAGCCGGCGGTCGGGACAGGAACCGCTGTGACTGCCTGGCTGTCGATCAAGAGCGAATTGATCGCCAGCACCGGATAACGGCGCAAAAACAGCCGCGTCTTGCCGTCGCCATCGAGCCGCTCGACGAAGCTGCGCGGCGTGAGCGAGGGCCTGCCGAGATAGGCCATGATCGCGCCGCTGACATCGGTGATCAGGCGCGCCAGCAGCGCATCGTCGGATGAGCCGATGCCGCTCGAGCCGGAGAGCCAGGCTTTCACATCGGAGAGCGCAGCGAGATCGGATGCCGCCATGTGTCAGACCTCCGCCGCCAGCTTCTTGGCGGACGCGCGCCGCCGCGGCGCGGCCGCGCCAACGCGACTGACCGTTGCCGGCACAGACTCGCCCTGTTCGACGGGCGCGAAGCCAAAACACTCGATCAATAACGCGGCAATCTCGGCCTCGACCTCGTAGAGACCATCACGCGATCCAATCACAGCGCCCGCGACGCAAGGGTCGCCGGCGCCTTCCGGCGCTTTCAGTTTCATGGGAGCCTCGTATCGGTTATGTTATGGCGGCCTGGCGGGGCGCGTGCCATGACGATCGAACAGGAATGGCTGAAAATCCGCCAAAAAATCCGCGACCATATCGCCAAACACGGCCGCAGCCATCCAGGCGGTCGGCGGGACCGAGCGTGACGAGCCAGGCTCGCAGTCATTTATGTACACTGTCGGCAATCACGGCATCGGTTTTCCCGAGCTTCTGATCGTCGGTCCCTCTTCCGAGCGGATCAGCCCGCGGCGATGTTGCAGATCACCGCCATCGACGGCGGAAAATAGTGCTGCAGCACCTCGTCGGCATAGACGCCGGTCTCGTAGCGGCGGGCGCGCGGCGGCCATTCGATCTGGTAATAGTCCTGCCGCGTGCGCACCTGCACGACATTGCCGACATTCGACAGCGGATAGGGCAGAGTGCGCGATGTCATCAGGATCGAGCCGGCCGGCATATTCGGATGCACGCGGATGTCGATCGTCTTCGGCCCGGCCATCGAGAACTTGTTGAGATAGGTCCGCACCATCACGCCGCCGCCCAGCGCGCCCTGTTCGCTCTCGAAGACGAAGCGCTGCGCCGCATTGGCATTGCCGGCAAGAATCTTCTTCGACAGATCGTTGGCAACCTGCGAGCCGACCCACATCGTGTCGGGCGAGAGGCGAAACGTATCCCAGCGGTTCTTCAGCGCCGCGTCGATTTCGACCACGCCGCCGGCGCCGTCGCCGGTCAAGACCGAGCCGGCGCCTGCCGTACCCGTCGGCATATATTGCACATAGGCGTTCGAGCCCGGCTTGAAGGCCTGATATAGCAGGCCGTCGAACACGAGCGCGTTCGTGGAATTGTCGCCTACGCCGAGCGAAGCCGCCGGCTGCGTGCCGGTCGCGTTGGCCGTGATCACGAGCGAATTGATGGTGGTGATCGCGCCGAGGACTTCGCTGCCCGCAGCGCCCCAGAACCAGGCGTAACCCATCGCGCCGGGCACCGCGGCAACAGTCGCCGCGATCGAACCGGTCGTGCCGGAAGAAATCGTTGCCGTCGCATTCGCCGATTTGCCGGCGGCACCGCCGCCGAACGTGTCGGAGGAGCCATCGGCGTTGCTGCGCGTGATCGCACCCTGAATGCCGCCCGCGACGCTGCCATTGACGACACCATCGAGCGTGAGCGCAACGCAGATGACACTATACGGACTGCCGGCCGCCGTCAGCGTGCCGCCCGCGGTCGAGGGCACCAAGGTCGGCGTCGGTGTGGTGCCGAGCGGCACCGAGGTATTGCCGCCAAGGATGAGAAGCTCCTCGCCCAGCATGCAGGCTTCCAGCCCGATCTTGGCGCCAATCGCCTTGACGTCGTCAAAGCCCATGCCGGCATATTGCGCCTCGAAATCGACCGAGGTCTCGATCCCGATGCCCTTGTAGGCGGCCGAATAATCCTGCGTGGTCACTGCCTGCACGCCGCCACGATTGCCGCCGGACACGCCGATGCGCAGGCCCGTCGTGTTGATGCCGGTCACCGCGCGCCAGTTCGCCTGGATGCCGCCCTTGCCGGAGACGCGCGGGATCTCGTTGCGCAATGGAGTGAGCAGCGGATAAACGAATTTGGCGCCGGTCTCCAGGTCGTAGTAGTTGAGGCCCGAAGTCGGCGAGCCCGGCTGTGAGAACGTGCTCTTCGCCAACGGATCGCCGGGCAGCGGATTGGCGTGCGCCTTTTCGATCTCGGCCAAAAAGCTGCCGGCATTGGCGAGTGCGGCTGCATAGTCCTGCACGGTGCGCGGCAGGCTTGCGGACGAAAAAGACGACTTGGCAAGAACGTGCTGCAGGTTGGGCTGATACATGTGTTTGGTCCTATCTGTTGTCGGTGTGGTGGTGTTCAGCCGCCAAGCCGAGGCGATGTGAAAACGTCGAGCCCGGAATCCATAATCCCAGCACCGGGGACATGGATTCCGGACTCGCCACGGCGCCGCAATCCGGAATGACGGGAAGTAAAAAAACGCTCATTTCCGCGCAAGCGGAAATCCAGGAGCGGTGAGCCCGAAGCGCTGAATCCCCGCTTTCGCGATGCTATCGCGGGGGATGAGCGGCTTGGAAAATTTCAACGCCGCTTAGGCCGGCCGCAAGAGCGCCGCAACGATCAGTCTTCCGCGTTCAAACAGGAGCCCTCCGGTCAAGGCAGCTTAAAGGAACTTGGCGTCCTCGCCGATCAACAGAGCGCGCATGTTGATCGGCACCGGAAAGCCGTAGTTATCAGGATTGCCAGCCGGCGCGCGCGGCTCATTGGGATTGTATTATAGAAGCTCGACCCGCAGCAGGGCGCGCCATTCGGCAAATGCCTCGCGCAGAAACTGCGGGAATTATTCGAGATCGCGGCGCAGCGTGCGGATGTCGGCACGGCGGCGGCGAGTTGATCGGCCTCCCGTGCCGCAAGCGCGCTGATTGCCTGCACGGTTCCATCCGCGCCTGCAAGGTCGGCGGCGCAGCCATGAGGCGCTGTGGTCTATGGCGCATCGGTTGTCGATTTCTCTTTAGCGCGTAGGACTGTTGAGCGGAGCGAAACCCATCATCCGGCGGCGAATGGGAAAGATGGGTTTTGCAAGAGCTCAACCCATGCTGCGAGCCTAACCCTGCCGCGGGCGGAAGCCCGGGATGGCGCGCATCGGCTGGGATTGCGCCTTGCGGATGGCGGCGTCGGCGAGTGCTTCGAGCGCGCCGGGCTGGTCGAGCAGATGCTCGGGCTGCGGAACGATCGTGTCGTCGCGCTTGTCGACAACGCGCACCGAGCTCGTGCCGAGCGGCAAAGGCTGGTCCTCGATTTTCTTCAGCCGTGCCGAGAACTCGTCCAAGCGCGCGGCCATGCCGTGCAGTGCTTTCGCGAGCGTGCGGTCCAAGGCGTGATCGATGAACTTGGCGAGCTTTTCGTTCGGCATGTCGTCTCCATCCTCGTCATAATCATAATCCTGCGCGGCGCCCTCGCCGGCCTGCGGCGAAAATTTTGGATCGCGCTCGACATTGGCGCCAGCGATGTGTGCAGCGGCGCAGCAATCAGGATCGAGCGCGACGAGGAGATCGTGCGTCTGTTTGATGCGCGCCTTGTCGGCCTTGGAATGCCGCGCGCCGATCTTGGACACGGCATCCGCAGGCGACGCCGCCTCGGCGCTTGTCTTGAACTTGCGCAGCTCGGTCGAGCCGTCGGCCTTGATCACGGCAAAGGTCGCATCCGGCAGGCAGGGATGATCGACCAGCGAGACTTCGAGCGGCTCCGCCGTGTAGCGCATCAGCCCCGGATGATCAGGATCCTGCCAGCGCTTCAGATAACGGCCGCCCTGCGAAAAGCCGGTATAGACGCCCTCCTCCACCTTTTGCCATTCGGCGTCGTCGACCACCTTGCCGCAAATCTCGATGCGTTTGGCCGCGTCGTTGAAGGCGATGTTGACCAGCTTACCGGCGGCGACGTTGCCATGCATGGCGCGCAGATTGCCAAAGCTTTTGCCGGCGGTGACGCTGGCGAAATTGTGCGACCATTTTTGGTATTGGGGTTTGGTCGACGCGTAGTCGCAGACCTCACCGGAGACGTCGGGCGTTTCCGCAGTGACCACGCCGTAGACCAGGCGCTTTGCGACGTCGACCTTGGTAATCGGGATGAAAAGCTTCATGTCGTCCATCTCGCACTCCTTGTTGCGTGTTGCGGCGCATGCGCGGCACCTCGGCCGGCGCCGCGCGCCGGCCAAGCCGATGCTCAGTTCGAAATTCAGTGGCCAAGTAGTTGCGGCTGGCCCGGGGGGAGCGCGCCGGATCGGTCAAGCAAGCGCGTCGGCGCGAAGCGCCGCGCAATGACAACTCGGCGGAAGCCTATCGTGCGGCGAATGGGAATGATGGGCTTCGCAAGAGCTCAAGCCACCCTATGGGCTAGCAGCGACGCGCGCGCGGATTTGATACAGATCGTGAGCAGGTCATTCGTGTTATTTTTTCGTCCAGGTCACAGAGAACGCGTTGTACAGATGCCCGTCACTGTCATCTTTGTTTCCTGAGATTTCGATCTCGTAATCCGCGTCGTCGGCATCATTCTCCCAGGTAACCGCATGGCTTAGAACGCCGTCTTCATGGGTGGTCTCCGTATCTTTGTCATAATCGGAGCCATTCGGTATCCTGGCAATGCAACTATCAACCGCGTCTTCTACGAGTTTTCCGTATTGAGTGATCGCATCGGCGCTTCCATGGTTATTGATTATGCAGCTTGCTCTGTATCGATTGTTTCGCACTCGGATGTAACATGAGGCATTTGGATAATCGAGATTGCTGCGCCAATAACCAGGTCCGAGTTGCTCGCCGCGTTCGTCAAGGAATCCCTTCGGTGCATTGACGAAGTAGTGCGCGATAATTCTGCAGACATAATCCTGATCCTGCGCGCTCGCACCAGCAACTGACGCGAGCAGAATACCAGATGCGATAGCTGCTCTCATGCCGACCTGCATATGTCGCCTCCCATTCGCCAAAGCCGATGCCGGCACGCCGCGCGAAAACCGCGGCACGGTCAAATATGATAGCGCCTTCGGAGCGGCGACTGTGACCGATGTCACATCCACCCATGTCCTCAAACGGAAAATCTGGGCGGCCGATAAGAATTCGTACTCATCAAAAACGCTCGCACAATCTTACGCGTTTTTGCGTCGGGAGGCGCTATGGATCGCAGGACATTTTTGACAGGTCTCGGAGCGTGTTCACTTCAGAGCAAGCTTGCTTTCAGCCAGCCGATCGATATGTGCGGGGTGCCCTTTCCCGACGGAACGGTAGGCTGCAGAGCAGGCATGAGCCTCCACGAGGCACTGGCGGTCCGGGCCAATCAAAGAACCGAGGTTTGGTGCTGGGCCGCGTCGCTCGAGATAATTTTTCGTGCCAACGGCTTTATCGTCCCGCAGGAACGCTTTGTCCAAGCAGTCTATGGCCAGATCGTGAGCCTGCCCGCTTTCACCGGCTATTCAATGAGCACTCAGCTCAATCGGGAATGGACGGACCTAGAAGGAAAGCGCTGCCAGGTCAAAATCGAAGGACTGTATGATCATGATGCCGGCATAGGCAGCATCACGCCTGCACAGATCGTCAGTGCGCTGCGGACCGGCCGCCCATTGTTACTGTGCAACACACATCACGCGATGGTGCTCGGTATCATTGATTATTTTCCGGGCCCGCAACCGTCATTTCACGCCGCCGGTCTGATCGATCCTTGGCCCTATCAAGATCCGAGTCAAGGCGGCACTCATGGTCTGACCGATTGGCGAGACATAATTCCGATCGAACAGGGCGGACAGATGCGATATCTGGCACTACCAACCTTCATGCCGGCATAGTGTGAATCGGTCATCTGGTCGCCTGTAGCGCGCAGCGCTACCAAAAGCGCTGACTGCGGACATAAGAGTCTAGTGTCCGGCGCCTCACGCGGGCGCGTTTGCTCTGTCCTTGAGAAATGTATCGATCAGCCCATTCATCTGCTGCACGGTGACCGGCTTGCTCAGGAAAAATCCCTGGCCGATATCGCAGTCAAAGCTCGACAGCTTCTGCAAATCCGCACCGCTCGCGATGCCGACGGCAACCGCCTTGGCCTCGAAATTATGCGCCATCTGAACCAGCGTCTTGCAGATCCTGGCATTGGCCGTATCGGTCGAACAGCCCTGCACGATCGTCCGGTCGATCTTGATTTCAGCGAAGGGAAGTTGCGTCAACAGGCTGAGGGCGGAGGAGCCGCGGCCAAAGTTGTCGATGGCCAGCGACACGCCGGCTTGGTGCAGCCGCGGCAGATGCGATCTCAGAAGATCGACCTTGCTGGCGACCTGCCGCTCGGAGACTTCCAGGATCAGGCCGTGCCATTCCTGGTCTGAGGGATAGTGCATCGCGATCAGATCTGCGATCGGCAGCTTCACGAGATTATCGACGCTGATATTGATCGCCATGGTCAGCGCCACGCCGGCCCGGCAGAAGCCTGCGGTCGCGTGCAGCGCGTTGACCAGCGCCTGGCGCGAGAGCTTCAGAAGGTCCTCCTGATCGGCCCCTTTCAAAAACTGGTCCGGCGTCAAGAGGCCGAATTCGGGATGGGCGGCGCGGGCGACGAGCTCGGCGCCGAGTATGACTTTGGTGCGCAGATCGATCTTCGGCAGATAGAGAAATTGAATCATGTTGCGCGCCAGCGCATCGGCAAGCGAGACCCCGCCGGCGGGTGCGGCCGATGGCGCCGGCGCGCTCAGCCTCTGCTCCAGGATGACGCGCTGGATGGTGGCCAGCCGTACCGGCTTTCGCAGCGGCGGCAGCATGTTCAGCGCGCAATCGACGCCCACGGTATTGAGGCTCTCCAGAATGCGCTGTTCGCAGCGCCCGAAAATCTGGACCGCGCCCGGATAGCGGCATTCCTTGAGGATCAGAAGGGCGCGAAAACATTCATGCGGCTCGGCATCGTTCAGATTGAGGAAGACGACGTCCGGGTTTTGCTCCTCGACCATCTCCATCAGGCGCGAGCTGTCGGAGAACCCGACGACGTCGATATCGAGCCGATCCAACTCATGCGCCAGATTTTGCCGGAAGACAAAATCCTCATCCATGAGAAAGCAGAGCGGAGCGGATGCCTTTGCGGCCGGATTGGCCGATGGGCCGACGACGTGAAGTGTGCTCATGCTGATGGCGCTAACGCTTGCCCCTCATTTGAACGACTTGCTTATGGCGTTGAGCGTATGCATCGTACCGAGCGGCGCCGCGGCGGCGCGGCTGTCATAGGTGACCCCGTCGCAATTGTCGGCGCCCCTGGACAGGCGGCCTGTGACATTGTCGAATGTCATGGTCTGACATTGGCCGCCCGATGATTTGGTGGCGATCGTGCCGAGCCGATGCTCTTCGGCGGCAATTTCGCCGTCTCCCTTCGCCACAGGCGTCAAACTGGAAGTCAGCGTCGGGTGGACGAAAAGAAACCCAACCGACAGTGTCGCTGCGCAGCTCAAAACGCAGAACGCAACAAACCCGTGACAGAGCGCCTTACTCTCCGTGCGCGTTCTCGACACCGGCCGAGCACCCTTGTGGCTTGCCATTGCGGCCGCTCCGTCGCTTATCCACCCTGCTGATTGCATACAAGCAAAACTGTCCAGATACGCGCTCGCGCCTCCGCGCTCGGCATTGCCCCGCCTTTCACCGCGATACGAACAAGAAACGTTTACCAAAAACACATTAAAATTTCGCTAAATACGTCTTAATCGGCGGAAGCGCTGCCAAGAGCCGGAACGGGTTCCCGCCAGCCGATCCCCCGCACGGTTACAAAACACCCTGATCGCGCTGATATCCCCGCTATTCACGCCCACACCCCTGGGCAGAGTCTTGCATCTTTCAGGTCATTTTCGATGATTTTCCGCACCGGCTTTCAGCAGCTGAAAATGCTTCAATGTCACACGACGACCACCCACAAGAATATCATCTGATCTGCAGGACGACGGGCGAGTCGCATGGCGGCTTCGCCACGCTGGCCGGTGCGCGCGAATATGCCCGCGAGGAGAATCTCGAAGCCTGGGATATTTTCCACGGCAATCTGCTGGTCGAGCGCCACGAACCGCTGCGGTGACGCGCATCTTGAACGAGCGAGCGTCCAGGCATTGAGCAGCGCTTCAAAATAACGAGGCCGCCCGCTCAGGGCAGCCTCTTATTTGAATCACTCAGAGCCGAGTGGTCACCACTCTTCCCAGCGATTGCCGTGCCAGTAACCGCGGCCTTCATGCTCACGGAAGGTGATGCCCGGGCCTGCTCGCCAGGTGTCTTCGTGAATGGTGACGTGCGCATCCGGCGGGTACTCATAAATTTCGTGGGTGTGCCAGCACACGTCGCCAGTGCACACGACGGCGGCCGAGGCGCCAAAGCTCGAGAAGGCCAGAGCACCGGCGCCCATCGCGGCGCCCAGCAACATATTGCGCAGTGACACTTTCGTCATGAGTTCTCTCCTGGTTTTGTGTCACCTGAAAAACAGTTTTTGGCGATCCACGTTCCACCGCCTTGAGGCAATTTGAGCTCGGGAAGGGAACATGGAACTCGAGCTGCACAGCTCATTGCTGCGGCTTGTTCTGGCCGTTCTGCCCATTCTGATTCTTGTTGGCTTCATGATGGCCGATGGCGCAGCCCGTAACTGCACCAATGTCGCCATGGTGCCCTGCGAAATGACCAGCCGCGCCGCCGACTACGGCACCTTTCAAACAACCTTTGGCATCAGCTGAAAACGCAGATGCAGCAAACGCCGCACTTAGGGCGGCGAAAATGATCAACGGTTTCATGAGACGAGCTCCTGTGACACGCCCGCTGTCTTAATCCACACTGACCGTTTTCGTTCCAGCACATCGCATCACGAAAGCGCGGGGCCGCAGACCGCATGGCGCGCCCAATCGGCTTGCTCCGCAAGCTTCGGCAGGCAGGGGCGCGCGTCGGCACCCATCCGGCCAAAAGATGCGCGCGGCGGCGCCGATTCCGAATACACGGAGCTTGTCAATCAATGGGCCGCTCCTGGCACCGATCAGTCGGCTCGATCCAGGTTCCGAAGCAACGCAGGCAACGCTCAGATCTTCTTCTCCAGGCACTGCGCCGCTTCGCGCGCCTCCGCTTCGGTCACGCCGGCGGCCTGCGCCATCGCTTTCGCCTGCTCCAGGCCGACTTGCGCCACATAGGCTCGCACCATGTCGCAGGTGATGCGGGAATGCGAAATCGATGCGCGCTCCTGGTGACGATGACGGTGATGCCCGGCGAATGCAGGATAGGAAGCAACGACAAAGACAAGACTCAGCAACGTAGTCTTTTTCATGATTACACTCCCCCAACGCCGCGCGTTCACCATGACAGCAATGCGAATGAATGGCAGCAAAAAAGAATCCGTTCTCCCCAGCTAAAAGGAGACGGCGTGTGAATTGCGCGCGCTGATGAATGCGCCGACAGAATTCAGTTGCTTACACGGATGCAGTTTGCACCGATTGCATTTTGCACAGATTGCCAGCGCGAATTCGCTTCTGCCTGATCGCTCCGCCTCGCGCACAACGCCAAGACAATGACTGCGAAACAAGCACCGGCAACATCAGCACTTGCCGCAGCGGCGGGCGGCGCCGCAGGGCGCGGCCTCGCCACGGCGCGATTGCACAGGCAACGCCCTCGAACGCTGGCGTTTGTGCCTTTCCGCAATGTGAAGATACCGTTTCGCGCTCTGTTAACCTTTTTTATTCATGGTCGCCGTCTGGGAGAAAACGCTCCCAGCCAACGGGAAATCGGCGTGCGCAAAACGTCGGTCCGGGGAATCGAACAAAGACGCGGCGCTCCGGCGCGAGGACCTGCGCCGGCCGTGCCGGCGCGGCCCATTGCGGCGGGCCTTATTTTGCTTGCGGTCTCAATCGCCGCCTACCTCGCCGTCGCGTATTTCAAGTCGTCTCCGCGCCCGATCGAGACGGCGGATAGGCACGCCGGCTCCATCATCATTCCATTCGCCGATTACACCGCGTGCCGGCATTTGACCTTCGACAACACCACCGGCTCGATCAAGGACGAAGGCCCGGGCGTTTGCGCCGACAGCTCGCCCGGCGCGGCGGAGCGTTTGAACCAGGTTTCACAGAGCTTCCGTCGATAAAGCAGGCCCGCGCAGGCCTTGGGAGGCCTGCTGCCCCCGGCCTGGCAACGCCCGTTTTGCAGCCCATCACTGCACAGCGGCGAGCGCATATGACACGCGTCACGAACTGCTGCATGGCGCGCGCAAGTCAGTCAAAAAGCGCAGTCGGCGGGCGATGTGGCCACTTCGCAAAAACACTCGCGCCGATCCGAAGGCGCGCGGGCGGATTAATTTCGAGCCGCTGCCGTCAGCCGCAAACGCACGTCTTCTGACGATTATCCCATTTGCAGTGCTTGCCAGCCTGCTGTACGGCACATCGACTCTGCGCCATGACATTGCTCGAAACAAAGCTCGCCACGACAATCCCGAGCAACAACGCGCTAAGCCATCGTGAGATCATGGTGTCCCTCCCGTCTCCCCATTCACGCCACACCGGTGATCGACCTATTTGCGCGCAGTGCTCACGCGCATAAGTCGCGCGGCGGGCGGCCGCGAAGCACAGCTCCTCTCATTGCCGCGCGCGTTCCCACTCCGCCAAGGTCAGCAATTTCAGGCCGAGGCGGCCGTAGTCGACGCGCAAATAATCGTCGAGCGCGCTGCGCACGATCGCCTCAGAGCCTGGCCGAAAAGTAATTGAGTGATTTCAGCCCTTTGTGATTCCGTCGGATTTGCAAAGATTCGATGGAGGTCACAATGGCTTGGACTGAAACCACCCGACAACAATATCGACGCG
>Ga0070739_10002293_pt1 | contig 26117 bp, 14 predicted proteins | sample Coa_R1_7_FD_66445 | JGI IMG/M metagenome (GOLD analysis project Ga0070739, IMG submission 66445) | Surface soil microbial communities from Centralia Pennsylvania, which are recovering from an underground coalmine fire - Coalmine... | ecosystem: Environmental > Terrestrial > Soil > Unclassified ...
TCCGGCGAGCCGCTCCGCATCGAGATTTCCGCGGCGCCGGTCGAGCAGGATACCCATTGGCAGATCTCGATTGCCGATAACGGAATCGGCCTGCCGGAGCAGAACCCCAGCCGCGTGTTCCGGCCGCTGGCGAAGCGGGATGCCAATGCCCGGCCCGGGATCGGCCTGACCATCTGCCGCCACATTGCCAAATTGCACGGCGGAGAGCTTACCGCCGTCCCGTTAGCCCACGGAGCCGAATTCCGGCTCCGTTTACCGCAATCCCAAACTGCCGCCGCCGGCCGGCCCGGAGTGGCTTTTGGATTGTGAGGTTTGCCACCTTACGGAGTCTCCCATCCAGCGAGCTTCCGTACACTGACGATATCATCAAGGCAGAAGAAGCACTCCTATGCCCGCCCCAACCACGCCTAAAACCAATGGCTCCCGTACGCGTTCGCAAGCGGCCGTCCGTTCGCAAACAAACGGCCATCCGCCGCTCGACGGGCTCGATACCGGTCTCCTCCTGCGGACTCTCGTCGCCTTCCAGAAGGGCGATTTCTCGGTCCGCCTGCCCGTAGACCAGATCGGCATTGCCGGAAAAATCTCCGACACGCTGAACGCGATTTTTGAAATGAACGACCGCATGCGCGGCGAGTTCGACCGCATCAGCAACGCGGTCGGAAAGGAGGGCCGGATCACGCAGCGCGCCTCGCTGGCCGGCGCCGGCGGCTGGGCCGCCTGCGTCGAATCCGTCAACGAGCTGATCGGCGATCTGGTGCGGCCCTCGACGGAAGTCGCGCGCGTAATCGGCGCCGTGGCGGAAGGCGATCTCTCCCAGACCATGACGCTCGACGTGGACGGCCGCGCCCTCAAGGGCGAGTTCCTCCACACGGCCCGCGTCGTCAACACCATGGTCGAGCAGCTCAACTCGTTCGCCAATGAAGTGACGCGCGTGGCGCGCGAGGTCGGCACCGAAGGCAAGCTCGGCGGCCAAGCCAACGTCCCCGGCGTCGCCGGCGTATGGAAAGACCTCACCGATAGCGTCAACTCCATGGCCGGGAACCTAACCGCTCAGGTGCGTAACATCGCCGAGGTCTCGACCGCCATCGCCAGCGGCGACCTTTCCAAGAAGATCACCGTCAACGTCCAGGGCGAAATCCTCGAGCTGAAGAACACCATCAACACGATGGTCGACCAGTTGAACGCTTTCGCCGGCGAAGTGACGCGCGTGGCGCGCGAGGTCGGCACCGAGGGCAAGCTGGGCGGCCAGGCCGACGTGAAAGGCGTGGCCGGCGTCTGGAAGGATCTCACCGATAACGTCAACCTCATGGCGGGCAACCTGACGGCTCAGGTCCGCAACATCGCCGATGTGACCACCGCCGTGGCTCGCGGCGACCTCAGCCGTAAAATCACCGTCGACGTGCGCGGCGAAATTCTCGCGCTGAAGAACACCATCAACACGATGGTCGACCAGTTGAACGCCTTCGCCGGCGAAGTGACGCGCGTGGCGCGCGAGGTCGGCACCGAGGGCAAATTGGGCGGCCAGGCCGAGGTCGAAGGCGTGGCCGGCGTCTGGAAGGACCTCACCGATACGGTCAACTCCATGACCGGCAACCTGACGGCGCAGGTCCGCAACATCGCCGATGTGACCACCGCCGTCGCCAACGGCGACCTTTCCAAGAAAATCACCGTCAATGTGCAGGGCGAAATCCTGGAACTGAAGAACACCATCAACGTCATGGTGGACCAGCTCTCGTCCTTTGCGTCGGAAGTCACCCGCGTCGCCAAAGAAGTCGGCACCGAAGGAAAATTGGGCGGCCAGGCCAACGTGCCGGGCGTCGCCGGAACCTGGAAAGACCTCACCGACTCCGTCAACAGCATGGCGGGCAACCTCACCAACCAGGTGCGCAACATCGCGGACGTGGCCACCGCCGTGGCCAAGGGCGACCTCTCGACGAAGATTACGGTGACCGCGCGCGGCGAAATTCTCGAGCTCAAGAACACCCTGAACATCATGGTGGACCAGCTCAATTCGTTCGCTTCCGAAGTCACTCGCGTGGCGCGCGAAGTCGGAACCGAGGGCAAGCTTGGCGGCCAGGCGGATGTGAAGGGCGTCGCCGGCGTGTGGAAGGACCTCACCGAAAACGTCAACTCCATGGCGTCGAACCTCACGGCGCAGGTCCGCAACATCGCCGACGTAACCACGGCCGTCGCCAAGGGCGACCTCAGCCGCAAAATCACCGTCGATGTGCGCGGCGAAATTCTCGAGCTCAAGGACACCATCAACACCATGGTGGACCAGCTCAATTCATTCGCTTCCGAAGTCACCCGCGTGGCGCGCGAAGTCGGAACCGAGGGCAAGCTCGGAGGACAGGCCAGTGTGCCCGGCGTGGCGGGCGTCTGGAAGGACCTTACCGATAACGTCAACTTCATGGCGGCGAACCTGACCACTCAGGTCCGCAACATCGCCGAAGTCACCACTGCCGTCGCCAAGGGCGACCTCACCACCAAGATCTCGGTGGATGCCCGCGGCGAAATTCTGGAGCTGAAGAACACCATCAACGTCATGGTCGACCAGCTCAGCTCCTTCGCTTCGGAAGTGACGCGCGTGGCGCGCGAAGTCGGCACCGAAGGCAAGCTCGGCGGCCAGGCGGACGTCCGCGGCGTCGCCGGCACGTGGAAAGACCTGACCGAATCGGTCAACTCCATGGCGTCGAACCTCACCGCGCAGGTCCGCAACATCGCCGACGTGACCACTGCCGTCGCGCGCGGCGACCTCAGCCGCAAGATCACCGTCGACGTGCGCGGCGAAATCCTCGCGCTCAAGAACACCATCAACGTCATGGTGGACCAGCTCAACGGCTTCGCGAGCGAAGTGACGCGCGTCGCCAAGGAAGTCGGCACCGAAGGCAAGCTCGGCGGCCAGGCGGACGTGAAGGGCGTCGCCGGCGTGTGGCGCGACCTCACCGAGTCGGTGAACTCGATGGCGTCGAACCTCACGGCGCAGGTCCGCAACATCGCCGACGTGACCACCGCCGTCGCCAAGGGCGACCTCAGCCGCAAAATCACCGTCGATGTGCGCGGCGAAATCCTCGCCCTCAAGGACACCATCAACACGATGGTCGACCAGCTTTCCTCGTTCGCGTCCGAAGTCACGCGCGTGGCGAAGGAAGTCGGCACCGAGGGTAAGCTGGGCGGACAGGCCAACGTCTCGGGCGTCGCGGGCGTGTGGAAGGAGCTGACCGAGTCCGTCAACTCCATGGCGTCGAATCTGACCAACCAGGTCCGTAACATCGCCGACGTGACCACCGCCGTCGCGCGCGGCGATTTGAGCCGCAAAATTACCGTCGACGTGCGCGGCGAAATTCTGTCCCTCAAGGACACCATCAACACGATGGTGGACCAGTTGAACTCGTTCGCTTCCGAGGTGACGCGCGTCGCCAAGGAAGTCGGCACGGAAGGCAAACTCGGCGGCCAGGCGGATGTGAAGGGCGTCGCCGGCGTTTGGAAGGACCTCACCGAGAACGTGAACTCGATGGCGTCCAACCTGACGGCGCAGGTCCGCAACATCGCCGACGTCACCACGGCGGTCGCCAAGGGCGACCTCAGCCGCAAAATCACGGTTGATGTCCGCGGCGAAATTCTGGCGCTCAAGGACACCATCAACGTCATGGTGGACCAGCTCTCCTCGTTCGCCTCGGAAGTCACGCGCGTGGCGCGCGAGGTCGGAACCGAAGGCAAGCTCGGCGGCCAGGCCAACGTGCCCGGCGTCGCCGGAACCTGGAAGGAGCTGACCGAATCCGTCAACTCCATGGCCTCGAACCTGACCAACCAGGTCCGCAACATCGCCGAAGTCACCACCGCCGTCGCCCGCGGCGACCTCAGCCGCAAGATCACGGTGGACGTCCGCGGCGAAATTCTGGCGCTCAAGGACACCATCAACGTCATGGTGGACCAGCTCTCGTCCTTCGCCTCGGAAGTCACCCGCGTGGCGCGCGAAGTCGGAACGGAAGGCAAGCTCGGCGGCCAGGCCGACGTGAAAGGCGTGGCCGGCGTCTGGCGCGACCTCACCGAGTCGGTCAACTCGATGGCGTCGAACCTCACCGCTCAGGTCCGTAACATCGCCGACGTCACCACCGCCGTCGCCAAGGGCGACCTCAGCCGCAAGATCACGGTGGACGTCCGCGGCGAAATCCTGGAGCTGAAGAACACGATCAATACGATGGTCGATCAGCTTAGCTCCTTCTCGTCCGAAGTCACCCGTGTGGCGCGCGAGGTCGGCACCGAAGGCAAGCTCGGCGGACAGGCCGACGTGTACGGCGTCGCCGGCACCTGGAAAGACCTCACCGAATCCGTCAACTCGATGGCGTCGAACCTGACCAACCAGGTCCGCAACATCGCCGACGTCACCACCGCCGTCGCCAAGGGCGACCTCAGCCGCAAAATCACGGTCGACGTGCGCGGCGAAATCCTGGAGCTGAAGAACACCATCAATACGATGGTCGACCAGCTCAACAGCTTCGCGAGCGAGGTGACGCGCGTGGCGCGCGAGGTCGGCACCGAAGGCAAGCTCGGCGGCCAGGCCGAAGTGCGCGGCGTGGCCGGCGTCTGGAAGGACCTTACCGACAACGTCAACATCATGGCGGCGAACCTCACCACGCAGGTCCGCCACATCGCCAAGGTCGTGACCGCTGTGGCGAACGGCGACCTCAAGCGCAAACTCGTCCTCGAAACCAAGGGCGAGATCGCCGAGCTGGCCGACACCATCAACGGCATGATCGATACCCTCGCGACCTTCGCCGACCAGGTCACCAGCGTGGCGCGCGAGGTCGGTATCGAGGGCAAGCTCGGCGGCCAGGCGCGCGTGCCCGGCGCCGCCGGCATCTGGCGCGACCTCACGGACAACGTCAACCAGCTCGCCGCCAACCTTACCACGCAGGTCCGCGCGATCGCTGACGTCGCCACCTCGGTCACCAGCGGCGACCTCACCCGGTCGATCGCCGTCGAAGCCCAGGGCGAGGTGGCCGCGCTCAAGGACAACATCAACCAGATGATCGGAACCCTGGCGGAAACCACCCGCCAGAACAAGGATCAGGACTGGCTCAAGACCAACATCGCGAAATTTACCGGTATGCTGCAGGGGCAGCGCAACCTCATGGCCGTCGCGCAGCTCCTGCTTTCCGAGCTCGCGCCGGTGGTCGGCGCGCACCTCGGCACGTTCTACATGGCCGAGAAGCTCGAAGGCGACACCGTCCTGCGGCTGCTGGGTGGCTTCGGCTTCAACCCCGAGGAAGTGCCCGCCCAGTACCGCATCGGCCAGTCCCTCGTCGGCCAGTGCGCGCGCGATAAGGCCCGTATTCTGGTCACCGACGTTCCGGGCGACTACATCAAGATCAATTCCAGCCTCGGCGGAGCGGCGCCCGCCAGCGTCGTGCTCCTGCCGGTGCTCTTCGAAGGCGAGGCCAAAGCGGTCATCGAACTGGCCTCCTTCCGCCGGTTCAGCGACGTCCACCTGGCCTTCCTCGATCAGCTCACGCAATCCATCGGCATCGTGCTGAACACCATCGCCGCGACGATGCGCACCGAGGAGCTGTTGAAACAGTCGCAGGCGCTCGCCGAGCAGTTGCAGAAGACCAACCTCGAGCTGGAGGAAAAGGCCCAGCTTCTGGCCGAGCAGAAGGCCGAAGTCGAAACCAAGAGCCGCGAAGTCGAACAGGCCAAGGCCGCGCTCGAAGAAAAGGCCGAGCAGCTCGCCCTGACCTCCAAGTACAAGAGCGAGTTCCTGGCCAACATGAGCCACGAGCTGCGCACCCCGTTGAACAACCTGCTCATCCTGGCCAAAATGCTCCAGGAAAACCCGGAGCGCAACCTCTCCCCCAAGCAGGTCAATTACGCCGAGACGATTCACGCCTCGGGAACCGACCTGCTGGCCCTCATCAACGACATCCTCGACCTCAGCAAGATCGAATCCGGCAAGATGGATGTCGAAATCGGCAGCGTCCGCTTCAACGAGCTGCAGGACTACTGTGCCCGCACCTTCCGCCACGTGGCCGATGGCAAGGGCCTCGAATTCAGCGTCGAGCTCGATCCCAAGCTGCCCGATTCCATCCATACCGACGCCAAACGCCTCCAGCAGGTCCTCAAGAATCTGCTCTCGAACGCCCTCAAGTTCACCGCGACCGGCTTCGTCAAGCTGCGCATCGAGCGCGCGGCGCAGGGCTGGCGCGCCGGCCACCCGGTGCTCGGCCGCGCCAAGACCGTGGTCGCCTTCAAGGTTATCGATACCGGCATCGGCATCCCCAAGGAGAAGCAGAAGATCATCTTCGAAGCCTTCCAGCAGGCGGATGGCACCACCAGCCGCAAGTACGGCGGCACCGGGCTCGGCCTTTCCATCAGCCGCGAGCTCGCGCGTCTGCTCGGCGGGGAAATCACGCTCGAAAGCGAACCCGGCGCCGGCAGCACCTTCACGCTCTATCTGCCTCAGACTTACCTCGGCGCCGTCGTCCAGCCGAAGAGCGACAGCCAGTCCGGAACCGCGTCGTTCGGCTCCGCCGAATCCTTCGCCGCGGAATCCAGCGTCGAAGTGCTGATGCCGTCCAAGCCCAAGGTCCAGACGGTCCTCGCCGAAGAGGAGCTGGCGGAGATGGTCGATGATGACCGCAACAATATTCAGCCGGACGATCTCGTCCTGCTCATCATCGAAGACGATCCCACGTTCGCCCGCATCCTCGTGGACATGGCCCACGCGCGCAACCTGAAAGCCCTGGTGGCGTTCCGCGGCAACACCGCGCTCAGCCTGGTCCGGGAATTCAAGCCCGCCGCGGTGACGCTCGACATCCTGCTCCCCGACATGGTGGGCTGGATCATTCTGGATCGCCTGAAGCACGATCCCGCCACGCGCCACATTCCGGTGCACATCATTTCGGCAAATGAGGACCGCCGCCGCGGCCTCGCGCTCGGCGCCATGAGCCACATGGAGAAAAACCTGACGGTCGATAGCCTGGAGCGCACCTTCGACTTCATCGAACAGTTCGCCCGCCGCCGCACGCGCCGCCTGCTCCTGGTCTGCGGGAATCCGTCGGAGGCCGAGGCCATCCAGGTGGCGATCGGCGGCCCCGACCTCGAAATCCGCGAGGCGGAAAACGCCGCCGCCGCCCTCGAGCTCCTCAACCAGTCCCCGGCCGACGGGATCTGCATGACCGTCCGCCTGCCGGACATGGACGCCTCGGCGTTCATTGCCGCGCTGCACGAAAAGCTCGGCGCGCAGATGCCGCCCGTCATGGTATTCGCCGGCGAAGGGCTGTCCGAATCCGATGCGCGGGAGATCCGCCGCCAGGCCCTTTCCGGCACCATCCGCTGCGCCGCTTCGCTCGAACGCCTGCTCGATGAAAGCGTGCTGCTGCTGCACCGCAATGAAGCCGAGCTCTCGGACGGCCAGCGCAGCCTGCTCGCCGAACTGCGCGCCCGGGATGTCGTGCTCGCCGGCCGCAAGGTGCTCGTCGTCGATGACGACCTCCGGAACATCTTCGCCCTCAGCAGCCTGCTCGAGGAGCACAATATCCGCGTCCTGCACGCCGAAAACGGCCGCGACGGCATCGAGCTCCTCCGCCAGAATCCCGATATCGACGCCGTGCTCATGGACATCATGATGCCGGAAATGGATGGCTACGAAACCATGCGGGCCATCCGCCAGATTCCGCAATTCAGCCGCCTCCCCATCGTCGCCCTCACCGCGAAGGCCATGAAGGGAGACCGCGAAAAGTGCCTGGAGGCCGGCGCCAGCGATTACGTCACCAAGCCCGTCGATCTCGAGCAGCTCTTCAGCGTGCTCCGCGTCTGGATCGGCGCGGGCGTTGAAACGTCCTCCGCCCTGAGCGCCGCGAATGGCGCCCTGCCGCCGGGGAATGCCGAATCCCAGCCGCAGCGCCGCGTTCCCGCACCCAGTCCCGCCGACCCGATGAACGTGATGATCGATGACGATCGCACGTCCATCCAGCCTGGCGATCCCGTGCTCCTGATCGTCGAGGACGATCCCACGTTCGCCCGCATTCTGGTCGATATCGCGCATGAGCGGCATCTGAAAGCCGTGGTTGCTCTGCGCGGCAACACTGCACTCAGCCTCGCCCGCGAGTTCAAGCCGGAGGCCATCACGCTCGATATCGGGCTGCCCGATATGATGGGCTGGACGATCCTCGATCGCCTCAAACACGATCCTGCCACGCGCCACATCCCGGTCCATATCATCTCCGGCGATGAGGACCGCCGCCGCGGGCTGGCGCTCGGCGCCATGACCTACCTCGAAAAGTCGGTCAGCCGCGAAGGCCTCGCGCGCGCTTTCAGCGTCATCGGCGAATCCGCCAGCCGCAGGGTCCGCAAGCTGCTGCTGGTGAGTTCCCGGGATGAGTCCGACACCATCCGCGCCGCCATCGCGGGCGAGGATCTCGAGATCTTCGAAACCGGCAATGTCGCCGAAGCCCTCGGCATCATCGGCGAAAAGTACCTGGACGGCGTCGCCATCGGTCACCGCCTCGAAAATGGCACGGCGGCCGAATTGATTCAGGAGCTGCAGAAGCGGGTGACTCCGTACACGCCGCCGGTGATTGTTTACGGCCAGGGACTTACCGATGCCGATGCCCAGGAAATCGGCCGGCTCGGCCGCGCCAGCACCGTGCGCTACGCTCCTTCGCTCGAACGGCTGCTGGATGAAACCGTGCTGCTGCTGCACCGCAATGAAGCCGATCTCTCCGAGATGCAGCGCGGCATTCTCGCCTCAATTCGCCAGAACGATCGCGTCCTCGCCGGCCGCAAGGTGCTGGTGGTCGACGACGATCTGCGCAACATCTTCGCCTTGAGCAGCGTGCTCGAGGAGCACAATCTCAAGGTCATCCACGCCGAAAACGGCCGGGCCGGCATTGAAGCGCTGCAGCAGCACCGCGATATCGACGCCGTGCTCATGGATATCATGATGCCGGATATGGATGGCCTCGAAACCATGCGCGCCATCCGCCAGATGCCGGAGTTCCGCGAGCTGCCGATCATCGCGCTCACTGCCAAGGCCATGGTGGGCGACCGCGAGAAATGCATCGAAGCGGGCGCGACCGATTACGTCACCAAGCCCGTCGATCTCGAGCATCTCTTCAGCGTCCTCCGCGTCTGGATCGACCGCGCCGGCCAGACCAGCAGCTTTGCGGATTGATGGTGGCAGGGCCCTATGCTGACAGCGCTCGCACCCAGTCCGACCGAACGCGCCCGCGAGGATGACAAGGTCCGTCTGCTTCTCGTGGACGACAGCCCGGAGAACCTCGTGGCTCTCGAAGCCATGCTGCACGGCCTCACCGACGAGCTGGTGCTGGCCCGCTCCGGCAAGGACGCCCTTCGCCATGTCCTTGATTACGGCGATTTCGCCGCCATCCTGCTGGACGTCAAAATGCCGGATATGGACGGCTTCGAAACCGCGGAGATGATCCGCTCGCGCCGCCAGAACCGCAATACCCCGATCCTGTTTCTGACCGGTTACCGCAACGACGAGCAGCTCTTCCGCGGGTACGACCTCGGCGCCGTCGATTTCCTGTTCAAGCCGGTCGTTCCCGAAATCCTGCGCTCCAAGGTCTCGGTGTTTGTCGAGCTGGCGCGCACCAACCAGCTTCTGCGCCGCCAGGCCGAGACGCTCGCCAAGGCCGAGCTCAAATTCCGCACCCTGCTCGAAGCCGCTCCCGATGCCGTGTTCATCACGGAAGCCGACGGCTCCATCGTGCTGGTCAACGCCCACATGTACAACCTGTTCGGCTACGAGCGCGGGGAAATTCGCAACCGCAATATCCGCATACTCGTGCCGGCATGGTCGTTTCCGCCGCCCCCCGCGGCATCCGCTTTTCCCGGTTTGCAGGCCGTCCGCAAGGATGGCTCGATCTTCCCCATCGAAATGAGCCTCAGCCCGCTGCAGACCGAAGAAGGCCTGCTGATCACCAGCGTCATTCGCGATATCAGCGAGCGCAGCAAGGCCGAGGAGAGCATTCGACGGCTCAATGCCGAGCTGGAGGAGCGCGTCGCGCAGCGCACCGCCGAGCTCATGCGCTCCAACGAGGCCCTGCGGCAGTTCGCCTGGGCCGCCAGCCACGATCTGCAGGAGCCGCTCCGCATGGTGGTGGCCTATTCGCAATGGCTCGCGCGCGATTTCGGCCCGCAGTTGCCGGAAACCGCCCGCCAGTTTCTCGAATTCATCGAGACCGGCGGCTCCCGGATGAACAGCCTCCTGGCCGCTCTCCGCGATTACATGCAGGTGAGCGACTCCGGCGGCGAAGAGGTGAAGCGCACCGATGCCGAAGACTCGCTCAGCCTCGCCCTCTCCAACCTGCAATCCGCCATCGACGACTCCGGCGCCACGGTTACGTCCGATCCTCTGCCGAACGTCCTCGCCGCCCCGGTGCCGCTGGCTCAGGTCTTTCAAAACCTGATCGCCAACGCCATCCGCTACGCCAAGCCCGGCGAACCGCCGTGCATCCACGTCTCTGCCGCGCCCAACGGCGCGGAGTGCATCTTTTCCGTTCGCGATAATGGAATTGGCATCGCGCCGGAATACCACGACCGCATCTTCGGACTCTTCAAGCGTCTCCAGGGCGGCGGCAAGGGCACGGGAATCGGCCTTGCCATCTGCAAAGCTGCTGTGGAGCGGTGGGGAGGCCGCATCTGGGTGGAATCCGCGCCGGGCGCGGGCGCCACCTTCCGCTTTAGCGCCGCTTACCCGAAGGAAGATCGATGAAAAACCCCCGCCTCGTACTGATCGAGGATAATCCCGCCGATGTTTTGCTGGTCCGCGAAGCCATCCGCGCTCATGGCATCGAAGTGGACCTGGTCGCTTACTCGGACGTTCCGGACGCGATAGCCGGTCTGGAAAACTCCGAAAATCCCCTCCCCGACGCCGTTCTGATCGATCTCAATCTGCCGAAAGGCGAGGGAATGAACGTGATCAAGTTTCTGCGCAGTTCCGCGCGCCTGCGGCAGGTGCCGCTCGCCATCCTGACCTCTTCCGAATCGCCGCGGGACCTCGAAGAGGCGCGCAGCCTGGAGGTCCCCCGCTACATCCACAAGCCCTCCACGTTGAACGGCTTTCTGGATCAGGTCGGCGGCGAAATCGCGAAATTGCTGGCCACCCGAGCGCGCTCTTCAGAGACGGGGTGCGCGTAGCGGCGCTCCGCTACCGCTTCAGCCCGTCCAGCACCGGGTAGCGGTCGCGGTGCGCCTCCTGCTCTGCTTTGGTCTCGACATCGATGTGCAGATAGCGGGCGGCTTCGCCGGCCTTCACCGCCGGCCATTCGGCGAGGCCGGGGCCGTTCGGGTTGCCGGTCTTGATGAAATTGGCGAAGTACTCCTGCATGGTGCGCGAGACCTGGTAATCCTCGGGCGTCCAGTCGTAGACGTGGTTGCTCGCCAGGTTGCCCATGGCGTATTCGATCTCCGCCGAATGCACCGCGCCGCGCGCCGGCGGGGGCGGCGCGCCGTTGCCGCGGCCCCGGATCACGCCGCCGGCCAGGCCCGGCGTGGCATCGCCCATTTCCGGGCGCATGCGCGGCCTCGGCCGCGAATAGTAGTAGCGGTACACGGGAGCGTGTCCCGTCGCCGCGCAGAGGTCGATCCACTTCCACGTGCTCAAGGCGATAAAGCGCGCGCTCGCCAGCTCCGTCGCCGCGTCCAGCACCTCCGCATCGCTCGACGGCGCCCATGCCGCGAGCACCCGCGGGGCGTCGGCGCCGTACAGCCGCTCGATCGCCTTCGCGAAATTCTCGCGCGTCGGCTCGTCCCGCCCCAGCACCATGCGGGCGTTCATCTCCTCGGAATTCCAGCCCGCGAGCAGCGGCACATGCGCCTGCCGGCCAGCGGCGAAGATCGCCTCCGGCGCCTCCGGCAGAAAATACCCGTCCACCGTGGGGCTGAACCGCCCCGCGCCCTGCTGGCCTGAGGCTTTCAGCAAGGCATCCGCCGGCATTTTCCGCAGAGACGCCACGTCCGCCGCTCCCGCCAGCGCCAGGAACTTCGCCCCATGCTCCTCCGCCTCGGCCAGCGGAACCGCCGAGAGCGCGCCCAGGATCGACCCGCTCTCCCCGATCGCCCCCGCGATCAGGTCCCGCGAAAGCGGCGAGGCCATCTGCGCGCTCACCGCGATCGAGCCCGCCGATTCGCCCGCGATGGTGACCCGCTGTGGGTCCCCGCCGAACGCCGCGATGTTCTCCCGCACCCACCGCAGCGCCGCGTTCTGGTCGAGCAGCGCCCAGTTGCCCGAGGCGTGGTGCGGCGATTCGCGCGTCAGATCCGCGTGGGCGAAGAATCCGAACACCCCCAACCGGTAATTCACCGTGAGCGCGACGATGCCTTTCGCCGCCATGCTCGCGCCCTCGTAGCGCGGCTCGGAGCCGTCCCCTGCCTGGAAGCCGCCGCCGAAGAAGTACACCAGCACCGGCAGCTTCTCGCGGCCGGATTTGGCCGGCGTCCACACATTCAGATAGAGGCAGTCCTCGCTCATGCCGTTCGAGCGGAAGTTCATGTCCCCGAACAGCGGCAGTTGCATGCAGCGCGGTCCAAACGCCTTCGCCGGCCGTACGCCGCTCCAGCTCCCGGCGGGCGCGGGCGGCGCGAATCGCAGCTCGCCCACCGGCGGCGCCGCGAACGGGATGCCCAGAAACGCGCGCACCCCGTTCGCCTGCGCCCCGAGCCCTTCCACTACGCCATTCGCCGTCCGCACGCGGTCGGGCTTCGCGCCGGCTGCTGTGCCTGCGGAAATCGCCGTCATCAATGCCAAAATTCCAAGATAATTGCGCCTCATGCCGATCTCCCGTGGAGCAGGCCCATCGCCCGCACTCCCGCGCGAAATTATATCAGCCGGAGCGCGGCGCGTTCACGGCGCGAGCTGTTTGCGAATTTCCTCGACGGCCGCATCCGTCACCGGGCCGTGATAGCGCCACCGGATGGCGCCCCCGGCATCGATCGCTACCAGATAGGCATCGTCCGGCGGCCCGAAGCCCACCGCCTGCTTCAACTCCTTCTCCCCGCGATAGACCACGACGAAGCGGTCGTAGCGCTCCTTGGGGATCGCGCTCTTGATCCCATGCAGCGCCATGCCTCGCACGAGGCGCGGCACGTCCTCGAGGACCGCGATGGACCACACCGGTCCCAGCCCCGCCGCGCGTGCCTCCCACGCCTTCGTCTGCGTCTGCGAGGCGTGCGTGAAGCCGAGGATCAGCAGCGCCGGCTTGCCTCCGGCCGCCGCCGGCAGCGTGACCGGCTTGCCGGAGAGCGTCTGCCCCTGAATTTCCGGCAGGGCGGTTTGCGCCAGCGCGATCCCGCAGAACAGCGCAGCCAGACATGCCAGATTTCTCATACACCCGCTTCGTGCTGTCAGGAGATGCGGTACACGTAGGCGTCTTCCAGGAAGCGATCGCCGATCGCCTGCCCGCCCAGCCGCATGCCTTCGAAGTCTTTGGCTCCCTTGAACAATTTGCGCAGCTCGCGGATAAACGGGTCCTTCATACGCAGGATCATCAGTGAGTCGCTCTTGTGCTGAGGGATGCCGGCGGCACGAGTTGCCTTTATGATCATCATGTACCCGTCCCACATTCCTGCGGCATCCAGATCGCGCGATGCCACGATGAGACGCCAGTCCGCGTATTCCTCCAGTTTGGCCCATAAGGCAACACTGACCCGGATTCCGGCCGCCTCGATGGCGCGAAGCACCTCCGATCCGGCTTCGAGATCGAGATTTACCAGTAACGCCTTAGCCATGACAAAACTCCAAGCCCGCGGTCGCCCACTGCCCGGACCATATTCCCGGCATCGGAGGCGTGGATGCGCTGGTACCGGCTCCGCTCCGGCCATGATCGCACGATCCCCCATTTTCGCGCGAACTCGGTATCACGCGTCTGTTGATCGAGGGCGGATTCGAGGCCAGCCTGTTTCACCAGCTCCGAGAGGTCGTGCGTGTGGCAGGCGTTCACGCGCGCGCGGTCCGGGAACTCGTAGCGCGCCGTTTTTCGGGCGATGCAGGCCTTCAGCGCGCATTCCACGGCGTAGCCGGCCAGGTAGTACGCGCCATCGCTCAATCCGGAAGCCAGCAAGACCCTGGCCTCCCGGAGCCGGACGCGCGCGAGTGCCTGCAGGTCGTTTCTGTCCATCCCCTAGAACAGCCCCGGCTGATCCTCTCTCCGCAGCTTGGGCTTCACATTGAAATACTCGTAAGCCAGCTCGGTCGCGGTGCGGCCGCGCGGCGTGCGGTTGAGGAAGCCGAGCTGGATCAGGTATGGCTCGTAGACCTCTTCGATGGTATCCGCCTCCTCGGAAATCGACGCGGCGATGGTGTTCACGCCGACCGGGCCGCCGCGGTATTTTTCGAGGATCGTCATCATGATCTTCTGGTCGATTTCATCGAGGCCGTAGCGGTAGACGTCGAGCAGGTTGAGCGCCGTCTGGGCGACGGCGGGCGTAATGCGGCCATCCGCGCGCACCTGGGCGTAATCGCGCACGCGCTTGAGCAGGCGGTTGGCGATGCGCGGCGTGCCGCGGCAGCGGCGCGCGATCTCCGCGGCGGCGCCGTCGTCGATCGTCACATTGAGCAGCCGCGCGGAGCGCTCGACAATTGATTTCAGCTCATCCACGGTGTAGGGATCGAGGCGCAGCACCAGGCCGAAACGCCCGCGCAGCGGCGCGCTCACGAGCCCCTGGCGCGTGGTTGCGCCGATCGCCGTGAATTTCGGCATGGGCAGCGATACCGTGCGCGCGCCGGGGCCGGTGCCCACCAGGATATCGACGCGGAAATCCTCGAGCGCCGAATACAGCATCTCCTCCACATCGGGCATGAGGCGGTGGATTTCATCGATGAAAAAGACCTGATGCAGCCGGATGTTGCTCAAGATGCCGGTGAGGTCGAGCTTCTTCTGCAGCACCGGGCCGGAGGTGGTGGTGAAGGGGACTTCGAGCTCCTCGGCGATGATCGAGGCGAGCGTTGTTTTACCCAACCCGGGCGGCCCGTAGAGCAGGACATGGTCCATCGCTTCGCCGCGCATTTTGGCGGCCTGGATGGCGATGTCGAGATTCTCCTTAAGCTTCGTCTGTCCGGTAAAATCGGCGAGGCGGCGCGGCCGCAGGCCCGCTTCGAATTGCAGATCCTCGGCCTGGCGGTCTCCGGAGATCAGTTCCCGGCTCGGCATGGAAGTACCAGCTTAGTACATCGACCAATCTCTTTGACGCAGAGACGCGGAGACGCAGAGGTTCCTTAGCCCGGTTCCTCCGTGTCTCTGTGCCTCTGCGTCAAAGTCGCCGCCGCGCTTATCTCACCAGCTCCAGCGCCCGGCGGAACAGCGGCTCGAAATCGGCGGCCGTGGCGGCCGGCGCGCCGGCCTTGGCTTTGCGGACGGCGGCTTCGGCTTGCGGGCGCGCGCAGCCAAGGTTCAGGAGCGCGGAAAGAACGTCCTGCTCGACCGGCGAAAGCGCGCCTGCCGCGGCAGCGGGCGGCTCTTCTCCCGTGACGGCGGGGAGCTTATCCCGCAGCTCCAGCACCATGCGCTCGGCGGTCTTCTTGCCGATCCCCGGAATCCGCACCAGCCGCTCGACCTCGCCGCGGCGGATGGCGTTGATGAGATCCGGCGCGGCCAGGCCGGAAAGGATCGTGACCGCCAGTTTCGGGCCGATGCCGCTGACGCCGATCAGTTTCTCGAACAGCGCCTTTTCGTCCTGCGTCAGAAAGCCGTAGAGCGAGAGCGCGTCCTCGCGGACGTGGGTGTGGATGCGGAGCAGGACTTCCGCGCCGGCGTCGGGAAGATGTGTGTAGGTCGAGACGGGAATGGTGACGTCATAGCCGACGCCGCCCGTATCCACGATGGCCTGGTTGGGGTGTTTTTCGAGCAGCGAGCCGCGCAGCAGAGCGATCATATTCCTTCGATTGTAGCCGCCGGAAATCGCACTGGAAAAACAAAAAACCGCCGAAGATCGGCGGTTTTTGCACGTAAGTAGTTGATTTCATAAGAGGGCAACCGCCGAGGCTCGGCGGTTTTTCGTAGCGGAAACGGGTGTTGGCCGCTCCGCGCTCCCGGCTTGCCGGCGTGTTCGATAATAGAAACCGATGGCTACCGAGGCGGTTTGCCCGAAGTGCGGCGGCACGGGCTGGATCATCGTCGAGCGCGCCCATATTTCGGGCGCCGAGGCCTGCGACTGCCGCCTCGAGGGGCGGGCCAGCCGCATGGAAGAGCGGGCGCAGATCCCGCCGCTCTACCAGAACGCCTCGCTCGAAAATTTCGTCGTGCCGGGGCCGGACAACCCCATCGGGCGGCGCGATCTCACCACCGTGCTGCTGCAGGTGAAAAACTACGTCCGCGATTTCCCCAATGAATCGCGGCCGGGGCTGCTGCTGATCGGCGAGCCCGGAACCGGGAAAACGCACCTCGCCGTGGCGGTGCTGCGAAAGGTCATCGAGAAGGGCTTCGAGGGCCTCTTCTGCGATTACCAGAACCTGCTGGACCGCATCCGCTCCGGCTACGATTCGACCTCCAATTCGGCGGATAAGGAGGCGTACCGCGTGGCGCTCGATGCCGAAGTGCTGCTGCTGGACGACCTCGGCGCGCACCGTGTCACGGACTGGGTGGAGGACACCATCACCTCGATCGTCACGTGGCGCTGCAACAACCGCAAGGCGCTGATCGCCACCACGAACCTGCCGGATGGCGATGCCGGCAGCCCGCTCACGCAGCCATCGGCGCTGGGCAAGCCGGAATACCGGACCACGCTGGCGGAGCGCATCGGGCCGCGGGCGCGTTCGCGCCTGTTCGAGATGTGCACGGTGATCCGGATGCCGAACATCGAGGATTACCGGCTGAGAAAGGCCAAGACCTTCTGATGCGGGCCGCGGCCCTCCTGCTGCTTGCCGCGTTGTCCATCTCCGCGCCGGCCTATGCGCCGCCGGCGGGCGGCGAATTCGTGCAGGCGGTCGAGTTTCCCTATTACCTGTATCCGCGGGCGCAGTGGGAGCGGGAGCTGGTATGGCTGAAAGATATCGGCGTCCGCACGGTCGAATTTTCGATTCCGCGAAACTGGCATGAAACCGGGCCGGGCCATTACGATTTCACGGGCGAAACCAGCCCGCGGCGCGACCTGCTCGGGCTGATTCGCATCTTGCGGCGGCTGGAGCTCCAGGCGTGGGTCGCGCCGGCGCTGCCGCCGGGGCGCGGCTCGGAGGATTGGCCGGCTTCGCCTGCGGATCCTGCGGCGGAGCGGGCGTGGCGCAAAGCGCTCGGCCAGTTCCTGGCGACCCGCACGATCAATCACGGCGGGCCGGTGGCGTACGTCGAGGGCGGCGACCTGGGGATCGATGCGTCGCCCGCGCCGTCCGCAATCCGAGTAGTGCAGGCGATCGCGCCGGATGCTCTCGCGGCCAGCCGCGAAGCGATCACCCGTGGCCGCGGCGCGCTGCTGTGGCGCGGAGTGGAAGACTCGCTCTATCCGGAAGGGTGGGGGCTGAATGGAGTCTGGCTGCGCCGGGGCGCGGTCGGGTTGAACGGAGAGGAAGTCGCCACAGCGCCGCTGCGCCGCACGGCCGCGCTCCTGCGCAATTGGGGGCCGCTGCTCTCCATGATGGCGCCGCTGCCGCTGAAAGGGCCTGGAAGCAAGCTGCCGGACGGCGTCTCCGTGGTCGAGGCGGTATCTCCGGCCGCCTCGGCCGTGAGCGTGACGAATCGCGGCGCCACCCCGTTCGCGGACGACCTGCACGTGCTGGAACCGTGGTCGAAAAAGCCGATGATCATTCCCGGCGTCAAGGTGCCGCCGGGAGAGTCGCTGTGGCTGCCGCTGGGCGTGTCGCTCGGCCCTGACGGGCTGTGCCGCGAATGCTCGAATTTTTCGGGCGCCGAGCACATCGTCTACGCCACCGCCGAGCTGCTGGCCATCGAGTACGAAAACGGCATTCTCGCCATGGAATTCGCGGCGCCCGAAGCCGGCGAAGCGGTGCTGCAGTTCGCGCGCAAGCCGGTCGGGCCGTATCTCGCGGCGGGCAAGCCGGTGGAATTCGAATGGGACGACAAAACGCTGCGCGCGCGCCTGCGCATCCCGGCGGGCCGGGATGCCAGCCGCCGCGTGCGGGTCGGGATCGCGATCGAGGAGCCGGAGACCTCGGGGTTCTTCAACGAGGCGCACCGGCTGGTCATCGGCAAGACCAACACGGTTTCGACCACGTATTCCTCTGCGGAGATCGCGCGCCGGTCGCGCCTGCTGCTCCCGCCGGGCTACACGGCCGTCCGCAGCGAAAAGACGCCGAATGAGATCGAGTACGCCGTGGCGGTTCCGGACAGCGCATTGCACGGCGATTGGGCGAATTTGGCGCTCGAGGCCGATGGCGTGCTGCTCGGGCGGGCCCGCGTCCAGCTTTTTCGTCCGCTTTCGGTGCGGCTGCGGGACGCCGCCATCGGACTGCACTTCGGGGCGCGCACCGAGATCGCCGTCGAGCCCGCGACGGCTACCATCGACCCGCGCGCCGGCACGAATCTCGAGATTGCGCTGCGCAACAACTCTCCGGATATCCAGACCTTCCGGTTGGAAGCGGCCGGCGAGGGGCTGGAGTTCATTCCGGCGAAGACGGAGATCGCGGTCGGCGGCGCGGCCGAGCGGACCGTGTCCATCCGGGTGCTCGGGAATCCGGGGGGCGCCGGCCTGTGCGAGTGGCGCCTGCGGGTGAGCGGCGGCGCCGATCTGGATCTGCCGATGCGGGCCATCCTGGTGCCGCGCGGCCAGACGGTGGCCTGGAGCGCGGACCTCGATGGCGACGGCACGCCGGAGTGGGTGCTCGAATCGCCGCGTGCGCGCGCCGTCTTTTCCAGCCGCGATGGCGGCCGCTGGATGGAATTCACCTGGAAAGACACGAACGTCAACTTCCTGCCGGAGCAGGGCGCGCTGGCCGGCGCCGGGCCGGTCGAAGTACGGGCCGCGGGCGACGCGCTGGAGTTTGCCGGGCAGGGCTGGAAGCGCACGGTGCGGCTCGTGGACGCGGCGCTGACGGTCGAGCAATCCACAGCGCTGCCGCGCGACGGCATGGCGCCGGAAAAGCGGGGCAACGTGGCGCTCGCGATCGAGCGGAAATCGGCGAATACCGTCGTTTACCGGCTGATGTAACGGGGGCAGATCCCACTCGCCGGCCACTCGCGCGCGGCGGCCCCGCCCGGCGGCGACCGCCGGTTCCGACCTGCCGTCTGGCCGCCGCCGCCCCCGCTGGGTCGCGGCCGCTCGATCCACTCCCTCCCGCTACAAACGCGGACAAAGGTTTACCGAATCCTTACGGGCGTTCGGCCGGCCGCCGCGTCTCATGTAGTGGAGGGTGGAGAAATGAAAAAGGCATTTGGAATCATTAGCTTGCTGGCGACTTCGGCGGGTGTGCTGGCGATCCCGGCGGCGGCCCGCGATCGCGCGGACAATCGCTACACCGCGGCCTATACCGAAGGCTGGTACGGCCATGCCCGCGAACGCGGCCGCGACTTCCGGCAGATGGATTGGCGCGAGCTGGGCTATCGCGGCGAGATGGGCTATCGCGGCGACGTGGACTATCGGGGCGAGATGGGTTATCGGCGTGACCTGGGCAATCGCGGCGACATGGGCAATCGGGGCGACACGGGGTATCGCGGCGACCTGGGCAATCGGGGCGACATGGGCAACCGCGGCGCCGACCGCAACTGGCGGTAAAGGGCGGTAGCAATAAGCCGGGGGCAGAGCTGCGGTCTGGGCCGGGGACCTGCCCCTTTCCCTTTGCATCGGTCACTTACCCGCGGTAACATTTTCCGGGTTTTGCGTGTTTTCCATCCACGCGCGAGCTGTGAACCGCTTCACAATCCCTGCGCGGGTTTTCGGAGTCTGTTTGTTGTCAGTCTGATACAAGCCTGAGGCCGGTTGGCCCGCGGATTGCTTCGACGGTCTGCGGGAAAAGAGCCGGATGGCGATGGCAACAGACTTTCAAGTAACCGGGGCCCGGTCGAAACAGGCCAGCCCGCTGGAGGGGGTCCCGGGCAACCCGGAACCGCCCCGAGTGCCCCAGCCGGAGCGCCTGCCGCACGCCGATCGCAGAGAGCCAGGCGAGCGGATCGAACGGATGGAGCGCATGGAAACGGTCGGGCGGCTGGTAGGCGGTATTGCCCACGACTTCGCCAACATCCTGACGATGATCTCCGGCTACAGCGACATCCTGCTCGGCCGGATCGGCGAAAAGGATCCGCTGCGTCCCGAGCTCGATGAGATCCGCGAGGCGGCCAACCGCGGCGCGCGCCTGACGGCGCAGCTTCTCGGGTTCACGCGCGGCCAGAAATCCGAGCGCCGGCCGGTCGATCTCAACGCCGTGGTGCGGGACCTGGAGCGGATGCTGCGGCTGGTCGCGGGGGAATCGGTGGAGCTCGATCTGGCCCTCAGCCCGGATCTCGATCCCGTCATGGCTGACCCGAGCCAGATGGAGCAGGTGATCATGAACCTGGTGCTGAACGCGCGGGACGCGATTCCAGCCGCCGGGCGCATCCGCGTTGAAACGGCGAACCGTGAGATCTCCGAGAGCATGGCGCGGGAGAGCGGGATGCCGGCGGGCGCATGCGTCACGCTGTCGATCAGCGATAACGGTCACGGCATCGCCCCAGACGCGCTGGATCGCATCTTCGAGCCGTTCTTCACGACCAAAGAGAAGGGCCGCGGCACGGGCCTCGGACTGAGCACGGTGCAGCGCATCGTGAGCGAGGCGGGGGGGCAAATCCGCGTGCACAGCGCGCCCGGCGAGGGCTCGACATTTACGATCTGCCTGCCGCGGTGCGCGCGGGCGGCGGAGCGGGCCGAGCGCCCCACCTATGCGGCGCAGAGCGGCGGGGGTTCGGAGACGCTGCTGCTGGTGGAAGATGAAGAAGGCGTGCGCCGCCTGCTGACGCATGTGCTCAGCCGGCGCGGCTACAAGGTTCTGGCGGCTGCCGATGCCGAAGAGGCGCTGCGGATCTTCGCGGAGCGTTCGGCCGAGATCGGGCTGGTCCTGACCGATATGGTGATGCCGCATATGAGCGGACGCCAGTTGGGCGAGCTGCTCGAAGAGATGCGTCCCGGCACCAAAATTATCTACATGTCCGGCTACACGGACGATGTGCTGGTGCGCACGGGCGCGTTGAGCCCCGGGATGTCCTTTCTGCAGAAGCCGCTGCGGCCGGACGTGCTCGCCGCCAAGGTGCGGGAAGCGCTGGATGCGGCAGGACCGGGCCGGCGCATGGCCGCAAGTTAACGCACAGCCCGGCGGGCCGCGCGCCCGCTTACACTGAATTCCCCTTCCGAACCGTTCAACCCCGGATAACCCCCGATTACCTCCCGGTTCTCGGACTCGCCGCGCATTTGTGTTGTAATGAATGAACTTCCACCATGCCGGACACGGCGACACGCATCAGAAGAGGATGGAAACGGGCGCATCGCCTGGCTCGCGAGCTGCGCATGATCGCGCGCGGCCTGGCATCCACGGAGCACCCCGTTCTGGCGCACGTGATTCCCATGCGGCGCTGCAATCTATCCTGCGCGTACTGTAACGAATACGACGATCATTCAAATCCAGTGCCGCTCGATACCATGTACGAGCGGTTGGACCGGCTGGCCGACCTGGGGACGAACATCATTACGATTTCGGGCGGCGAGCCGTTGCTGCATCCGGAACTGGACCTGATCATTGCGCGCATTCGCAAACGGGGAATGATCGCCGGCATGATCACGAACGGCTACCTGCTCACGGCGGACCGCATCCAGCGGCTGAACCGGGCGGGACTCGACCACCTGCAGATCTCGATCGACAACGTGATGCCGGACGAGGTCTCGAAAAAAAGCCTCAAAGTGCTGGATAAAAAGCTGCAATTGCTGGCCGAACACGCCGATTTTCACGTCAATATCAACTCCGTGGTGGGCGGCGGCATCCGCGATCCGCACGACGCGCTGAAGGTGGGGCGGCGCGCGCTCGAACTGGGGTTCACGTCGACGGTGGGGATCATCCACGATGACGACGGGCAATTGCAGCCGCTGAGTCCCGCCGAGCGCGAGGTCTACACGACGATGCGGGCGATGGAGAAATCGAGCTACGCCCGGATCAACTTCTTCCAGGACAATATCGCGCACGGGCGGGAAAACAACTGGCGGTGCCGCGCCGGCGCGCGGTATCTCTATATCTGCGAAAACGGCCTGGTGCACTACTGTTCGCAGCAGCGCGGGTACCCGGCCAAGCCGCTGGCCGAATACACGGTGGCGGACATCCGGCGCGAGTACCGAACAGCCAAGGATTGCGCGCCGCGGTGTACGGTAGCGTGCGTCCATCAGATTTCGTATATCGATTCTGGCGCGGCAAGCAGGACCTCACGCCTGCGGCACAGGAAGCGCCGCAGGACCGGGATCTGGTCCAAATCCAATAACATCCAGGTAAATGCCAAGCCTCGGCTGCGGCCGGGCATTTCTGTGTCTGCGCAAGGGTCACGGCGTTCGCCTCTTTGGTATTGCGTTCCGTCGATAATCACCCTATACTTGATAGACAATATGGTGATACGCCGCTTCGTGCTCCTTCTTCTCGCTTTGCTCGCGCCGCTACCGGCTCAGAACATCGGCGCCTCCCTGGTGGGGACGGTGAAAGACGCATCCGGCGCGGGTCTGCCGGATGTGGCGGTCACGATCCGGAATACGGAAACGGCCGCGGAACGGAAGCTCGCAACGGATGCCGCTGGCCGCTACTCCGCGCCTGAGCTCGCAGCGGGCGCCTATGAGTTGACGGCGGCCAAGAGCGGATTCGCCACGCAAACCCGGACTGGGATCCGGTTGACGGTCGGGGAGAGCCGCAATCTGGATGTGGTGCTGCCGGTCGCCTCCCGCACGGAGGTGATGGTGGTGGAGGAATCGCCCTCTCCGGTGACGCTCACGACCGAGCCGAACGCGGGGCTGGTGAATGAGAAGCAGATCAAAGATCTGCCGCTCAACGGGCGCAGCTTCGATGAACTGATGACGCTCAACGCCGCGGTGGTGAACTACACGGCGGAGCGCTCGGGAGGGGTCGGGACATCGAATTCGTCGGTGGGGAACATGTTTGCGGTGTCGGGGCGGCGCCCGCAGGAGAACCTGTTCCTGCTGAACGGGATCGAGTACACGGGAGCGTCGTTGATCAACAACACGCCGGGCGGCACGAGCGGTCAGCTTCTGGGCGTGGATGCGGTGCGGGAGTTCAACGTGGTGACGGACACCTACGGCGCGGAATATGGCAAGCGCCCGGGCGGGCAGGTCAGCATCGTGACAGCATCGGGCACGAACCAATTCCACGGGTCGGTGTACGATTTTCTGCGAAATAGCGCCCTCGATGCCCGTAATTTCTTCGATCAGGGCCCGATTCCGCAGTTCCAGCGCAACGAATTCGGCGCCGCGGCGGGCGGTCCGATCGAGCGCGACAAGGTGTTTCTGTTCGGCAATTACGAAGGCTACCGGCAGAATCTGGGGCTGAGCGACGTTACGCTCGTGCCGGACAACGGAGCGCGCGCGCAGGCCGCGCCGTCTGTGATTCCTCTGCTGGCCTTATGGCCGATGGCGAACGGGCCGGAGTTGGGCGGCGGGATCGCGGAGGCGTTCAGTCACCCCATGCAGCGCATCCGGGAGGATTTCGGAACGGCGCGGCTCGACCGCAATCTGGGGCGGAACGACAGCCTGTTCTTCGTCTACACCGTGGACGACAGCGGGGCCCATACTCCCAGCGCGAATCCGCTCAGCACGGTCTATGAAACGCTGCGCGAACAGGTGGCGAGCGCGCAGGAGCAGCACGTGTTTTCGCCTTCGCTGCTGAACACGGCGCGCTTCGGCTTTTCCCGCGCGAGCTATTATTTCACCGGCGAGACACCGGTGAGCCTGCCGGGATGGGTGGCCGGCGACCCGATCGGCGCGGTGGTGATCGGCGGCGGAACGGCACTCAACGGGGCGTCCTCCATTTCCGGCGCGGGGACGAATGCGGGAAGCAATCTGCGGGCGGTCCGCAACCTGTTCACGTACGACGACCAGATCGCGTTCACGCGCGGCCGGCATCAGGTCGAGGCCGGCGTTTGGGTCCAGCGCATCCAGGCCAATGACAACCTGGCGCAGGATCAGTACGGGCAAGCTTCGTTCGGCAGCCTGGCGGCGTTTCTACAGGGGACGGTTTCGACCTTCACGGTGGTTACCACGCCGACGCCATTGAGCTGGCGCTCGATCGAAGCCGCGGGATTCGCGCAGGATGTGATCTCGCTGCGGCCGAACCTGCAGCTGCGGGTGGGATTCCGCTTCGAATCGACGAACGGCTGGAACGAAGCGCACGGCCGCGCGGCGAACTACCTGTTCGACGCGGGCGTAATCCGGAGCGAACCGACGGTGGGCGATTCGGTATTCACGGTGAATCGCGCGAAATTTCTGCCCGAGCCGCGGGTGGGGGTGGCGTGGGATCCATTCGGCCACGGCCGCACGGTGATCCACGCCGGTTTCGGCATCTACCGCGCGCTGCTCGACAATCTCGATTACCGGCTCGACCAGACGGCTCCGTTCAATACGACGGCGAGCATCAAGAACATCGACGTGGCGAGCCTGCATTTCGCGCCCGGCAGCGCGATCCCGGCGGGCGGCAGGATTTCGCCCAGCGGCATCCAGCCGGACGCCTATACTCCGACGGTGTTGAGCTGGTCGTTCAAGATCGAGCAGCAGATCTCGGCGGCGATGGCGGTGAGCGCTGCCTATACCGGGTCGCACGGTTACCACGAGATGCTCTCGGTGGATGCCAACGAGCCGTTTCCGTCCTATGTGAACGGCAGCGTTTATTACCCAGCGGGCGCGCCGCTGGCGAATCCGAATGTGGCGAACACGACCACGTGGTTTTCCGAAGGGCTGAGCTCGTACCAGGCCGTTTCGCTCGACGCCAGCCGCCGCTTCGCGCGCGGCCTGCAATTTCGCGCGGTTTACACGTTCTCGAAGAGCCTGGACGACGGCACGGCATGGAATAGCAGCGTCGGGGCCAACGCGCCGGGGTTTGTGATGTTCCCGCTCGATCCGAAGCTCGACTGGGGCCTGGCCACTTCCGATGTGCGGCACCTGGCGAGCGTCAATGCGACGTACGAGCTGGGGTTCGGGAAGCGGCTGCACGGCTGGAGGGAGAAGCTGGCGGGCGGGTGGTCGGTAAGCGCGATCGAAGCGGCGCAGTCCGGATTCCCGTTTACACCGCAGTTGGGGTATAACCCGTCGAATAACGGGGACAGCCGAAATCCGGTGCGGCCGTCATGGAACCCGGCTTTCGCGGGGAAGCTGATTACCGGCAGCCCGGCGCAATACTTCAATCCGGCGGCGTTTCTGCCGCCGGCCTCCGGAACGTACGGCAACGTGGGACGGGATGTGCTGACCGGGCCGGGGCTCGCCGAACTCGATGCTTCGCTGCACAAGACCACGCCGGTTTCGGAGCGGACGCGGATCGAGTTCCGGGCCGAATGCTTCAACGTGCTGAATCACGCGAACTTCGCGACGCCGAACGCGGTGGTATTCACGTCGGCATCGGCGACGCCCTCGCCGACGGCCGGGGCAATCACCGCGACGTCGACGAGTTCGCGGCAGATCCAGTTCGGGCTGAAGCTGCTGTGGTAGGGCGCGGCGAACGGCCTGCCTGAATCGAGTTGCGCGGCGGGCCGTCTCCCTGTATCCTAATAGTTTCCCCGCATTTTGAGTCTCGCTTCGGTGGGATCTGTGCGGGCGGAGGCCGGACGGGTGGCCGAGCGGCTAATGGCAACAGACTGTAAATCTGTCGCTCCTTGCGAGCTACGGAGGTTCGAATCCTCCCCCGTCCACCAGAAGTTTCGTAAAATGGAGTTCAGGCCGCGCGGTTCGGCGGCCGGCCGCAAGCCGTTGTAGCTCAGTTGGTAGAGCGTCCGTGATCGGAAGGTCACCGGTTCTGCTCCGCGGCTCGGGCGAATTTTTTTAGGCCGTTGTAGCTCAGTTGGTAGAGCGCGTCCTTGGTAAGGACGAGGTCACCAGTTCAATCCTGGTCAACGGCTCCAGAATTTTTGAATGTGAAGTGGGCCGGTAGCCAGTGAGTGGGTGGAGCGTCCGTAACGGAAGGTCACCAGTTCAATCCTGGTCAACGG
>Ga0070739_10002294_pt1 | contig 26111 bp, 27 predicted proteins | sample Coa_R1_7_FD_66445 | JGI IMG/M metagenome (GOLD analysis project Ga0070739, IMG submission 66445) | Surface soil microbial communities from Centralia Pennsylvania, which are recovering from an underground coalmine fire - Coalmine... | ecosystem: Environmental > Terrestrial > Soil > Unclassified ...
GGTCCGGTAAAGCGCAGGCGACCAGTACCGTCCGGTCGGCGCCGGCAGCGCCCACCATGGATGGGTTCCAGCCGGGAATACGTAGCCGAGTGCGCTCCAATGCTGAAGATCGTCGGAGCCCCAGATCGGGAATGCGTTGGGGTCGTAGTCGCTCGTACAGGCAAGGTAGTACCGGTAGCGGCCCGCAGTGTTGCGCACGACACTCGGGTCGGGGCAGCTCATCGGGCTTCCATTCGGGTTGCGTACGAGCTGAGCTTGTGCCAGGCCGCTGATCGCGGCCGCGACGAGAGCCGCCGCGATCAGCGCGATGGCGAGGAGGTGGCCGGCCGGGCGGTGGCGCATCACAGGCGGAACTGCCGGCTCGCAAGGATCGTGGGCCGGCGCGTGGCGGTGTAAGCCACGATTGCGGTCACCGTCAGCGACCGCGAGTGCCTGATCAAGCGCCGACCCAGTGCCGCCGCTCTGATCGTCACCTGGCTCAGATGCGAGCGTCCGAACGTGGTGCGTCCGCCGGCGATCAGCACGGAATGAGCCCTGGCGCTCGGCGGCATAGTGTAGCTGCCGTGGTACCAGCGGATGATCACGGCGCACGGCGTCGGTGGGCGAAACGGGAGGTGATACCCACCCGTCTCCAGCTCGATGGCGACTGTTAGCGCCGAATCCGGGGGCGCGAGCTGAGCGCTGACATCGCCGGCGATCACGCTGGCTGATGTAGGGGCCGACGATGCGGCCGGATCGGCCAGTGCGCTTGCGTGCGCTCCGCTTACGCTCATGCTGGCGGCGATCAGCAGGGCGCCCGTTCCGTATCGGCGCGCAGTTCGCGTCGGTTGCATCAAGCGTCGGGTCAGAACTCGATCGGGCTGGTCTGACCGCTGCTATCGCTTCAGCATCACCCTCTTGCTCATGCTCGTCTTTCGGCCGGAGGCGGTCGTGAAGGTGGCCTTCTCGGTCATCTTCAACCGCTTGGAGTGGGCGAGCAGCTTGCGACCGGCCCGGGTCAGGCGTATCCGCACGCGCACCTTCCCGGCGTGGTGCACAAGCGTGCCCGGATCGGCGACGAGGATCTGGTGGTGCCCGAGCGTGACGTACCACGCGATCACCAGTACGCCTGGACCCGGTGCCGAGAATGTGATCGTCTCGCCGTTGTGCTTGAGCAGCTGACCAATCAGGTGGCTATTGGACGCGAACTGCCCAAGCAGCTGCGCGAGCGCCGCCTGCACCTGCGCCACGGTGACCGTAGGGGGCTGATGACTGCCGCCGGTTCCGCCAGTACCGCCGGAGCCGCCAGAGCCGCCGGAGCCGCCGGAGCCGCCGGAGCCACCGGAGCCACCGGAGCCACCGGAGCCGCCAGCGCCGCCAGCGCCGCCAGCGCCGCCAGTGCCGCCGCTGCCGCCGCTGCCGCCGGTGCTACCCGTGCCCCCGGTGCCCCCGCCGCCGCCGGTGCCCCCGCCGCCGCCGGTGCCCCCGCCGCCGCCGCCGGTGCTACCCGTGCCGCCAGGGCCACCCGTGCCCGAGCTCCCCGGAGCCGGAGCGCCGGTCACGGCTTCGCCAGCGCCGTTCACGATCGCGCATAGGGATGGCGACGAGCATGAAACGCCTGACTGGGGCATTACCCCCAGCGGTGATGCTGCGTCCTCCATATCCGTGTAGCTGGTCGCCCACGAGCTGCCGTTGTAGACCGAAGCGGGAGAGCCGCCCAACGCAACAGCCACGCAGAAGCTGGTCGACGCGCACGAAACGCTCGCCAACCCGTAGCCCGAGCCCGTCTTCGTCGAGCTCCATGCGGTGCCGTCATACGTGAGGGCGTTGCCGAGGTTGTCGCCGGCGATGCAGAAGCTCGAGGAAACGCACGAAACCGAATAGAGGTTGTTGCCGCTGTCGATCGCCTCAGGCTGGGTCCATGTGCTGCCGTTGTAGGTGAGGGCATCTCCGTAGAGACCGACGGCCGCACAGAACGAGGCCGAAGGACACGAGATCGAGATGAGAGACTGGTTGTCGATTGGGGAGGGCGCGCTCCAAGAGCTCCCGTTGTATGTGACCACGTTTCCGGCCGTGTCCACAGCGGCGCAGAAGCTCGCTGATGGACAGGACACGGACGTGAGCGGGCCCGTAGGAGCGCTACCGGACGAGCTGTCGACGGGAGTGGGTGGCGACCACGTGCCAGCGGTGTCGGTCAACGCGTTGCCGCTCTCGTCGACCGCCACGCAAAACGACGAGGAGGGGCAGGAGATCGAGGTGAGCAGCCCGGCTGGGTCGATGTTCGCCGGCGCACTCCAACTTCCACCGTCGTAGGTCAATTCGTTTCCGGCGCCGTCGACGGCGGCGCAGAACGACGACGGCGGACACGACACGCCGGCGAGGCCACCCCCGCCCATGTTCACCGGGGCTCCCCACGAGCCGGCGGTGTACGAGATCGCGAAAGGCGAATACGGCCCGAGGAAGTCGTCGCCGGTGCGCGCGCCGACGGCCATGCAGAACGTGGAGGATGGGCAGGAAACGCGACTCAGGCCGCCGGCAGCGGCTGCCGCGGGTTGGGACCAGCTCGTCCCGTCGTAGGTGGAGTAATCCTGGCCGCCCACTGCAACGCAGAAGGAAGACGACTGGCAAGACACCGACCCCAGGTCCGCGGCGATCGCTTGCGGCGCGCTCCAGGTGGTGCCGTCGTAAGTGAAGACGTCACCGAGGGGGTCGACCGCAGCGCAGAAGCTCGACGACGGACAGGAAATGCTGCTTAGAGCTCCCCCCTGACCGTTGGCCGTGTCGATGCTCTTGGGCGTGCTCCAGGAGCGGCCGTCATAGGTGATGACGTCTCCAGCGGCGACCGCGGCGCAGAAGGAAGACGTGGCGCAGGACACGGAGGGAAGGGCGCCACCGGCCGAGCCGTCGATCGTCGTCGGCGTGCTCCACGAGCTGCCGTTGAAGACGGAGGCTTCCGTGCCATTGCTGCTGCCGGCGCCCACGGCGACGCAGAAGGATGAAGAGGTGCACGAGACCGATGGGAAGGTGAACAAGCCGTTGTTGGGGGGCGGCTCAACGAAGGTCGGGCTGCTCCAAGTGCTGCCGTTGTAGGTGACCGCGTCCCCGCCCTCGTTCAACGCCATGCAGAACGACGACGTCGGACATGAGATCGAGACGAGGGGGCCCTGATCGTTGTTGTTGTAGAGGGAGAGCGTCGGCTTCGCCCACGAGGTGCCGTTGTAGACATCGGCGTCCTGGTCGCCGACCGACACGCAGAACGACGAGGAGGCGCACGATACCGCCGTCGCCCAGTCGGCCGGATCGACTGTCGCGGGCGAGGACCAGCCGTCGAGCGCGAACGCTCCCGACGGCGCCACCAGCGCGAGTGCCGCGGCGCAAGCGAGGCAAACGACCAACTTGACGGTGCGGACGCGCGCATTGGTGCGCGAACCCGATCGGCTCCAGCTCATGACTCCCCCTCTCCATCCCACGGGCCGCTCCCTCTGTCTGCTCATCGCGGCAGACCCGAGCCCCGGCAGCCCACCGAGTGCTTTGCGGGCGGGACGCTACTTATAGGTCTGTAGACTGTCAAGTAGCGGGCCGGAAGCCTTCGTTCGATGGAAGGCGAACTCCAGGCGCGGGTGGGCCGCAACCTGCGGGCGTACCGCCTCGCTCGCGGGCTGAGCCAAGAGGCGTTCGCGGACCACCTCGACGTTCATCGCACCTACATGGGCGGGGTCGAGCGTGGCGAGCGGAACCTGACGCTCAAGAGCCTGGAGCGGATCGCCGACCGCCTCGGCCTGGATCCGCTCGAGCTGCTGGCGCCGGTGGCCGGCCACGCGCGCACGGCCGGCTAGGAGTCCGGGGCAGGCCCGGGCGGCGGCGCCGCGAGCTTCGCCATCAAGGCGGCGAGCTGGGCCAGGCTCGAGGCCATCCTCTCGATCGCCCGCCAGCTGTGCTTGGCGCGGCTGATCTCATCGGCGAGGCGTTCGACCAGGTCGGCGGCGCGCTCGGTGGCGCGGGCGTCGTCGAGGAGGAAGTTGCCGGATATGACGAACGTGTGTTCGATCATCACGGACACTGTACCCAGGCCCGTGGTCGGACCTGGCGGCTCGCCTCAGCCGCCTATGGCGCTCATCGTCCGCGCGGGCTGGATGAACCCGGGCTCGCCGATGTGGTGCTTGAGCTCCTTTCGCCAGACGGCGGCGCGGATGATCGCCTCGAGCTCGTCATCCGAGCCGCCGGCGCGCAGTGGCTCCCGCAGGTTGGTCTCGTTCAGCGAGAACAGGCACGTGCGCAGCCGGCCGTCGGCGGTCAGGCGGATCCGGTTGCAGTCCCCGCAGAACGGCTCGGACACGGGATTGATGAACCCGATCCGGCCGCGGCCGTCGGCGAAGCGATAGACGCGGGCGGTGGCGCTCGGCTCGCGCTCGATCGGCTGAAGCGGCGCCTCCGGGTACAGGCGGTCGATCAGCTCGATCAGCTCGGCCCCGGTCAGCACCGCCTCAGAACGCCAGCCGTGGTCGGCGTCGAGCGGCATGAACTCGATGAAGCGGACCTCGTAAGGGGTCTGCCGGGCGAGCTCGGCAAATGCGGGCAGCTCGTCCTCCGTGAAGCCGCGGATCGCAACCGCGTTGACCTTGATCGGATGCGCATCCGGAAAGCGCGCGAGGACCTCGAGGCCGCGCAGCACCTGCGCCAGCGCATCGCGCCGCGTCAGCTCGTAGAAGCGGTCCCGTTGCAGCGAGTCGACCGACACGTTGAAGCGGTCGATCCCGGCGCGGACGAGCGCCTCGGCGTCGCGCTCGAGCAGGAAGCCGTTCGTGGTCACGCTCAGGTCGCGCACCCCGGGCACGGCGGCGAGCATCGCGGCGAGCTCCGGGAACCCGCGGCGCACGAGCGGCTCGCCGCCGGTCAGGCGCACGTCGCCGACGCCCATCTCTGCCAGCAGGGCGACCAGGCGCGCGATCTCCTCAAAGCTCAGCACCTCGGAGCGCTCGAGCCACGGCAGTCCCTCCGCCGGCATGCAGTACTGGCAGCGGAAGTTGCAGCGGTCGGTCACCGAGACGCGCAGGTCGCCGATCCGCCGGCCGTGCCCGTCGATCAGTGGCTCTCGCGCCATCGGCCAAGGCTACCCTTCCGCCGATGCGGGCAACAGCGGCGGTCGCGGCATTGACGGCGGCGATCACGCTCGGGGGTTGCGGCGGCAACCCGCAGGCGGACGTCAGGGCGAAGGTGCACGAGTTCGCCGATGCCGTCGCCGCCCACGACTACTCGACGATCTGCAGCGACGTGCTCGCGCCGTCGCTGTTGGCCGACTTCGCGCGCGGCGGGATCAGCTGCCGGCAGGCGCTCAGGATCGCGCTCGGGGGAGTCAGGCATCCGCACCTTGCGCTCGGGCCGGTCAAGGTCACCGGAGCTCACGCCTCGGCGCTGACGATCAGCCAGGCGGCCGGGCAGAAGACCGTGCTCACGTCGCTGGTCCTCACGGACACCGCGAAGGGCTGGCGGATCAGCTCTCTCGGCTCTGCTGCCGGCTAGCGCGCTCCTCGAGCGCCCGGACCAGAGCCGGCACGTCGAGCCCGGGGTCGCAGCCGGCAAGCCGGCGCTCGACCTCGCGGCGGCCACCGAGCGCGCGCACGCCGCGGGCCCCGTGTTCGGCCGCGAAGTCGGCCAGGGCATGCGCGCGGCGTGCCAAAAGCCGCCGCGCGCGCAGGTCGATTTCGTCGCGGTGGGCATCGAGCGCGTCGAGCAGCTCGTCGATGCCCGTCGGGGGCGCGATCGAGGAGACCGCCACCACGGCGGTGTCGCGGGCGCCGAGCGAGCGCAGCGCCGCGCGCAGGTCGGCCATCGCGCGCTGCGCGATCCTGCCCAGATCGGCCTTCGTGACGACGAGCACGTCGGGGACCTCCATGATCCCGGCCTTGAGGAACTGCAGGACGTCACCCGACCCGGGCTGGATGACGACGGCGACGCTGTCGGCGACCTCGGCCACCTCGGTCTCGGACTGACCGACCCCGACCGTCTCGATCACGACGACGTCGAACGCGACGGCCAGAGCCGTGGCCGCGGCTCGGGTGGCGGGGGCGAGGCCACCGAGGCGCTCGCCGGCCGCCGTCGAGCGGATGAAGACCTGCTTGTCGGCGGGGTCGTAGTCGATCCGGGCTCGGTCCCCGAGCAGCGAGCCGCCCGACCGTCGCGAGCTGGGGTCGACCGTCAGCACCGCGACCGAGCGCTCGCGAGCCCGCCAGCCGGCCACCATTCGAGACAGGAGCGAGGACTTCCCGACGCCCGGGGGGCCGGTCACTCCGACGACATGGCCCTGCGCCTCGGCGCCGAGTGCGGCCGGGGAGAGGGCGCGGAGCAGCTCGGCGGTCTCGGCGCGCGCCGCCGGGGTGCGGGTCTCGATCAGGTTGAGGACCGCGGGTGCCGCGCTCAGATCACGCTCGCGCAGCCGGGCCGCGAGGTCCTCGCTCAAGCCGCGGCCAGCGAGTTGCGCTCCGCGACGAGGCTGACGATGTCGCGCATCATCCCGTTGAGGTCCCAGTCCTTGGGCGTGTACACGGCGGCCACGCCCGCCTCGCGCAGGGCGGCGGCGTCGGATTCGGGGATGATCCCTCCGACGACCACCGGAACCTCGACGCCGGCTTCGCGCAGCGCCTCGAGCACGGCCGGGATCAGCTCGCCGTGCGAGCCGGACAGGATCGACAGGCCGACAACGTGCACGCCCTCCTGCGCGGCGCTCGTCGCGATCTGGGCCGGGGTCAGGCGAATCCCCTCGTAGACGACGTCCATGCCCGCGTCACGGGCGCGAACCGCGATCTGCTCGGCGCCGTTGGAGTGGCCGTCGAGCCCCGGCTTTCCGACCAGGAACTTCAGACGCCTCCCGAGCGCCTCGCTCACCCGCTCCACTTCCTCGCGGAGCTCGCCGACCTCGTCGCTGGACACCGCCGCCGCCTCGCCGACGCCGGTCGGAGCGCGGTACTCGCCGAACGCGTCGCGCAACGTCTGCGCCCATTCGCCGGTCGTCACGCCGGCGCGCGCGGCGGCGATCGAGGCGGGCATGATGTTCTCGCTGTCGTCGCGGGCAACGCGGGCGAGCTCGTCGAGCGCCCGCCGGACCGCGTCGGCGTCGCGCTCCGCACGCCAGGCCTCGACCGCCTCCTGGCGTTCGCGCTCGACCTCCGGATCGACGACGAGGATGCCGCCGTCCTCGGCGGCGGTCAGCGGCGAGGGCTCGGTCGATTCGAAGCGGTTCATCCCGACCACGGTCAGCTCTCCGGACTCGATCCGCCGCCAGCGCTCGCGGTGGGACTCGACCAGTGAGGCCTTCATGTAGTCGACCGCCTCGACGGCGCCACCCAGCTCGGCGACGCGCGCCATCTCCTCCTTGGCGCCCTCGACGAGTTCGTGGACGAGACCCTCCATGACCTTGGAGCCCTCGAAGATGTCCGGGTACTCGAGCAGGTCGGTCTCGTAGGCGAGGATCTGCTGGAGGCGCAGCGACCACTGCTGATCCCAGGGCCGGGGCAGGCCGAGCGCCTCGTTCCAGGCCGGGAGCTGGATCGCCCGGGCCCGGGCGCTGCGGCCCAGCGTGACGGCCAGCGCCTCGAGCGCGATCCGGTAGACGTTGTTCTCCGGCTGCGCTTCGGTCAGCCCGAGCGAGTTGACCTGCACGCCATAGCGGAAGCGGCGCTGCTTTGGGTCCTCGACGTTGTAGCGGTTGCGGCCGATCCAGTCCCACATCTCCGACATCGCGCGCAGCTTCGCGTGCTCCTCGACGAAACGCACGCCGGCGTTGACGAAGAAGCTGATCCGCCCGAACACGCTTCCCATCAGTTCCTGGTCGACGCGCTCGCGGACCGCATCGAGCACGGCGATCGCGTTGGACATGCTGTAGGCGATCTCCTGGACCGGGGTGGCTCCGGCCTCCTGGAGGTGGTAGGAGCAGATGTTGATCGGGTTCCACTTCGGAACGTGCGTGACCGTGTAGGCGATCGTGTCGGCGATCAGCCGCATGCTCGGGCCGGGCGGGAACGCGTACGTGCCGCGGCTCAGGTACTCCTTGAGGATGTCGTTCTGGGTCGTCCCCTGGAGCTTCTCGGGCGCGACGTGCTCGTCCTCAGCGGCGACGATGTAGAGCGACAGGAGCCAGGCCGCCGTCGCGTTGATCGTCATCGACGTGTTCATCTGGTCGAGCGGTATGTCGTGGAGCAGTTCGCGCATGTCGCCACGATGGGCGATCGAGACGCCGACCTTGCCGACTTCGCCCCGGGCGAGCTCGTGACCGGGGTCGTAGCCGGTCTGGGTCGGCAGATCGAACGCGATCGACAATCCGGTCTGCCCCTTGGCCAGGTTTCGGCGGTAGAGCTCGTTCGAGCGCTTGGCGTCCGAATGCCCTGCGTAGGTGCGCATCATCCAGGGACGGTCGCGCTCGGGCAGCCGTGGAGAGGGGGCTTCGGCCATGCGGATAGGCTACCGGCATGCCCTCGATTGCAGTGGTGGGCGGCGGGTTCGGTGGCGTCGCCGCGGTGACGATGCTGGCCCGGGCGGGCCACCACGATGTGGTCGTGTTCGAGAAGGGCGAGCGGGTCGGCGGCGTGTGGCACCACAACACCTATCCGGGTGCCGCCTGCGATGTGCCATCGCACCTCTACGAGTTCTCCTTTGCGCCAAATCACCGGTGGACGCGGCGATACGCTCCGCAGGCCGAGATCCAGGCATACCTCGAGAGGGTGGTGCGCGAGCACGGCGTCGCCGATCGGATCCGGACCGGCGTCGAGGTTCAGCATGCGGCATTCGATGAGGGGCGGTCGAAATGGCGCCTGCGGACATCGAGCGGCGAGCACGAGGCCGACCTGCTCGTCACTGCGTGCGGCCAGCTGTCCGTGCCGAAGGTGCCGGATCTGCCCGGTCTCGAGGAGTTCGCCGGGCCGGCCTTCCACTCGGCGCGATGGCGCCATGACGTGTCGATCGAGGGCAAGCGCATCGCCGTGATCGGCACGGGCTGCAGCGCGATCCAGATCGTGCCCGCGATCCAGCCGGTCGCCGGGCAGATCGACGTCTATCAACGCTCGCCTGGATGGACCCTCCCGAAGATGGACGGCCCCTACAGCGAGCGGGCGATGCGCCTGTTCGAGCGCTTTCCGGTCCTCCAGCGACTCGACCGGGCCGCGGTGTTCTGGTTCATGGAGCTCGGCGCGCTGGCGCTGACCAGCCGGCCGTGGCTGCGGGCGCCGTTCAGGCTCGTCGGCCGCCACCAGATCAACAAGGCGATCAAGGACCCCGAGCTCCGGGCCAAGGTGACGCCGCGCGACGAGATCGGCTGCAAGCGGATGATGCTGACCGACGAGTGGTATCCGACGCTCACGCGTCCGAACGTCTCGCTGGTCACCGACAGGATCGCGCGGGTGACGGCGGAGGGTGTGGTGACCGACGACGGGATGGCGCGGCCCGCCGACGTGCTCCTCCTGGCGACCGGCTTCAGGTCGCACGACTTCGTGGCGCCGATGGAGATCGTCGGTGCGGGGGGGAGGCGTCTGGCCGAGGCGTGGACGCCGACGCCGAAGGCCTATCTCGGGATGAGCGTGCCCGGTTTCCCCAACCTGTTCCTCCTCTACGGGCCGAACACCAACGGCGGCACGGGCTCGGTGATCTACACGCTCGAGGCGGGCGTGCAGCACGTGATCGAGGCGGCCCGCGAGCTAGAGCGGGCGAAGGCCCGCCGGATCGAGGTCCGCGCCGCGGCGGCGGCCGAGTTCGACCGTGAGCTGCGCGCCGCGCTCGACGCCAGCGTCTGGCACAGTGGCTGCACGAGTTGGTACGTCGACGAGAACGGCAACGACCCGAACCAGTGGCCGTGGACGTTCAGCAGCTACCGGCGGCGGGCGGCAAGGGTTTCGAGCGAAGCCTACGAACTACGCTGAATGACCATGACCGAACAGCTCCCCGCTCTCAGGGGAAACGCCCATTCCCCCTTCAAGCAGGCGATGCTCGGCGGCTACGACCGGGTCGAGGTGGACGAGTACGTAGCTCGGCTCGAGCAGCGGATCGAGGAGCTCGAGCAGCAGCACTCGCCCAACGGCGCCGTCCAGCGTGCGCTCGAGCAGGTGGGCGACGAGGTCGCCGGCATCCTCCAGCGCGCCCATGAAACGGCCGCCGAGCTGACCGATACTGCGCGGCGGGAAGCCGACGAGCGACTGGAGGGCGCGCGGCGCGCCTCCGACGAGCGGCTCGGCGAGGCGCACCGCGAGGCGGCCGAGATCACCTCGCGGGCCGAGGAGCGGCTCCGCGAGCTCGACGTGGACACCGACCGCATCTGGGCCGAGCGAGACCGGATCGTCTCCGATGTGCGTGAGCTCGCTCAGCAGCTCGTCCAGCTTGCCGACGCCGCCGCCGCCCGCTTCCCGCCCGACGATGCGACGGAGGCCTTCGAGGTCGCCGAGGGGGAAGTGGAAGCGCCGGATGCGGGCGATTGACTGCCTGCACCTCGGGCACGAACGCGTCATCTGCTGCTGGCAGGTCGGGGATGTGCTCATCGACCCGGGCCCGACCTCGTGCGTCGACACGCTGCTCGCCGCGCTCGGTGACGAGCGCCCGCGCGCGCTGCTCTTGACCCACATCCACCTCGACCATGCCGGGGCGAGCGGGACGCTGGTCCGGCGCTGGCCCGATCTCGAGGTCTACGTCCACGAGCGCGGGGCGCGGCACATGGCCGAGCCCGAACGGCTGATCGACAGTGCGACCCGCCTGTACGGCGAGGACATGGATCGGCTGTGGGGGCAATTCGAGGCGGTGCCGGACGATCGCCTGAGGCCGCTGGCCGGAGGCGAGCGGCTGCGGTTCGGCGCCGACCAGTTCGAAGTGGCCTACACGCCCGGGCACGCCTACCACCACGTCTCCTACCTGCACGGCTCGGGCACCGCCTTCGTCGGGGACACGGGCGGCGTCCGGATCGTCCCGGAAGGTCCTGTCATCCCGCCGACGCCGCCCCCCGACATCGACCTCGCGGCGTGGCGCGGATCGCTCGGGCTGATCCGCGCCTGGCAGCCCGAGCGGCTCGCGTTCACCCACTTCGGCGCATCTGACGACGTCGAGGCGCAGCTCGGGGACCTCGAGGCCCGTCTCGGCGACTGGGCTGCAGTCGCGCGCGAGACCGACCTCGACGGCTTCGAGGCGAGCGTGCGAGCGGAGCTCGCCGGGGTCAGTCCGCCGGAGGTCTTCGCGGCCTATGAACAGGCGGTTCCGTTCGACCAGGCCTTCGCGGGGCTGCGACGCTACTGGGAGAAGCACGCCGACGGGTAACCTGGACCGCTGATGTCAACTGCGGTCGAGCTTCCCCGTCTCGCCGGCCCCGGCGGCGGCCTCGGTGGGCTCTGGCGGGTCGTCGTGCTGAACGACGACCACAACACGTTCGACCATGTCGCCGAGACGCTCGCGCGCTACATCCCAGGGATCACGCTCGCCGAGGGTTACCGCTTTGCGGACCGCATCCACCGAACGGGCTGCGCGATCGTCTGGAGCGGCGCCCGCGAGGACGCCGAGTCCTACTGGGAGAGCCTGGACGGCGCGGGCCTGACGATGGCGCCGCTCGAGGCCGCCTGAGCGCTCGCCGCGACCGCCTGGGTGGCGGCTTGGGCGCTCGCCGCGGCTCGGGCGGTCGCCGACTGAGCTCCCTTGACGTGCTTGGCCGCCTGGCGCTCCGGGCTGATCCGGACGACGTTCCAGATCACGCCCAGCTTCTCGAGCAGCAGGATCACGAGGCCCGTCGGGTCGCTGATGCGCTCCCAGAAGCGCAGGCCGTGGAAGGCTGAAGTCGGGAAGGCGTGGTGGTTGTGGTGCCAGCCCTCTCCCATCGACAGCGGCGCCAGCCAGAACACGTTGCGCGACTCGTCGTCGACCTCGAAGCGGCGGCGGCCGAAGAAGTGGCAGATCGAGTTGACCGACCAGGTGATGTGGTGCAGGAAGAAGACGCGGACGAGGCCGCCCCACAGCAGCGCGCTGAGGGCGCTCCCGAGGCTGCCGCCGATCGCCCAGCCGAGCGCGAACGGAATCGTGAAGCTGAGCGCGACCCAGAAGAAGAACGTCTTGTCGACGATCCGGAGCATCCGGTCGGCCACCATGTCGGGAGCGAAGCGCTCGCGGTCGGCCTGTCCGACCGTCTCGAACAGCCAGCCGATGTGGGCGTGCCACAGGCCCTTGACGCCGCCCCAGAACCCCGGTCCGCTGAGATGCGGGGAGTGTGGGTCGCCCTCGTGGTCTGTGAACGCGTGGTGCTTGCGATGGTCGGCCACCCAGGTGATCACCGACCCCTCGACGGCCATCGAGCCGAGCACGGCGATGAACGTGCGGAACGCACGCGAGGACTCAAACGAGCGGTGCGTGAACATCCGGTGGTATCCGAGCGTCGTGCCCAGGCACGTGGTCACGTAGAGGCCCACCATCAGCCCGATCTCGAGCGGGCCGACGCCGTTGTTCCAGAGCAGGACGATCGCCGTGACGAGCGCCGCGAAGGGCAGCGACACCGCGAACAGGTTGGTGATCTTGTGCGCGCGGGTCATGCCCGGGATTTAAGCAGCCGCCTGCGGCTCCGGCTGAGGTTCCGGTTCATCGGCTGACTGAAGCTCGACCGCGGGCCCGAGCTCGCCGGCCGCGATCTCGTCGTGCCAGATGTAGGAGATCGGGATCTGGAACTTGCCGGCATAGCGGCGGCGGAACTCGGTCATCTCCGGACCCTCCCAGTAGCGGTACCAGTCCTGCTGGGTCGGGAACCACATCATCTGGGTGATCTTGTACATGTCATCCCGCGAGCGGTGGACGGCATACCGCGTCGCGCCGTAGCGCAGGCAGAGCGGCGTCGCCGCTGCGACCGCCTCGGCGAACAGCTCGCCGCGCAGGACGGTCGCGTACCAGGGGATGTGAACGACGCCGCCTGATCCAGCCATCAGCCCATTACCTCGGCCACTATGCGCCGACCTCGGCGTGGATCGCGCCGGGCCCCTGGACCGTCTGGCCCTGGCCCTCCTCGGTGGCGCCGACGAGGATCGCGATCTTGCCCAGATGCTGGTTTTCCTTCATCAGCTGGTGGGCCTCCGGCACGCCCTCGAAGCCCATCGTGCGCCACAGCACGGGACGGATCTTGTTCTGCTCGATCAGCTCGTTGGCCTTCATGCACTCGTAGGCGTTGGCGAAGTGCGAGCCGATGATCTGCTTCTGGCGCATCCACAGGTAGCGGACGTCGAAGTCGAGGTTGTAGCCGGTCGTGCCGGCGCAGATCACGACCTTGCCGAACGGCTTGACCGTCAGCACCGAGGTGGGGAAGGTCGCCTTGCCGACGTGCTCGAAGACGATGTCCGGCTGGTCCCCCAGGATCTCGGCGACGGCCTTCATGAAGCGACGTGACTCCTTGAAGCGGGCCTTCTCCTCTTCGGGGCTCTCGCCGCCACGCCGCATCATCCCGGCGTACTCGCCTCGATCGACGTATCCCACCGCGCCGAGCTGCTTGACCAGCTCGCCCTTCTCGGGGCTCGACACCACGCCCACGCACTCGGCGCCCGCGGCAGCGCACAGCTGCACCGCGAACACGCCCAGCCCGCCGGCGGCGCCCCAGATCAGGACCCGGTGCCCCGCCTGCAGGTCGCACTGGGTGATCAGCATCCGGTAGGCCGTGAAGTAGACGAGGCCGTATGAGGCGGCCTCCTCCCAGGTCAGGTTCTGGGGGCGCGGCAGCAGCTGCTGGGCCTGCACCTTGGTGAACTGGGCGAACGAGCCCCAGGTCGTCTCGTAGCCCCAGATTCGCTGACTGGGGGCGGCGAGCGGATCGAGGCCGTGGACCTCGGGGTCCTCGTAGGAGGCCATGTTGCAGTGGATGATCACCTCGTCGCCCGGCTTCCAGCGGGTCACCCCCTCGCCCACCTTCCAGACGATCCCGGAGGCGTCCGAACCGCCGATGTGGTGCCCGTACTCAGGGTGATCGCCGTAGCCGAACACCGAAACCGGCTCGCCCAGCGCGGCCCAGACGTTGTTGTAGTTGACGCCCGCCGCCATCACGCGGACGATCACCTCGAACGCGCCCGGCTCGGGCACCTCGATCTCCTCGAGCTGGAACGCGTCCATCGGCTCGCCCTCGCGTTCCTGGCGGATCACCCACGCTGCCATCGTGCGCGGGAGCTCGCCTGGCTCGGTGTCCACGTGCGCGATCTGTTCCAGGTCCACGGCCATCGGGCCGGGATGGTACGCGACCAGGCGCGGCCGAGGCTCGCAGGAGCCTGCCCGAGCCTGGACGAGGCTACGGCTGCAGGACGGCGTTGTTGGCGTTCGGACGCTGCGCGCCGACGTGCATCGTCGCCGGTTTGATCGCCCGGCTGGTCGCGGAGGCGGCCTCGGACTGGCCGCTCGGCGAGCTGGTCACCGTGTAGTCGCCCTGGGTGAGATCGACCTGGACCTGGGCGCTCGTGCCGGGGTTGATCGGCCCGGTGCTCGCGATCGGCGACCCGGAATCTCCAGCGGGCTGGATCGTGACCGATTCGGTCCTCGACGCGCTGTTCGTCACCAGGAACACGAGTGGACCTCCGCCGATCGAGGACGGGGAGACCGAGACGCGCGCGTCGTTGACGTACACGCTGATGTTCACCGGAGTCGGGGGACGGTTGCGATCGGCGAAGTGCGAACTCGATCCGCAACCGGCGAGAACCACGGTCCCGGCCGCCAGGAAGGCGGCGATCGTCCTTCTCACTACTCTCCTCTCAAACCGGGCGACGCCCTCTCCAACCGGCCGAAAGCCTAACCGACTGGAAGCTGGCCCGCATCCCGTGCAGCCGACGGCGAGCGCGAGGTGCCGACTGCTGCCGCCGGGGTCAGCCCGCCGACTGGGCGTCGACGCTGAGCAGGCGCCGTCGGCGTTCGAGCCGCCGCAGCTCGCTCTGGAGCAAGGCCCACGATTCGGACTCCGTCTGCTCGTAGTCCGGGCCGGTCAGATCCTGGAGGCTCTCTCGATAGGCGAACCAGGCCTGGCGCGTCTCCTGCTCGAGCTCCTGCAGCTTCGCGGTGTCTGGGGCGATCGCGGTCACAGCGGACTCCTTCCCAGGATTGGTTGTTTTGATGCTATCTGTGGGTTCGGTCGTCACCGGCGAGCGGATGCACGACCGGTTTCGTGTCGTCCGATCGGTTGCGTATCAACCGTCGGATGGACCTCGCCGGCCAGCCGCTCGCCACCGCCGAGTTCGTGGCCATCGACACCGAGACCAACGGCCTCGCGGGTGACAGTTGCGAGCTCACCGAGGTCGGCGCCGTCCTCGTCGGCGGCGGCGAGCTCCACGAACGCTGGGCATCGCTGGTGCACACGAACATGCCGCTCGGGCGGGGCATCCAGCGCTTCACCGGGATCACCCAGGCTGACGTCGACGACGCGCCGGCGCCCGAGCTGGTGCTGGCACGGCTGGCCGAGATGCTGCGCGACAGGGTGATGGTTGCCCACAACAGCGCGTTCGACCGCCGCGTCCTGCGCCAGGCCTTCGAGCGCGTCGGGCTCGAGTGGCCGGACCCTCCGGCGCTGTGCACCGCGGCGCTCGCCCGAGCGCTGCTGCCCCTCCAGCGCGAGCGCAAGCTCGGCTTGCTCGCGGGCGCGCTCGGCATCGAGGTGGAGCAGGCCCACCGCGCGCTCGCGGACGCCGAGACGTGCGCGCGGATCCTGTGTGCGCTGTTCCCGCGCCTGTGCGCGAACGCGGCGACGATCGCCGACGCGGTTGCGCTGTGCCGTCCGCGGCGGCGAGCCCGGCCCGGCCGCACGGGCCGCGAGCGGCGGCGGGCCTACGCCGTCGGAGCCCGGGAGCTGCCGCAGCTCGAGTTCGGCGAGCTCCCGCGTGACCCGGGCGTCTACATCTTCAGAGACGCGACGGGGCGCGCGCTGTACGTCGGCAAGTCCGTGTCGATCCGCAGCCGTGCCCGGGCGCACTTCGCTCCGTCGACCCAGCGTGCGGCCTGGACCCAGGCCGCGGAGGTCGTCGACTACCGGTCGACCCTGAGCGAGCTCGGCGCTCTGATCGTCGAGAACCGCCTGATCAAGGAGCTGCGCCCGCCCGGCAACGTCCGCTTGCGCGTACGGCACGACGAGCGCCTCGTCTACCTGCTCTGCCGGCTGGACATCCCGTTTCCGATCCTCGAGCTGGGGCCGGCACCGGCGGCCGGGCACGCGGTGACGGTCGGCCCGCTGCGCGGCCGCCGCTGGGCGGGCGAGCTGATCGAGCAGCTCGACTCGCTGTTCGGTCTGCGCCACTGCGGCCGGCGCCTTCCACGGCGCGATCACCCGAGCGCCTATGGCCAGATGGGCCGCTGCCTGTCTCCCTGTCTCGGCGATCTCGACCCCAATCTGTACCGGCGCCGGCTCGACGAGGCGCTCGCGATGTTCGTCGCGGGCGGTGACGCTCGGCCGCGCCTCCTCGCCCACGTCGAGCAGCAGATGCGTACGGCGGCTTCCGATCGCCGCTACGAGCGGGCGGCTGCGCTTCGGCGCCGGCTCCGCCGCCTCGAGACGATCCTCGCTTCGGTGCAGGGGGTTCTCGAGGCCTCTCATTCCCGTCCGCGGCTGATCCTGGCGCCCCACCCGGTCGACGCCGGCCGCTTCGACGCGCTGTGGCTGGCCGGTGGGCGGCTGGCCGATTTCGGTCCGCTTCCGATCGACCCGGCCGAGACGGCGCAGCGAACCGCGCGAGCCGTGGCGCGGGCGAGCCGCGCCGGTGAGCTCGGCGCCCACGTTCCACCTGATGAGGTCGACGAGCTGCGGATCGTCTCGAGCTACCTCGCCTCGCACCCCGGCCTGCCGCAGCTGAATCTCTCGCCGCCCCCGGCTCCGGACGCGCTGCTCGAATTCGTTCAGGCGAACGGCAGCTCGACGACCTCGGCGCGCTCGCCGTCGCCGTTCGAGACCGCTTCTCCGAGCGGTACCTCGCGCCGCACGAAGGCCAGGCCGATCGCCCCGAAGCGGGGGGAGACGGCGGCGCTCGTCACGCGGCCGGCAGCTCGCGTCTCGTAGCTGAGCTCCGTGCCCGGGGCCAGCGGCCGCTCGGCGCGCAGACCGCGCAGCTGCCGGTTCGGCTTGCCGCGATAGAAGAGGCGCGCAACGGTCTCCTGGCCGACGTAGCAGCCCTTCGTGAACGACACCGCACGGTCGTTCAGCCCGGCCTCCTGCGGGATCACGCTGTCGTCGAGGTCGATCCCGTAGCGCGGGCGGCCGCGCTCGATCCGCACGCACTCGACCGCCGCCTCGCCCACCTCGCGCCCGCCCGCCCGGATGAGCGCCGCCCGGACCTGCTCGAGATCCTCCGAGCCGGTGAGCACGTCCACCCCGACGTCCGTGCGAATCAGGCGGCCGAGCGGCGTCTCCACGTGGTCGTGCTCGTTGGGCCCGAGACCTGCACCGTCGGCGCCGGTCACGAACGCCGCGCGTGGACCGATCACCGACAGCAGCCCGCGCTCGAGCGTGCGCTTGTGCAGCTCGACCGAGTAGCCGACCGAGAAGCGCCGGATCATGTTGAACAGCTCCTGAAGCGAGACCCGCTCGGTGTCGAGCAGCAGCTCCTGGCCGGCGTCGAGCACGCGCAGGTCCCCGAGCATCTTCCCCTTGGGGGTGAGGAACGCCGCGTAGCAGCCGCGGCCCGGCTCCAGCGCCTCGATGTCGTTCGAGACCTGTCCCTGGAGGAACGCCTTCGCATCCGCGCCGGTCAGCGCGAGCTTGCCGCGCTCAGAGCGATCGAACAGCCCGCAGCCGTCGATCAGCTCGCCGTAGTCCGCATCAAGGCTCGTCATTTGAAATCAATTTTAGCGATGCCATAATTCGGGTCGTGGCAACCCACGAATCAGTCTCGTTCTCCTCGGCGATCGAGGACTACGCAAAGGCGATCTTCGCGCTTCAGGGCCGCGATCAGACGCCTGTCACCACCAACGCGCTGGCCGAGCGGCTCGGCGTGACGCCCGCCTCGGCATCCGGGATGGTGAAGCGACTCGGAGAGCTGGGCCTCGTCGACCACGTCCGCTATCGGGGCGTGCGCCTGACCGACGCAGGTCGTCGTGTCGCGCTCGAGGTGATCCGCCATCATCGGCTGCTCGAGCTCTACCTCGTCGAGAGCCTCGGCGTCCCCTGGGACCGCGTCCACGCCGAAGCCGAGGTGCTCGAGCATGTCCTCTCGGAGGAGCTCGAGGAGCTGATCGCCGCGAAGCTCGGCGATCCTACGCGCGATCCCCACGGGGACCCGATTCCCACCCGCGAGCTGACCCTGGAGGAGGCGCCGACCCGCAGCCTGCAGTCGCTCGAGGCGGGCACGTGCGGCGTGTTCAGCCGCGTCTCGGATGCCGATCCCGACATGCTCCGCTTCCTGACCGAGCGCGGCATCGCCCCGGGGGACGCCTTCGAGGTGATCGACAAGCAGCCGTTCGACGGGCCCCTGTTCGTCCGCTTCGCCGAGCAGGTGCACGTGCTCGGCGGATCGCTCGCCCGCGCGATGCGGGTCGAGGTCACCGGGTGAGCACCTACGAGGCGACCGCCAAGCTCTCGCCGCTCCAGCGGGTGATGGCGCGTGGCCGGGTGCGCGCGACGATGACGATGCTCGGCCCGGCGTTCGTTGCCGCGATCGCGTACGTCGATCCGGGCAACTTCGCGACCAACCTTCAGGGCGGCGCGCGGTTCGGCTACCTGCTGCTGTGGGTCGTGCTGCTGGCCAACCTGATCGCGATGCTCGTGCAGTACCTGTCGGCCAAGCTGGGGGTGGTCAGCGGCCGCAACCTCCCGGAAGTCGTCCACGAGCGCATGCCGGGGTGGGTGAGCTGGGGGATGTGGGCCCAGGCCGAGGTCATGGCGATGGCCACCGACATCGCGGAGTTCCTCGGCGCCGCGATCGGTCTCAACCTGCTGTTCGGAGTGCCGCTGCTGCCGGCGGGCTTCATCACCGGTGTGATCGCCTTCGCGATCCTCGCCCTTCAGTCCCGCGGCCATCGCCGCTTCGAGCTCGCGATCACGGCCCTGCTCGGCGTGATCTTCGCCGGGTTCCTGTACGAGACGCTCCGCATCGGGCCCTCTGTGCACGCGTCGCTGAACGGGCTGATCCCGCATCTCGCCGGCTCCAGCTCCGTATACCTCGCGGTGGGGATCATCGGCGCGACCGTGATGCCGCACGTGATCTACCTGCATTCCGCCCTCACCCAGGGTCGAATGCCGGTCCGCGACGACGACGAGCGGCGCAGGGTCCTCCGCTTCGAGCGACTCGACGTCGTCATCGCCCTGGCCCTTGCCGGGCTCGTCAACATGGCGATGCTCGCGGTGGCGGCGAAGCTCTTCCACACGCCCGAGCTTTCCGGGTTGACCGGGATCGCGCAGGCCCACCACGAGTTCGGCCGCCTCGTCGGAGGCGGCGCCGCGCTTGCCTTCGCGGTCGCGCTGCTGGCCTCCGGTGCATCCTCCTCGAGCGTCGGCACGTTCGCCGGACAGGTCGTGATGTCGGGCTTCATCGGGCGCCGGATCCCGCTCGTCCTGCGCCGGATCGTGACGATGGCTCCCGCCCTGATCGTGCTCGGCCTCGGCGTGAACCCGACCAGCGCGCTCGTGCTCAGCCAGGTCGTGCTGTCGTTCGGCATCCCGCTCGCGCTGATCCCGCTCGTGATCATCACCGGACGCCGTTCGGTGATGGGCGACTTCGTCAACCGCGGCCTCACCTCGCTGGCCGCGTGGCTGTGCGCGGGGCTGATCACGGCCCTGAACGCGTTCCTGATCGTGCAGCAGGTGTTCGGGTAGCCTCTGGCGCCCGCACCATGGGACTCGCGGACACCTTCACCACGATCGTCGAGTCGCTTCCCGACGACTGGACCGACCTCGAGCTCGACCTGCGCATCTTCGACGAGCGCCGCTACGTCGACGCGGCGGTCCTGCTCGTCACCTGCAACGCACAGCCGCTCTCGAAGAGCGACTGGCACTGGCATCTGATCATCGCCCATCGCTTCGGCCACGCTGCCTCGGTGCCGGCCGTGCACACGGCGCTGAAGCTGCTCGACGACACCGAGATCGCCGGCGAGCTCGCGGTGCGCGAGGTCCGCACCGGCCGCACCGAGGTGGTGCAGATGTGGGGGCGCCCGGAATCGGCGCGCCAGGAGTTCAGGCGCCTCCGCGCTCAGTAGCCGGCCCGAGGAACCGCGAGTCGAACATCGCCGCGACGTCGGGCGGGCGCCTGACGATCCCGAAGCGGGCCTCCCATCGGGCCCAGGCCCGCAGCGTCTCCGGGTCGAGCACGCCGACCGGGCGGAAGGCGGGCAGCTCGGCGCGCAGCTGCTCGTCGACGAGGACGCGGGAGAGGCCGCTCACCTGTGATTCGAGCGCGCGCTCGCCGGCTTGCGGGTCGCGCAGCACGCTCCGGTAGCCGCTCACCAGCGCTTGCACGACCGAACGGGCGATGCCCGGAGCGCGATGCAGCTCACGCGCGGTCGCGCACACGACGAGCTCGGGGTACGGAGGGGCCCCGTAGCTCTCGACGCGGAACACGTGAAAGCCCGGCCGGGCATGCTCAAGCGTCACCCCCTCGTCGTTCCAGAACGCGGTCGCCGCGGCCACGCGCCCGCCCAGCAGATCGGCGACGGCATTGAAGCCGATCGTGATCGTGTGGACCCGGCGCGGCCGGCCGCCGGCGCCCAGCACCTCCGAGCGCAGCACGGCGAGGTCGCTGGGGTCGCCGGTGACGCCGACCGTGTGTCCCTCCAGGGCGCGCGGCGTCGCGAAGCGGGGAGCGGCGATCACCGACGCGAGCGGTCGCTGGACGAGCGCCATGATCCCGACGATCGGCTCGCCGTCCTGGCGGGCGATCGCGAGGTCGTGGATGTCGAGGATCGCGAAGTCGGCGCGGCCGGCGAGGAGGAGCTTGACCGCATCGGTGCTGGCGCCGGGGACGATCACGTGCAGTCGCACTCCGGCGCGCCGGTCGTAGCCGCGCGCGATCGCCGCGTAGATGCCCGTGTGGATCGCGTTCGGCGTGAAGTCGAGCACGAGCGACGCGCTCGGCTCGGCGCGGCCTGTGGCTCCAGTGCCACAGGCCGCGAGCACTGCGCAGATCAGGGCGGCACCGACCGCGGCCGTAAGATTGGGCCGTCGCATGCGACGCCGCGTCACGTTCTCTCGCAACCTCACGTTGTCGTTGTCCCGGACGTGCCGGTGTTACTGCAAGTACTGCGCGTTCGCGACCCACCGGCCCCACCTGCACGAGCCGGACGAGGTGCTGCGCCTGCTCGATCAGGCGGTGCGGCGCCACCGGGTCAAGGAGCTCCTGGTGCTGACCGGGGAGCGGCCGGAGGTTAGCGCCGGCGTCGCGGACAGGCTGGCCGAGCTCGGCTTCGCGGACTTCGTCGACTACGTCGTGTGGGTCTGCGAGCGGGCGCTCGAGCGCGGTCTGCTCCCGCACACGAACCTCGGCGTCGTCGACCGCGACGGCTTCGCCCGGCTGCGCGAGGTGACCGCGTCGCAGGGGCTGATGCTCGAATCGGTCAATCCGGATCTCGTCGCTCACCAGGGGTCGCCGACGAAGCGCCCAGCCGTCCGCATGGACGCGATCCGCGCGGCCGGCGAGGCGAGGATCCCGTTCACGAGCGGGATCCTCGTGGGGATCGGGGAGAGCGCCCGCGAGCGCGTCGACGCCCTGGAGAGCCTCGCCGCCGTGCACGCCGAGTACGGCCACCTTCAGGAGGTGATCCTCCAGAACTTCGTTCCCCACCAGTCCTACTACGGCCGCGAGCCGGCCGAGATCGCCGACGCGGCGGCGGCCGAGTACTGGCGCACCGGAGTCTCCGACGGGCCGCAGCTCGAGGCGCCGCCCTGGGCTTCGCCGGTGTCGCTGAGCGACATGAAGGAGCTGGTCGCCGAGACGCGGCGGCTGCTGCCGGACGTCGGCGTTCAGGTGCCGCCCAACCTGAGCGACTGGTGGCCGGAGCTGGTCGCGGCGGGCGCCAGCGACCTCGGTGGCCTCAGCGCGAACGGCGACCACATCTCCCCCGAGCACCCGTTCCCCTCGCCGGCGCAGGTGCGACGCCGTCTCGCAGAGCACGGCTATGCGCTCTCCGAGCGGCTCTGCGTGTACCCCGAGTTCATCGACCGCGAATGGCTGGCGCCCGCGGTCCTCGACGTGATCAAGCGCCGCTACTGGTCGTTCATCCCGCGCCGCGGTTCGGGCCGGCGCGGTGAGGTACGCGTTGCGCCGGACGTGGTGGGGCGCGCCATCGACCGGGGCGTGGCGGGGCAGCCGCTCACGCCTGATGAGCTGACCGCGCTGTTCGCCGAGCGCCGCCCAGAGGTCATCGAGGAGATGCGCGCCGGAGCGGACCAGCTGCGGTCCGAGCTCGCGGGCGAGACGGTCACGTTCGTCGTCAACCGCAACATCAACGTCTCCAACGTGTGCGTGGTCGGGTGCGCGTTCTGCGGGTTCGGTCAGGGGAGGCGGTCCCCGGACGCCTACGAGCACTCCGAGCAGGAGTTCGTCGCACGGATCGCGGATGCCGTCGAGTTCGGCGCGACCGAGCTCTGCATCCAGTCGGGGATCCATCCGGACTGGGCCCTCGAGGACTACGAGGGCTGGCTGCGGTTGGCCAAGTCGGTCGCCCCGCAGCTTCACCTGCACGCCTACTCGCCGATGGAGGTCGCGCACATGTGCGAGATCTCCGGTCTCGCGCCGCTCGAGGTGTTCGAGCGACTGCGCGAAGCCGGGCTCGGCTCGACCCCGGGCACGGCGGCCGAGGTCCTCCACGACGGCGTCCGCGAGCGGATCTCGCCGAACAAGCTTCCCGTGGCCCGGTGGGTCGAGATCATCGAGGCCTCTCACCGGGCGGGGCTGCGCTCGACCGTGACGGTCATGTTCGGGCACATCGAGGAGCCCTGGGAGCTCGCCGAGCACATGCGGGTCGTGCGCGCGCTCCAGGAGCGCACGGGCGGCTTCACCGAGTTCGTGCCGCTTTCGTTCATCCCGTACCACACGCTGCTCGGTCGCACGCACGGGATCGAGGAGATCAGCCGCGAGGAGAACCTCAAGCACACGGCCGCCTTCCGGCTCGCGCTCGGTCGCACGGTGACCAACCTTCAGGCGAGCTGGGTGAAGATGGGCCTCGACGCGGCCACCGAGGCGCTGCGCTGGGGCGTCAACGACCTCGGCGGCACCTTGATGGAGGAGTCGATCAGCCGCATGGCCGGTAGCACGCATGGCGTCCGGCTCGAGCCCGAGGATCTGGTCGGCGCCGCCCACGAAGCGGGACGGCCCGCCGCCGAGCGCACGACGCTCTACGAGATCCGCCGCCGCTACGAGCTTCCCGCGCCGCTGAGCGCCGGCCGCGTAGCCTCGGGCCCGTGAACCGCACGCCCGCCCTGTTCGCCGGCGTCGAGCCGCTCGAGGTGTTCTCCGAGCTGCTCGCCGAGCTCGACAGCGACGCCAGCGGGGCCGAGTTCTACGACCGCATCTGCGAGGCGATCTGCCGGCTGACGACGATGCGCCGCGCGGCGATCTTCATGGCCGAGCGGCGCGCGCACCGCGTCCAGGCCGTCGGCGCGCACGGGATCTCGCTCGCCGAGCTGACCGACCTGCATCCGCGGCTCGCGGACACCCCGATCGCCCAGCAGGCTCTCCGGACCGACTCGGTCGTCGTCGTCTCCGAGCGGATCGAGGAGGCCGTGCCCGCCGAGTACGCGGCGCTGCTCGGCATCACGACGCTGGTGTGCACGCCGATGTCGGCGGCGGGCAGGGCCTACGGGGTGATCTGCGCCGACCGGGGGGGTGGGCGCTTCGAGCTCTCCGACGGCGAGCGCCACCTCCTGTGGACGCTCGGCAAGACGGCCGCGCTCGTGGCGACCGCGCGAATCGCCACTCGGCAGGAGGAGCAGGCGCGGAGGCTGGGCGACCGGCTCGCGCTCGCTCGGGAGATCCACGAACGCGTTCTCCAGCGCCTGTTCGGCGTATCGCTGGCGCTGAGCGGCGCGCGCAGCGAGACCGCGGCGCGCAGCCGGTCCGAGCTCCAGGCGGCGATCGCGGACCTCCGTGCCGCGCTCGAGCGGCCGCTGGCGCCCGTCCCCGCCGAGACCGGCATCACGCTGGCCGAGGAGCTCGAGCGCCTGCAGTCGGAGGCGGCTGCCCCGCCGCTTCGGGTGCGCTGGGCGGAGGGGGTGAGCGTGCCGGCCGAGCTCGAGGCGCCGGCGCAGTCGTTTCTGGCCGAGGCGCTTCGCAACGTGGCCAAGCACGCCGACGCGACCGCGATCGAGGTTCAGATCGACGGCGACGAGGACACGCTCAGCGTGCTCGTCCGCAACGACGGCGTGCGAGCTGGCGGGCGGGGGGCGGGGATGGGCCTGCGGCTGGCCGCCTTCGAGGCCCTACAGCACGGCGGGACCGTCGAGTTTGGAGAGGCGCCGGGCGGAGGCTGGCGCGCGAGGCTGGTGCTGCCGCGATGACCGGCAGGGTCCTGACCGCGATCGCGCCCCGCGCGCGAGCGCGATGAGGGTCCTCGTCGTCGACGACCACGATGTCGTGCAGTGGGGGTTTCGCCAGCTCCTCGGCCAGCAGCCGTGGGTCGAGCGCTGCCTGGCCGCTCGCACGGGCGCCGAAGCGCTCGAGCTGACCCGTCGCTACGACCCGCACGTGGCGCTCGTCGACCTGTTCCTGGCGGGCGAGTCGGGGGCGGACGTGTGCGCGGCGATCAGGGCGCAGTCGCCCTCGACACGCGTCCTGCTGATCTCCGGCGCGGGGCGCATGTCTCCGGCCGCCGCCCGCGCCGCGGGCGCCTCGGGCTTCGTCTCCAAGGACCTCGAGGCCACCGAGATCGCTCGTGCCGTGCGAATGGTCGGCTCGGGCATGACGCTGTTCCCGCCCAAGGTCGCCCAGCCCGCGCCGCTGCTCTCAGAGCGCGAGAGGGAGGTGCTCAGCCTGATCGCCGCGGGCTCCACGAATCGCGAGATCGCCGAGCAGCTCTACCTCTCTCCGCACACGGTCAAGGAGCATACGAGTGCGCTGTACCGGAAGCTCGGCGCGCGCAACCGGGCCGAGGCCGTCCAGCGCGCCCAGCGGATCGGCTTGATCGAGTAGCTGTCCCCCGCCAGGGGCGCCACCGCGACCCCCGCGGAAGCGACGCGATCGACGTTTGGTGTCACCACGCCACCAAACGTAGGCCGCGGCGTCCCGGTCGATCGCCGCGGCGGCCCGCCCCGATGAGTACGATCGCAGACATGATCATGGTGATCGGTGCGCTGATCGTGCTCGTGGGGGTCGTGATCGGCTGGTGGACGATCGCCGGCAGCGGCATCCACGAGCGGCCCTACGGGCGCGGTGACGCGCCGGGGGCCGGTCGCCACCATGGCGAGAGCCCGCTCGACTCGCCCTGGCAGATGCACGAGTGGAGCCGCGGCACCCAGACCCGAGCGAGGCGCCGCCGCTAGACCGGCGCGGCGCCGGTAGACCGGGGCGGCGCCGGTAGACCGGCGCGCCGCCGCCGGTAAAGCCGGTATAAAAACGCCAGTGACAGTCCTAGACGTCGCGCGCCACGCCGGCGCCCACCTGATGTTGGTCTCGCCGCCGCGGCGTCGCACCCCCGGCTCGCCCGGCTTCTACATCCCGCCCGACCCGCTTCCCGACGCGCGCCCGGGCGAGATCGTCCGCGCCGAGCCGATGGACGCCTACCTCGTTCCCGGCGTGCGCCTGCGGGCGCGCGCCTGGCGGGTGCTCTACCGCTCGACCGGGGCGAACGGCGAGCCCACTGCGGTTTCCGGCACGGTCCTGCTGCCGACCGGAACGCGCCGCCGCGTCCGCGCGCTGCTCGGCTTCGCGATCGGCACCCACGGGATCGGCGATGTGGCCGCTCCCTCGCGCCTGCTCTCCCAGGGTCTCGACTGGGAGGCGGGGCTGATGGCGATGGCGCTTGCCCGCGGGTTCGCCCTCGCGGTGACCGACTACCAGGGCCTCGGCACGCCGGGCGACCATTCCTACATGGTCGGCCGGGCGCTCGGCCCGAACGTGCTCGACAGCATGCGCGCCGCCCGCGCGCTGGCCCCCGAGGAGCTTCCGCAGGACGGCCCCGCCGCGATCATCGGCTACTCCGAGGGGGGCTTCGCCGCCGCCTGGGCCGCGCAGCTGCAGCCCACGTATGCGCCCGAGATC